>JRHI01000078.1_pt1 | contig 98492 bp, 90 predicted proteins | sample 215371 | NCBI WGS metagenome assembly JRHI01 (sample SAMN02929681, study PRJNA255918) | sediment metagenome | biome: cave system; feature: Ice Cave; material: Sediment; isolation source: sediment from deep within a dark volcanic ice cave with no known source of... ...
GAAAGGTAGGGACAAGCCCCTGGCTTTTAGCCATGGGGTTCATGACGTAAATTTGCCTCGCTTAAGTTCGCTGCCGTGAGGTTTGCCCTATCCAATCTGGCTCCAGCCAGGTCAAACTCACTCAGGTCAATTCCTCTCATGTTCTGCCAGCTTAAATCCAGTTTGGCAGATTCCCCTACCTCTTGCATCAATTGTTCCACGTCCGCCCGGGTTAATGGTTGGCTCATGCCATTAGTTGGAGTATATGGTTCAAGGCTCAATGTCGTTTCCCCCAGCGTTAAAATTGATTGTGATGGATGCACAAGCTGAGAAAGTACATAGTTGGTTCTGTCATGAACTATCCGGTAGAGACTTCGGTGTTGTGTATGCAGCATTCTATCATAGTATATACGTTATATGAGTTAGAGTTATCTCATAATATGATACATTTGAAACAGAGACGAGGATGGGCACCTGGTGCAGCCAGGTGCCCATCCTCGTCTCTGTTTGACTCAATGATTTAATCGCCTGTAGCAGATGCTGCCATTGAAAGCGGTGTAGTTCCTTTGATAAGGTCAGCAGCTTTCTCGGCGATCATGATCGTTGGCGCATTGGTATTGCCGCCCACCACTGTTGGCATGATCGAGGCGTCGATAACGCGTAAACCCGCTACGCCGTGTACACGCAAGTTGGCATCTACCACGGCCATTGTATCGTTGCCCATTTTACACGTCCCAACAGGATGGTAGAGCGTTTCCACAAAGTTGCGGATATACTCAGCGATTTCTTCATCACTCTGCACACGCGGACCAGGGTGCGTCTCCACATCACGGTATGGAGCAAATGCCTGCGCTTCACCCATCTTACGCGCAACCTTCACGCCTTCTATCAGTGTCTGCATATCGGCTTCGTCAGCAAAGTAGTTAGGCTGGATGATCGGCGCTTCAGTAGGATTGGCCGAGCGCAACGCTATATAACCACGACTTTGCGGATGTATCACGCATGGGGCTATCGTATAGCCATCTCCTTCGGGTACGGTGAAACCATGATTCAGGTAGTATACAGGTGCGAAATGGTATTGTATGTCTGGCATGGGCAGGTTGGCCTGCGTGCGAATGAATGCCCCGCCTTCTGCGACATTTGAGGTCAGTGGCCCCATCTTGTTGTCTACAAAATCTTGCAGATTTTCGGGCGTTTGCGCGTGCGCTAACGAGATTGGTTGGGTGGAAGCATAGAGCACGACAATTGCGGGATGATCTTGCAAATTCTGTCCCACCCCTGGGAGATCAGCCACCACAGGTATACCCTGTTCCTTCAAGTGATTGGCGGGTCCGATACCGGAGAGCAGCAGCAGTTGGGGAGAGTTGATTGCTCCACCTGAAAGAATCACTTCTTTGCTGGCATTGACCTGCTGCTTTTCACCATTCTGGAGATACGCGACGCCGACAGCACGCGTTCCCTCAAATAGTATGTTAGTTACGAGAGCATGAGTTTGCAAAGTGAGATTGGGACGACTCAGGATGGGGTGTACGTAGCCAACGGCGGCACTATGGCGTAATCCTTCCCTTTGTGTCACCTGGTAAAAGCCCACGCCATCCTGCTCGGAGCCATTGAAGTCATTCGTCAAAGGAATGCCTGCTTCTACCCCTGCCGCAACAAAAGCATGAGAGAGAGGATTGAGTGTGCGGAGATCTGCAACATTGAGCGGACCACCTGTACCGTGATACTCGGAAGCACCGCGCTCCTCATTTTCGGCCTTCTTAAAGTAAGGCAGTACGTCCGAGAAACTCCAACCCTCATTCCCCAGTTCGTGCCAGTGATCGTAGTCGCGGCGATTACCACGCATATAGATCATGGCATTGATCGAGCTGGAGCCGCCCAGGACCTTTCCCCGGGGCCAATACAATCTACGGTTGTTCAGATGTGGCTGTTCTTCTGTCTCATATGCCCAATCGATCGGAGATTTAAATAAACTGGAGAATGCAGCTGGAATGTGGATTTCTTGCGCCTCATCTGTTCCTCCAGCTTCAAGCAGAAGGACGGTGATTGCAGGGTCTTCGGTTAAGCGGTTGGCCAGCACACAACCCGCGGATCCTGCGCCGACGATTACATAGTCAAACATAGAGATCCCCCTTTGGATGGAGCTAAAGGTCGTACTACGCTATTTGGTAAGTATAGCCGCTTACCTCAACAAAAGTCAACGCAATCTATCAACCTTACTTTACTCTACACGGATACGGGGATCAGCTACCGCATAGGCAATATCTGTCAACGCATTAAAGAACACGACTGCAGTGCAGGTAAGAATTGTTGAAGCTTGCAGGACGGGGTAGTCCCTCAGGCTGATGGCCTGGAGTGTAGTGTAGGCGAGTAACAAGCTTCTGGCAAATCTGCCAGGAGAGCAAGGTAAGCAAAGAAAGTCTGGATATATTCGAAAATGGGCTGGAGGTGCGTTTATTTGCTTAAGTCGTATGGCATGGAGACCGCTAAGAGGCGCCACTCAATACAGGCATTGATACCCTTGTGGTCGAGCAGTGACAACTCCCCACAGCTAAAGCTGGGGGCTTCTCAGGTAGACTTACGATAGCCCTGGGGTTGGGGCGAACTCACATGGTCACGAAAGAATGAAGAGTATGCAGGCAGATATACGTTCCAAACAGTTCTCATTTCCAGGCGTATGCCCCTTATGTAATACACCACTCAACATTATGGGACCTACCTCTTCAGCGCCTAGCATTGTCACGTGCTCATCGTGTGGCTACTCCGGGCCTTATATCCAGCGCCAGCGCCATCACACGCCCCCTGTTGATCATCAAGCTCCCTCTGCTCAGGGTGGCCCATCTGTCTGGATCGACCCAGCCATTTCAGCCTTTCTATTGGATGGTCAGGGTGGTCAGGTAGATTATACACAAAGCATCTTACAACCCCGCTCTCAGCAGCCTAAGAAACCGCAATCTATTAGCTCTTCCCTTCATAAGGGGCCAGTCACACCTATCCCGCGGCGCGCCTCGGCCCAACATCAGAACAACGTTAAGGTGCGTCCAAAATACTCTGCGACACATACCAGGCTTATTCAACAGCATGACAGGGATAACGCGCTTATTCCAACACGCCCTCAGTCAAGCATGTGGCAATATGAGTCGCCAGATTTTGAAATAGAGAGCAGTCTTGCTACATTATCATTGATAGTTGACGCTCCAACACACCCGGGATCATCTTTTTCGCCAAAATTGACAGATCGCCTACCATATCTCGACGAGGTAGATACCCTTCCTGTTCCCAAAAAGCAGACTACCACTATTGATGAGCTAGATACTGATCCACACAGGCATGAGTCTCGCCAGGTGGAGATTGATGAGATCGATACACTGCCTCAGTTGCCTGGTAGGGGACAGAGGAATCGCTCGCTCGTTTCCGTCAATTCAGTTCCCGTAGGGGCATTGGCACCTGTTGCACGTGTCTTACCCCCAGCTCATAATGCAGTGGCTTCTATAGATGCGGGCAGACTGGCCTTAGCTAATGAAATTACCGATCCATCATCCTGGACAGCAGGAAATGCCAGTGGGTCTCCGTATGCTCGGCGTATTGCTGAACGACCTGAGGGCGCGAGGCGCGCGCGATCACTACACCCTATCGATCATCTGCGCTGGTGGTTATTGCATCCCGGGCGTATCGAATTTATCTTATGGCTGGGTGGGACTATCGTATTGTTGAGCGTCACCTTTTTGCTCTTGCTGGCCTCTGCCATTAGCCTATCCTGGTTTACACCTGGTTCTCGAAACGGATCGCTCCCTTTATTTGGTGGCTCAGGTAATCCCTCTCCTGTTGCCTCCTCTACTGCACCAACAAACACTGTGACCAATGGTAATCTGAGCCTCTCACGCAATAATACTGAACCTCTTATACCTGGGCAACCACTACATCTGCATGGCCAGGGATTTAGTCGACTGGGCATCGTCGTATTTACTGATGAAAATAAGCAACCATTGTTCGAGCTGGATAGTCAAATCAACTCTATCAAGGCCGACGTACAGGGCTCGTTTTTTGTTACTCTTAGCGATACCGGCTGGAACTCAGGAACGCACCATGTTGTGGCCAGTGATGTTACCACTCACAATAGTATAGATCTCCCGATTATCCTTACCACAGGTCCATTTGGCAAAAGTGCTACGCCTACACCATCAGCAGGTTTGACTGCAACGGCGACAACCACTAATGGCCCTGGTGCATTTCCAACGGCTGTGGTTTCACCTACTGTTCAGCCCAGGCCAACGGCAGTTACCACCCAACCAGTTCCCACGCCGACTCAACAGCCATCGCCGACTCCGACTGCAACGCCTATAGTCACGCTAACAGCAACGCCGGGCGCCACTCCTACAGTGGGCACTACTCCAACTGCAAGCATCAATAGCTCCTTTTTCAACGGCGGGAGCAATTCTATAGGTCCGAGCGCTGCTGTAAGTATAGGCCAGAGTAACCACCTATCCCATGTTGACTCCAACTTCCTCAGTTCCTGGAGCTGGCTACTCATTTTGGGATATATCCTTGCCATGTTCTTGCTGGGGATAGCAGGCGTCCTTCACAAGAGACGGAGAAATTTTTAAACATTCCTCAACCACAATAAGTAGACTCAACGCGATGCCTCAGCTGAAAATAACCTTTAGGCAGATTTAGTAGTGTGGTAGAAGGTAAAAGTACTTCCATACGTCAATATAGCGTTACATCTGCTGCCTCAATCGTTTTATACTATTCGTGAAACCACGTTGCTATCTCCAATTCCATGGGGTGTAAGCTTTGACGCAAGCGGCAATGTCTGGGTAGCTGAACCTGGCTGCGATCCCACACCCATTTGCAGCCCTCAACAAGCGCCTGGTAATATTGCGCAGTATAACCGTCAAAACTTTTCCCTCGTACAAAATTATGCAGAACCTGGGAGTTATGCTGCTCCGCTGTTTCTCGCCGTAGGCACAAATGGCGCTATCTGGTTTACTGAGCCATCGATAAATGCCATCGGCGAACTTATTCCGAACAATGGCAATCCTACCTGGAAGCAATACTTAGTCCCAACACCTAATGCGTCACCGTACGATCTCACGTTTGACCAGTCCAGCGTGTAATGTATTTCCGCTACTCGCTCGAGGGCGTTCAGGCTACCGCAGTAGGCGGTACCGATGTGATTGGTCAAGTTGGGCCCGCGTCTAGCTACGCTTACAGTTTTGCCGAGGGCTACACGAACACGGGGTTTAACGAGTGGCTAACCCTGGAAAATCCAACCAAAAGTACTGAAAAATTGTTTGTTACGCTCGTCAATGGTGTTGGACGCGTATACTCTCAATAGATTCAGATTGGCCCCAACACTCGTTCAACGCTTACTATTACTGCGCTTGTATTGCAACATCTCGTTCACGCGGGTGATGGGGGTGCTGACTATGAGGTTTCCATAGTGGTACAATCCCTTAACAATACTCTATTTGTTGCTGAGCGTCCCATGTATTGGAATGTTGTCATGGGTTCTAATTTTCCCACTCAGGGTGGAACTGACATCATTGGCTATACTGGACTATAAGGAGGTGTTTTTTAGCATGGTTCATAGTAACATTGTGTTTCGTAGGATCTTGACGCTGGCACTATTGTTCGCCAGTATAGTACTCACTATTGGGGCAAGCAATCATATTCAGTTTGTACGTGCCCAGACTATTTCCACCAGTATAAACGAATATCCTGTTCCTAAGGGCAGCGATCCCTGGGGTACAACGACGGATAGTAAGGGCCGTGTTTGGGTTGCTTCACCTGGATGTGATCCCTCTCCTATGTGTAGTAGTACTACCCCTCCCGGTAGATTTGATGTATTTAATGCCGCAACCTCCAGTTGGGTAACAAGTCATCATCTCCCCGCGGGCTATGCCCAGCCGTTATTTTTAGCTTTTGACAAAAAAGGCGTTCTCTGGTTTACTATGCCTATGGATAACTCAATTGGCATGTACAATCCAGTGAGTAAAATCTATCAGAAATGGCCTGTCCGAACAGCTGGAGCAGGGCCGTGGGATTTAGCGATCGACTCCAATGGTTTCATCTGGTTTACTGAGCACTATACTAACAAAATTGGTCGTTTCAATCCTGTTGACCATAGCTTTATAGAGATCTCTACTCCATCCGCCACTAGCCAACCTTATGGCATTACCATTGATCACTCCGGCAATGTCTGGTTCACAGAAAACAATTCATCGGTTGCCTTGATCGCCGAGTATACTGTTCAAAATCAATTGCTGGAGTATAAAATCCGCAATAGCTTTGACGGTAGTTTGACACCCCATTTGATTACTGTAGATCCGAATGGGAATATCTGGTGGACGGAAGGCTTTGTGGGGGAGATCGGCGAATTGAAGATTGCTCAGGCTCAGCCTGGAACAAATAATGGAGTGACTGAATATCTCTATCCAAAGGTAGGAGGTTGTGGCGGTAGCCACACTTCCGGCATCGCTGTTGATAGTACTGGGCTAGTCTGGTTCGACGATTCGTTACAATGTACTTTCGGTTCTTTTCCCGATAGTGGGAATGGCACCTTTTCAATGGGTAGCACGCCGACATCAGGCAGCCATCCACACGATGGTTTGATGGTTGATAGCCAGAATCGTATCTGGTTCGATGAGGAATTTGCCAATAAGCTGGCGCGTGTCATCCATACATAATGCTATCCCTGGACAGAAACAATAAAGGTATATCCTCATACTATGGGCCTCCGAAAGGAGACCCATTTTTTCTTTGATACGTGATATCGACTTCTGACCGTCATAGTGGTACAATGCGTTTCGTTAGCCACGCTTAAAGAGAGACAGCGTACTATACTATTTTGTATCTAAGGAGAAATTGTATGCCACGAGGACGCAAAAGACCACCGCAAGATAGCGTCGATAGCATACTACTTGCCATTAGTCGCCGCGACAACATTGACCCCGATACGTTATCGCATTATTTTGACCGGCTGGACGAAGAATGGACTGATGGTGCACGCGACAAAGTGCTCCATTTACTGCGCACTCATGATGCAGCGGCTCATGCGGCCGCAGTCCTGATTTTATCTGAATTGGCAACCGACTTTGACCTGGAAGAGTTGGAAGACCTGGTCGCCGACCCTACTGTAAGCGATATGGCGAAACTCACCCTTGCTCCAGTCTTAAAAGAGATGGATTCGGATATGGCTGATGATGGCCTCATTGAATACCTCAATGATCCTGAGGCCGCTATGCAACAAATGCAGATGCGCCTGCTTGAAGTGATTGGGCAGAGCGAAATGGGCGTGGAATCTATCCTGGAAGATATCCTCTCGATGCCGCTTGAGAGGCGGCTTAGCTTTATCAACTGGTTGGGCAATAGCCACGACCCGCGCGCAGCCAGCCTGCTCATCCCTTTACTGGAAAATCAGACTAGTAAAATAGTCCTGGCAGTCATTGATGCGCTTGAGCAACTTGGCGAGATAGCTTCACATCAAACGATTCCTGCTTTGAATTACCTGATTGTCCATTCATCAAATCGTCAGGTGAAGCAATACGCGCGTACTGCGCTTGGTAAATTGACTATGCAATCGGCACCTGGTACTGAGGATGCCGCCCTGGCAGCAGCCCACCATCAACAGTTACAATTCCATGAAGCACGGGTGAGCCATCTCGACGGTGTAGGTTCACAGATGATTATGCTCTCGTGGCGGCGGAGCGATGGCTTGCTGAAAGGTGTCAACGTTCTCTATCAAGACCAATGGGGTATCAAAGATTGCTATGGTACTGACGAAATGGATCCGGATCATTGGCTTGAGCTAGTGAGTAGTATGGACGATCAAGGATTTGGTAGTTTTCGCGTTCCCCTGGAGTTTGGCCGCGCCTTGATTGCCGAGGCACATGCCATCAACAAGCGTACCCATCGCAAAATTCCTATCGCTTATGCCATCTGGCGTCCCTTTATCGAAGAAGAAGAAACATCAGGGAAGGATGCTCCTACCGTCTCGACGAGGCTGGAACCCTGGGAACTCAGCCCTGAGGTCGTCCAGATTGCACAACGTGGGGATCTGATCTACCAAATGCCAGAATTCGTTTCATGGATGTATGATCCTGTCGATCGCGTCCAGCCTTATATTGATCGATACTGGTCGAGCCGAGATTTATTGGACTTGTCTCCTTTTGGTTCGCGTAGCCGGAAGCGAAAAAGCTCACACAAAAAACAGAAAGCAGGGTTGGAGATAGAAACACTCGTGAGTGAAGCGATTGGCGAGTTAGTAGATACTAAATGGCGTGCCCTATATGAGGTTCGCCTGTTGCGTCAGGGTGCACTCTTTCAATTTGTCAATAGAGAAGAAGATATGAAGCTTGTGCGGGCAGCCGCAGCCGCTCTCCATCCAGATTCGAGTATACCAGCGCAAGAGCAGCCATTTGTGCGGACAATGATGCGTCTCTCCATCGAACAAGGGCCATTTCGCGCAATTGCCGAGGCTCTGGAGGCAGCCAGGCTTGAAACTATGCCGATAGACCTTTTTCCAGAGAAATAATGAAGAGCTTTCGCGCTACCAGAGAGGATTCAAGATCAGCCCACTGATTAGCTTTGGGTAAAAATACGTGGATTTTTGAGGCATGCGATCATCCTCCTGCGCTACTTCGCAAATCTGCCTCACCCTCGTTGCATTCAGCAAAAGAGCCAGCTGGGCTTTCCCCATTTGTACAGCCTCTCGAGCTTGCTCCGCATCGCGCGTATACTTGATATATGTTCCTGACGTTACTTCTTCCGCCTGTATGCCGAGCAGTGTCTCTAATAGAAGGGTATGTGCCACGGCTACATCCAGCTCATTCCACGCTGCTGAATGTCCGGTCTCCCGCATACGTCTCTTTCCCTGCTCATTGAGAGACAGCAGCCAGTTATGTTCGCGGTTGCAAACTACAAGTGACGGTTGCTCCTCGCCGACCTGAGCTAACTCTGCCAGCATCGCATCGCTTGTCGCGGTTGGATCTACTTGTCGTACAGTGAAATACTGCTCCATTTGCTGGCTGCTGAGCGAACTCAGCGCTGCGGAACTTAGCCCAGAAAGCAAACGATGTGTCGGCAATACCAGTAGACCTGGATCGTCTACATCTATCAATGACATCAGAACATAGTTTACCGCATCATTATCGTCAATATGCCGCCGCTGTTGCCGTATCTCTTCACGATAGTTCAAAGCCGTTTCGTAGCGGTGATGCCCGTCTGCGATATACAACTGACGCTCAGTAAAGAAGTCCTGGATAAGAGCAGTCTGTTGGGGATCAGTAATTGGTTGCAAACGATGTTCCTCGTTCATCTCATCACTCATCTGCACCTCGGCATTGGCAGCATGAGCACTCAGCAAGCGCCGCATCCTTTCCTGTGGGTCTTCATACATACTCATCAGCGGACTAAAATTGGCAGAGCAGGCTTCTAACAGGTGCAAGCGGTCATCTTTCGGTTTCGTCATCGTGTATTCGTGGGGAAGCACCACTTTTGCGCTCCACGGCTCCAGTCGAACCCGCGCTAGTAGACTAGTACGAGTGTAGTTCTGACCATTGTATGAAAATAGTTGTTGGTAGAGATAATAGCAAGGGGCGGTCGCTTGTTGCAGGACTCCCTTTAAGCGCCACTCGGCAAAGGTAGTAGCTGCGCGGGTGTAGCGGTTATTCAACGCGGTATCTGTTGCGTGCTCCTGTCCAAATTCCAGCCGAATGAAATTATAGGGATTGCGGGTATAGTAGCGCGCCTGCGCTTCCTGAGAAATCACGTCATAAGGTGGTGTCACAACTTCTGCCAGGTCGCCAACAGTTTCACTTGTATACCGTATTCCACGTAGAGGTTGAACGTCTGCCATGCTTTCTATTTCACTTTCTAAACTTGAATGCTTGTGATGAGTTGGAAATTTCATCTCAGATGAATCCGTTCGGGGGAATGACTCCGTGGCACATTGTACCATGTTCGAAGGGAGAGTCAAAGCGAACATCTCACCGCTTTGGCTCTCCCTTCACCGATACTTATAGAATATATGTTCTAAAAACCCTTGACTTTCCCTTGATCTCATGGTAATATACATCGTGTTAGTACAAGTGTTCTAAAACTAAATAAGCTCTCTCTTATCCCCTCTACTTCCTCCTATCTTTCCTCTTTTAGGCGGTCGGGTGTTTCCTCTCTCCCTCTCCCGACCGCTGGGCGGGTAGGTACATTTGTGACTAATCACGAAGATTGACCGGTCCGGCCAAACTTTGGTTTTTTGGCAATTGCCATGACAGTTCCTACGTGTCCTCTTCTGACTCACATGAAGAACTCGACGACCACGACATCCATGAACGGATATACCCTTGGACATCCAAGGAGCCTTGCATGCATCCTCGTCAGTGCAACTCAAAAGCGAGAGGAAACGGTATCATGAAGGGGAAATCCTCCTACGGCGAGGGAGGTCTCTGGCCCAGAGGAAAACGGCGATCCAGCCGAGCAGGCCAAGCGCCATCGTGACGTACATCACAGGCAGGCGCGGCTGGCTGTACATCCCCCAGTAGCGCAGGGATGGCGGCCACCCATCGCTTGGTGGCGAGGGACAGGGCGAATGCACCAATGGAAACCAGCAGGATCACTGGTCCTGCTTGCAGCAAGAAGGCCAGGATGCCAGGATGCTGCCCGCTGGCCGCCTGTCCCTGTGCGCCTGTACTCATGCCAGCCATCGCCGCCGCTGTACCCACACCAGCGACCCCGATGACTGCCAGTACCATGGCTCCCATGCAGACAAGGGTGCCCAGCACCCCCGCGATACCGATGGCTGTTTGACCAATGCGTACGATCCGTTTCATATGAATCCTCCCTCAGGGCAATTCGCCCCGGCACGCTGCATCTTTCTGTCGCTCATCATGCGCGCTTACGCTGTGGGCGAGTGCTCCTCTGATGGAGCCGTCCGACCGACGCTGCGGATGGCGTCAAACAAGAGGTCGGGCCGTCCCCACAGCGAGTTCACGAAAATCGTCGTGACGGAGAGTGCCATCGCCACCATCGCCCACACCGGGTACACGAGGCCGGTTGTGGCCAGGGGGACCCCAATGCCATTGAAGAGGAAGGCGAGTACCACGTTTTGCTGCGTTTTGCGGTAGCTGCGCCGACTGATATCGCGGGCGGTGAGCACGGACATCAGGCGGTTGCTGACAATGATGATGTCGGAGGACTCGATGGCGATATCGGTGCCACTGCCCATCGCCAGGCCCACATCGGCCTGCATCAGGGCCGGGGCGTCGTTGATGCCGTCGCCAACCATGGCGACACGACCGCGTCCCTCTGTTTGTAGCTCGCGCACGATCTCGGCCTTCTCCCCCGGCAGGATGCCAGCACGCACGTCGTCAATACCGACTTCGTGAGCCACGTACGCGGCGGCCCGCGGGTTGTCCCCGGTTACCAGGAGCGGGGTGATGCCAGCATGCCGCATGGCGGCGATGGCTTCGGCAGCGTCGGGCCGCACCTGATCGCCCAGGGCGATAGCCCCAAGGAGGTGTCCATTCCGGCTCACCACAATCACGGTGCGCCCCGCTTCCTCTAATGCGGTGATGCGTTGTGCAAGTGGCGCCAGGTCGATCCCCCGATCCTCGAGGAACCGTGGACGCCCGACCAGCACCTGGGTGCCCTCGATGCGTGCCTGGACGCCAAGCCCGGTGAACGACGCGAAGTCCTCGACCGGGGGCAGGTGCAGCTTCTGCTCAAGTGCCGCAGAGAGCACGGCCTGGGCCAGGGGATGCTCCGAGGAGGATTCGGCGGCAGCCGCCACGGCAAGCAACACATCGGCGTCGCCTTCGGCCTCGATCTCCTGCACGGTGGGTTTGCCCACGGTGAGCGTCCCGGTCTTGTCGAGGACCATGCGCGTCACCTGGCGGAACGCCTGGAAGGCCTCGCCCGTGCGCATGATGATGCCCTGATCGGCAGCGATCCCCGCGCCTCGCACAATGGCGAGGGGCGCGGCGATACCGACGGCACAGGGATAGCCCATCACCAGTACCGAGAGGCCCGCGAACACGGCCCGCTGCACATCGGGGTGTCCCGTGGCGAGAGCGGTACCCAGAATCCAGCCGATGACGGAGAGCAGCGAGAGCGCCAGCACCGTCGGCGTGTACACGCGCAGGATGCGATCCACCAGGTGCAGGATGCCGGGTTTGAGGGCCCGCGCGTCCTCCACGTAGCGGATGACCTGCTGCAGAAAGCTCTCCGCCCCAACTGCCGTCACTTTGATCAGCAGTGTGCCCGTCCCATTGATCGAGCCGCCGATGACCTGGTCGCCCTGCTGTTTCTCGATGGGAACCGGCTCGCCGGTGACCAAGGCCTGGTCCACTGCCGAGTGGCCAGAGACGACCATGCCATCCACCGGAATACGCTCACCGGGCCGCACGCGCACCAGGTCGGAGACAACCACCTCGTCAATCGGCACCTCACGCTCCTGGTCACTGCGCACCACGCGGGCGGTATCGGGCTGCAGGTCGAGCAGCCGCTTGACGGCCTGAGAACTGCGCGTTTTGACCAGCAGCGAGAGCCACTCCGAGAAAATGTGGTAGTTGACCACCAGCACTGAGACAGCGAAGAACGGGGCCGTGGGGTATCCTGCGGGCCGGGCGATGAGGCCAATCAGCCCACCGACCATGCCTGCAAAGGCCCCGGCCTCCAGCATGACGTGCTGATTGAGGATGCCACGCCGCAGCGACTGCCAGGCCATAACCAGGATGTGCTGCGCGACGCCAAAGACGACGATCAAAGCAAACGCGCCGACGACCCAGGGCACGGCAGCCCTGGCGATGCCGAGGGTGTTGGCCACCAGCACGGCGGCGACGAGCAGGCCGAGTACAGTCACGCTGACGATGGCCGTGAAGATTCCCTGGCCGCGCAGGATGAGGAAGGCGGTCGCGAGCAAGGTCAAGCCGATCACCAGCGGCACGAGCACCGACCAGATGCCCGTGACCTGCAAGATCAGCGCGATGGTGAGCAAGCTGAAGCCAATGGCGACCAGCAGCCGCTTGCCCTCGCGAACGAGAGCGGCCTCTTCCTCCTCGAACGGGCGCAGCTTGCGCGGGTCCCAGATCTGATAGCCGATGTCGCGCAGCGTCTCCAGCAGGTCATCCGGACGGATCACCGTCGGGTCATACTCGACCAAGGCCTGTTCGTGGGTCAGGCTCACGGCGACTTTCTCGACCCCGGGCAACCGCCCGAGCGCCTTCTCCAGGGTGCCCGTGCAGAGCGAGCAGTGCAGTCCGCCAATCCTGGCGCGGAAGCGTGCGTGTCTCGGGTCAAGCTCCTCGGCCCAGTATGGGGCCGAGGAGGAAGGTTCAGTTGTAATGAGTGTATGCTTTTCAAGTGTGTCCATAGGGATACCTCTCGAGAGAAAACGGCACCAGCCACGAGCTTGTGCCCGCGCGTGCTTCTTGTCATTCTGCCAAAGGCGCAGAAAGCTGGTTTGCTTGGTAGCCGGATGCGGTTAACCTGGCTTTGATGGCCGAAGCATCGGTTTGGGCAGGGTCGAGCTGCACCACCACGCGCTGGGTATGATGATCGGCCTGCACCTGGCGGACACCTGGCAGTCGGGTGAGGGACCGCTGGACGGCGTTCTCACACCCCTCACAGTTCATCTTTTGTTCCCCGGTGACCTCAAATGTCCATGTCTCTATCATGGTCTCTTTGCCTCCATAGCAATGGTACTGAGCGACGTGAACCGTCGCTGTGACTTTCTACGAGAAGCATACACCTTCCAGTCGAATGGAATGTCAAGGGGGTGGAGAGGGAATCAGGCACCTGGTGTGGGATGTCGCTCCTTGCGAAAGAGTGGAACGGCCACCAGGGCAGCGAACAGAGTGACCCCACCAAAGATCGCATAGGCAGCAAAGAGCCCCAGCGGAAGCAAGGAGCTCAAGAGCAGGCTTCCCAGGCCAAATCCGGTGAACAGGGTACACACATTGAGTCCCATGGCCAGGCCCCGCTGCGAACTCAGATCCGTGACAATGCCCGCCAGGAGCGGCTGGGTCATATCGTAGCTGAGGGAGAGCACCGTGACAAGGAGTACGGCAACCAGCAGGGGGACATTGAGCGCGAAGGCGCACGCGGCGGCACCGCCGATGGCGATGCCCATGGGGATCAGGCGACTGCGCCCCCAGTGGTCAGCCGCGTGCCCAATGAGGGGGCCGAAGAGAAACCCAGGAAGGCCGTACCCGAGCAGGGCCAGCCCAATGCCTACTTCACCCAGTCCATAGCGCTGGGTCATGTAGTAGCCAAGCCAGGTGAAGGCGCCGGAGTGAAAGAGTCCGGTGAAGAGGACGTAGGCATAGGTGCGCTGGGCTCTTCTCGCGTGGAGGAGTGCTCCATAGGCGGAAAGAACTTCGCCAAACGACCGTTTTGCCTGGGAAGAGGGCTGTGCAGGGAGTTCCGAAAGCCGGGACAGGAGCGCGACAAAGACCAGAGCCGAAAGGCCCGCCACCCCAAGGAAGAACCCCTGCCAACTCAGGAAGGGTTCGAGCACGGCGCCAGCGGTCGAGCCAAAGGCGATGCCTCCTGCCATTGCTCCGAACAGCCAGCCCAGGGCGCGCCCCCGCTCATGGTAGGGAACCACGTCCCCGATGAACGCCAACGCAAGCGGTACCACCCCGCTCGCTCCCAAACCCGAAAGCCCCCGGAACACCAGCAGAGCTTGTGCAGACTGGGCAGTTGCGGTGAGAGCGGTGAGGACCACAAAGGCTGCCAGCGATCCAACCAAGATGGGTCGGCGGCCCAGCCGGTCGGAGAGCGGGCCGTACACGAGGGTCGCGGCTCCATAGGGAATCAAGTAGGCCGGGATGATCAGCCCGATGGTCTGGATTGACACGCTGAACACATGGGCCAGACGTGGCAGGAGTGGGGCGACCATGAAGGCCTGAAAGAAGATCAAAAACGTGGCTCCACACAGCACCCAGAGCAGGCGGTTTCGACGTTGACGGGCTTTCCGGTTTGTCTCCATAGGTGTATCCATAGAAGAAGATCCTCCAAGTGGTTCATCTGTCCTCAAACACCAGGTATAGCCCCTCGCGTGGGTGGCCTCTCATTCCATGCGAGAGCCACGGTTTTTCCTCTTCTGAGCTGCACCTTCTTTGAAGACAAGATACACCTTCCAGTCGAATGGAATGTCAAGAGGGCGTGAGAGAGAATTTTTGGAGAAGGGAGAGAACATGCACAGGAGTTCGAGCTTGGGCATGAGGAGGCCCGGCGTGCAGGCCTGGTCTCGTTTTCACTTCGCGCGAGGGAAGTCTCCTGGTTGATTCACGCATGTGCCTCCTCCGGCACCAGATCCCACCGCGAGAGACCTGACCCACGGGAAGGACACTCCTTCCTGACATCCACTCATGCATGAGATACGTGACTCCGCTCGCTCAGGAGAAAGGACATGGTCGTCCGAGTGGGCTGCACTCCTGGGCTGGCTCCGATCCCATTCGGTATGATATATGAGTGGATGTCAGACCAATTCCTCTTGACCTTGGAGTCGACTCCAAGGTGTATACTCTTTCCTAGGAGGTGACGAATGCAGAAAAGGCACCTGGATGGGTTGCGTATTGGTGAGCTGGCTGCCCGGACTGGCACAAGCACAGACACCGTGCGCTATTATGAACGACTCGGGCTCCTCGGCGTCCCGGCTCGCAGCAAGAGCGGCTACCGACTCTACAGCGACGCCGACCTGGGGCGACTACTGTTCATCCGGCGGGCCAAGCTTCTCGGTCTCTCGCTCGATGACATCCGAGGACTGCTTGGACTGGCTGAAGCAGGCGCATGCCCACCGCTACGCGGACAGGTGGCCGAACTGCTGCGGCAGAAGATTGACACATGTGAGGCACAACTGACTGAGCTGGCAGCCTTCAAGGCGAGTCTCGAAGAGCGCTACCAACTCGCGCTGCAGCACCAAGACGAGCCGACCGGCCAGTGCGCGGCCTTCCCAGTGAGTTGTGCCTGTCTGCCGGTGTCAATTGACGAGTTGGCCATAGCGGGCGCAGAAACGGCGCTGGCTAGACCAACTGCACCAGCGTCGTCTGTCGCCCCGCAGAAAGGGAGCCATGCTCATCGAGCTCACGACAAGCAATGAGGAACAACGATAAAGCGCCCTCGACAGGGAGTCCTGGACACATCGGAGGCATGAGAAGGAGAAGAGTACGCATGAAGATGATATACATGATGAACACGCGCCGTCGTATCCTGGGGGTGCTGGGCGGGACAGGGACAGTCGCAAGTCTCGTCCTGGGCTGTGGGCCGAGTATGACGGTGGGACTGCTGGGGCTTGCAGGAGCGGATATCGGAGCAGTCCTCGCCCAGCAGCTGTTGCTTCTCTCGTTGGGACTGCTGATCATCACGTCCTGGTCGAAGGGGCACCTTGTCTTTGGCCTGACGGTGCTCCTGAGCGTCGCAGCCTTCCTCTTCCGGTATGTCCTCGTCAGCAGTGTCCTCTCTTGGAGCGCACTGGGGCTGCTGAGCATCCTCTTGCTTGGCACCACGATGCAGCGCTGGTACATGATGCGCAATCGGCAGCAGACGGTGGCCCCGGCGGACTCGGTTCAGCAGTTACACATGGCTGAACCAATGGTGAATCAATGAGTTGGGAGGAGCTGGGAGGCCACCATGGATTTGCTTATGGGACGCAGACGGAGAGGCTTCCCCTTCGTCGAGGCTCGCATGAATACCCGCGACTCCGCTTCCGACACGCTGGGGTTGACCCCGTTTCCCGTCGTCGGCGCATTAGCTTTGCTGTTGTGCTGGTCGTCACCTTCATGGCGGGCCTTGACGGCTACATCGTCAATCTGGCCCTGCCGACCCTCGTGCGTGCCCTCTCGACGTCGGTGAGCGCTATCCAGTGGGTGACGCTGGCCTACCTGCTGGCGATCACGGCCCTGGTGGCGAGCCTGGGCCGGGCCGTCGATCTCTGGAGCGCACGGCGGGTGCTGCTGCTCGGCCTCGGGCTCTTTACCGTGGGTTCTGCCCTGGCGGGGCTGGCACCGAGTCTCTGGTGGCTGGTGGGCTTCCGGACGCTTCAGGGGACGGGGGCTGCGATGCTGCTTGCTGCGGGGCAAGCCCTGGTGACCGAACTCTACCCGGCAGGTGAGCGCGGCCGTGCCCTCGGCTGGCTGCACGCTGCCTCAGCCGCGGGCTTTGTGACTGGACCGACGCTTGGTGGCCTGCTGCTCGCGACCCTCAGTTGGCACTGGATCTTCTGGGTGAACGTGCCCCTCGGCCTCGGTGCGCTGGCGCTCGGGTTCCAGAGTCTCCCGGCGCGGAGCCAGAGCACGTTCGCCACTTCGATCTGGCGGGTGTTGTCACGCTCTCCCTGGCCCTGATCGCGCTGCTCTTGGGACTGACCTGGGGAGAACAGCGCGGCTGGCAGAATCCACAGGTCCTCACAGCCCTCGTGGCAGCCCTCGTCCTGTTCGTCGGCTTCGGTCTGGTCGAGCGGCGGGCGCCGGAGCCGCTGCTCTCGTTTGCCCTCCTGCGCGAGCGTCCCATCTTCGCCGGGCTCCTCTCGGCCTTGCTCACCTTCGTGGCACTGGCCTCGAATATGTTCCTGGTACCCTTCACCTTGCGCCAGCTGCTGGGCTTCTCGCCTCCGCTTGCCGGGCTCGTGATGATCGCCGTACCCCTGGCAATCCTCCCTGTGGCACCGCTCGGCGGCAGGCTGGCTGACCAGCTGAGCCCGCGGGTGCCAGCGACGCTCGGTCTCCTGCTGGTGATCGTCGCCATTACGCTCATGGCAGTGCTCGCCCAGCTGGGAGATAGGCTCCCGCTTGCCTGGGCTTTCGTACTCGTGGTGTACGGTGCCGGAGCTGGCCTCTTTCAGGCCCCCAACAATAGTAGCGTACTCGGTGCTGCGCCAGCAGACCAGCGCGGTCTGGTCTCGGGCATGCTCGTGACTGCCCGCCAGCTTGGGCAAGTGGTGGGCATCGCAGTCGCTGGAGCCATCTGGCTCGGGCGAGAGCCAACGTATGCGCTGCACTACACACCGCATCAGGCACTTGGCCTGGGTCTGCGTGATGCCTATGTTGGACTGGCCCTGGTGGGGGTTCTTGCCCTCGTGGCCTCATGGGCACGCGGCGACCTCAGCACACCCGTCAACTCCAGACTGCATACAGGAGAACAGGAGCAAGAATATGTCCGCACATGAGGCTGTCTTCGCACAGATGCCCGGGCCGATTCTGGTGGTCGCGGCCCATCCAGATGACATCGAGGTGCATATGGGCGGGACCGTCGCCTGGCTTGTGCAGCTGGGGCGGCGGGTCCGCTATGTCCTGGCCACTTCGGGCAACCGGGGCACGGCCAATCCCACCGTCTCGATGGAGGAACTTGGTGAGAGTCGCGAGGCCGAGCAGCGGCGGGCCGCCGACGTGCTGGGGGTCACCGACCTCGTCTTCCTGCGCCATGACGATGGGGATCTGGCATTTCTCATGCCCCGCCTGCGTGAGGAGGTGGTGCGGGAGATCCGCACCTTCCAGCCGCAGACCGTGTTCACGCTGGACCCCTTTCCCGGCGATGGCAGCCATGACGCCTGCTCGATCTATCCGGACCACACCACTATCGGCCGCATCACCTTCGAGGCGGCCTTTGTGTGCGCGCCAGGCCCGCTGTTCTACCCGGAGCAGGCGCAGGTGGGCCTGGCACCGCACAAGCCCGCCGTGCTCTATCTGGCGATGACGGGCAACCCGAACGTCTTTGTGGACATTGCGCCGATCTGGCAGCAGAAATGGGCGGCCATTCGCCAGCACCGGACGCAGGGCCGGGACGCAGCGCCCATGGAGGGCTTCTTCCAGCGCATCGCCCAGGAGATTGGCCAGCGAGTCACGCCGCCCCTGGAGCTGGCTGAGAACTTTCGCCGCCTGCTGCCGACCTAGCGTGCAGGTCTGGAGCCGACCAGGGCATTCGGAGAGGGCTTCCAAGAGATGGGGCCGAGGAGAGGAAACCATGAACGAACAGCGACGGCTACTGGCTGTCCTTGCCCACCCAGACGACGAGTCGCGCATCATCGGAGGAACACTGGCCAGGTACGCTCGTCAAGGCGTGCGGGTCGTGGTCTGGCTTGCCACACGTGGCGAGGCGAGTACCTTGCTGGGGGATCCCCCGATCTGTACGCCAGATGAGTTGGTCACCATCCGGGCACGGGAGTTGGCAGCAGCGGCGGAGGCGCTCGGTTTGGCCGAGGTGCGCGTGGGTGACTATCCTGATGGTAGGCTGGAGCAGGTGGACGAGGAGCACCTTGTGGGCAACATTGTCCGGGTCATCCGTGAGGTGCGCCCGCAGGTGGTGATCACGTTTGGCTCAGAAGGCCGGACGCTTCATCCGGACCATATCGCCATCCATCGCTGCGCCACCCGTGCTTTCGCCCTGGCCGACGATCCCAGGCACTACCCGGAGCAGCTCGCCGCTGGCCTTCCTTCCTGGGCACCGCTCAAGCTCTACTACGCGGCGGTGCCTGTGAGCCTGGCGCGTGCCACCAACTGGCGCTTCCCGGCCACGCCGGATGAGGCGCTTACCGTCACGATCGACATCTCCCCCTATCTTGAGGCCAAGCAGCGGGCCGTCATTGAGGGCCACCGCACGCAGTACGCTGACCCGCCGTTCGCGAACCTCGACGAAGCCGCACGATGGCGGGCACTGAGCCGGGAAGATTTCGTCCTGGCCGCCTCACGCTTGCCCACCCAGCCAGCCTCCGAGGAGGATTTGTTCGAGGGACTGCCATGACCAGGACGGACACAAAGGGAGGGCGCTCACGGTGAGTATTCGCAGCTCCCTCACCTGGCCCTGCCAGGATGATGGGACACCTGTTCGTCAGAGGAAAAGAGAAGCAACATGACACGTGACCTGAATCTTCAACACACTCCGCCGTGTGCTCACTGGACAGAGGGAAGCACATCTCCTGTGCTCGCTGGAAATGCCTCCAGAGATGGGGCAGATCACCGCGGGTGGTTTATTGGTCACTACATTGAGCAGGCACTCGCACTGCGTTGCACCCACGCGGTAGAAGTCAAATGGAGTGCTCTGCAGGCTGGAGAAGAGAAACCAGTGTGGGCCACGAGCGAGAAAGCGACAACCCTGTGCATCCTCATCAAGGGGAGATTCTGTCTGAGGTTTCCCTCTCAGGAGTGTACACTCACTCAGGAGGGCGACTATGTGATGTGGCCTCCTGGTCTGCCTCATCGATGGGTGGTAGAAGAAGATGCGCTCATCTTGACGCTTCGCTGGCCTTCACTACCAGCATAGGCTCTCCTGCATGCGACGTCTTTTGTCGCAGACGCATGGGCACGATGGGCAGAGGCACACATGCAGATCAAGCCCGCCCGATGTGCGAGAATCAGTAGCGTTGGATGCAAGAGAGCCAGCAATTTCTTCTCAGTCAGTTTTGATGCAATGAAGAGAGGGAACCTCACTGCCAGATCGTCCTTCTCTTTTGCCACGGGTCCCTGTAACCGCTCCCGCTCCCGCTCCACTTCGATGTGCCGCACCAGCGGCACATCCTCTGCGCTCGTCAGTCAGCGGCGCATCACTGACTCGAACTCGCTCGCTGCGTGTGGATGGTCTTCCACCTCGGTTTGCTGCTCAATGATGGGGCAGATGCATGCAGGGGTTGCAGCACGCCGCACTCGCTCGTCCTCGTCGGTCCAGGTTGTTCGTAAGGTCGCGAGGTCGGCACGGAAGGCCGCGAGATTGGCCATCCGTTGGTCAATGACACTGATCTTCCGGTCGATGAGGTCGAGTACCTGGCCACAGGGTGGCTCACCTCCGGCCTGCACCGAGAGAATATCGTGGATCTCGTCGAGTGACAAGCCGAGGGTCTTTGCCCGCCGGATAAAGCCGAGTCGCTCGACATCCCGCTCATCATAGCGACGATAGCCAGAATCACTTCGGCCTGCCCTGGGCAGTAAGCCGATCTCTTCGTAATAGCGAACGGTTTTCGGGTTGAGTCTGAAGCGTGCGGCCAGTTCGCCAATACGCATCCCGTTGTGCATCACCTTCCTCCTTTCAAGCTCAATACGGTCGAATGCAGCGTTCCTCACACTCCATCATACCACACTGATGCCATTGCTTGAACAACACACACCTGCCTCATCTTGCGTTTGCTTGCTGTCTTTCTGATGCGGCCAAACGTTGTCTTTGCGCATGATCTTGTCTGTTTCTACGTTTCCTCCTCTAGCTCACAACGGACTTCAGAGAGAAACGCACGCAGTTCTGGGGACCGCAAGTACCCTGATTTCGTGAGCAACGGCTCCATATGCTTCTTCGTCACCGATATACCCTGCGCGTGGAGGGAGAGCGCAATATGTCGAATCTCTTCACGATAGTGCTGCATTCTCGCCTCTTTTCGCGCCTGGACATATGTCCTGTACTGAGCAGAGATTGCTTGGCAAGCCTGGCGATCACACTGGGTGAGGAGATGGACATCACACCCGAGCTGACGTGCAATGGCGAAGAGGGATGGTGGGGGAGACTCGCTTCCCGTGAGAACGGCTTGCAAGGCCTGTTGTATCTGCTCCTTCGATGGTGACTGCCGGGCTGATCTCGGTCGGATTTCCACCACTTTCTGTGGCCTGAGTCGATGATGGAGTGTTGAGACATCCTCTAGCAGAAACTCACAGAGGGAGATCCCGAGTGCGTGGCAGAGGCGCAGGAGCGTCGCAAACAGTGGGAGCTTTTCATGCCGGAGCCAATGCGCGACTTGTCCTTCCGAGACATCGAGGGCCTGGCTGAGCGCCTTCTCATCTCCACGAAAGACTTGCTGTACGCAGAGCGTGAGGACTTCTGCAATCCGTCTCCGTGTTGGTGGAGAATCCACCATCGGCGTTGCTGCAAAAAGCGCGCCTACCTGCTGGGCAATCCACTGCTGCCATATGAGTTCCTCTTCGGAAATGCTGCTCACTGAGGGTTGTGGCTCACTTCCCTCGTCCAGCCGTCGGTAGCAATACGCACAATATCCTGGACGTGATTGCCACGCCAGCCAGGGCTGTAGGCGAGCACAATCATGGTACGGGCACAACTGTTGGAGGCGTTGGAGATGTCGTGGGCAAATCGAGATCTATTGCAAGGCCCACAGCAGTGGTTCGTACACGATCTGTCCGGTGGTACGCCACTCTTCGTAACACCCTGAACACCAGGCGCGGTGTGAGCGCATCAGCCCGACTGTGTGGATCACCCCCATCCAGGTCCAGAGAGTCAATGCGTGGAGATCGGTACGTCGTGTCAGCATTTCGAGTGTGTGGATGGCGTCAGCCGTGCGAACCCACGCTGCATTCAAAAACGTGGAACGTTTCCCATCCGTCATGAGCAGTGATTGCTGACTTCTGTGCGGGAAGAGTTCTACTAGACTCGGGGCAAGCACTTTGTTCATCAGGATCCCCGGCATGACTCCGTGTGCCTCAGCTAGGCGCGTAATGTAGCTGGTCATACTCTCTACCCAGGGAGTTCCGACTCCAACAGGCTCTAACGCATAGAGGATGCTACGCGGAGAAAGGACGGGCGGAGTGACGTTCCACTCCTCGTACACATCCAGGCCGGAATCATCGCTCATGGCCGACCTCACCTTTCAGGGGATCTCGTACCGGATTGCGCTGGCCTACGCCGGAATCTCTCCCGTGTCCTGTTGATGTTCGTTGGGCAGATGCGCTCGTTTCCTGTGGCTTCCTCCCCTTCGCTGGAGGTGTTCCGAGTCCCAGGCGTTGCCACAAGCGAATCATGGCCTCCTCCTCTCCTGCCAGCCTTGTCTCTCCTTCCTGCGCATCAGTGGCCATTTGATCACACTGCTCTGCTGACAAAGCGTGCCGTGCGAGCATTTCAGAAGTGAGCGTTGGCGCTCCCGCTTCCAGAGTCTCAGCAAGGGTTCTGGTCAACCAGTCTTTAAGTGTTCCGATACAGCCGATGGTCTGCGCGTAGAAGTACTTCCACTCCGGCACTAGGGGCGGCTCCTGTTCCAGAGGCAGATGCCGTTGGAAGTCCCATAGCGCGCTTTTGAAGGCACGCACGTCTTTTGGTTGATCTAGACGGTAGCGCGGAAAATGCACATCGATGCTCCGGCGGGAAAGCTGGGCGCTCAGGTTGCGGAACACCAGCAAGTCGTAGGTGCCGACCAGAACATAGACGGTTTTGGTCATGATGGCGAGAGATTTGAGATGATCCAGTTGGTCGAGCAGTTTCGACCCACTGGCCGTCTTAGCGATATGTTGCGCCTCGTCGATGAAGACCGCGCTGGTACGGCGATAGCGTAAGGCATATTCCCACGCCAGGCACAAATCAGCCAGATTCATGCCGCGACCAGGTCCTTGGAAGCGTTTTCGGCCTTCGTCTAGGACCAGTTGATCCCTGCGGGAGCCAACCTTGTATTCCAGCAAAGGTTCGTCGATGGCGATGAGAGCGCGTTGGTAGAAATCGGCCCATTTGAATGGACGAGAAGTGGAGGCCATCGCATTCAGCTTCACGACGGGAATACAACCTCGGTCCTGCTCAAGTTGGGGCAAGGCGTGTTCCACCAGACGTGTCTCAATATGGGACAACAATGTCGTTTTGCCAACGCCTGTTGGCCCAAAAACCAATATGAGCGCTGCTCCTGCCGGCTCGCGTAGCGCACTCCACACCGCTTTGTCAGCCTGGTCGAGGGCAGGATGTGCCAGGGTGTAGGCCTTGAAGTAGTCAAGCCGAGCTGTCGGTGACTGCTGCAGCAACTCAGGTGGAAACCGCGATAGAACGGTTGATTCTGTCATTAGTGATACTCTCCATACATATCAAGGTCCCCATAGATATCAGGGGTTTCTTCGACCACATGCTCTTGCTCAGATGCATCCAAATTGTTGTTGGGAGCATCATTCTGCAGCGATTGTTGATGAAGAACATCCGCCTCGGAAGTACTAGTTGCCAGCCCTCCGTTGCGCCCCTCCATGCGAGCAAACACATCGCGGGCTTCCAGGTCGCACAACCGCTGCACGAGGATGTCCTCATGTGCCTCGACTGATGCCAGGAAGTCCGCCAGTCGTTTCGCGGTGATAGCGGCCTCGCCCGCATGATTCTGATGGCGTTTGTGTAATTCAGCACTGGCAAGCTGCAGTTCTCGTTCAGAATGTCCCCGCAGTTGCAGGTAGTACTCCGATCTGCACTGCACCCATCGTCCTTGCACATAGGCGTAAGCAGTGCCAATATCGAATGGGTCGTAACGAATAGACACCTGCGTCTGCTCAACTGCTGACGGGCGAAATGCCTCGGACCAGTAGTACACGTAATTGATCTTCACCCCACGTCCAGGTTCAACCTTTGCTGTTCCCTTGCGCGTAGTGGCAAGAGAGAGATAGCGAAAATCGTCGTCGTAGAGAATCTTGAGGTGGGCACGCTCTCCACTCATTCGTAACCCTGTTTGGAATGCCTCGCGTGGTGCAACACCTAATGCCGGGTGGATGGCGAGATCATACACATCGTAAGCCCAGATACACAAATATACATAGAGGTCGCCGAGCGTCCACACAGCCTGCTCGCGCGGAGCGATGGATTTCGTGACCTGCCGAACCTGTTTCATGATCTGGGTATTGCCAAGGAGATTGTGGACAAATTGCGTGTTAGCAGTGCCAAAGAGTCGTTCACACACCGAGCCATAGCGGGGCTTAGCCCAGGGTCGGGTAGCCTTCGTGCAGCCGTAGTAGGCCAGCAAGGTCTCAAAGTAGGTACTTTTGAAGTCAGGGCCTCCATCAACAATGATCGTTTGAGGTAATCGCCCATAGCGCCAGACCGCTTCTCGTAAGACCATCATCGCTGACCGATAGCTAGGGGGATCAAAGGTCAGGTAGACCACCGGCAAGCGACGAGAAAAGGCATCGGTCAGAAAGGTCGCCCAGGGCCTGCCGAGTGGACGACCAGTACGGGCGCTTACGAGCTCAACATCAAGCTGCGTGTGGTCCAGGTGGACGACCTCCCAGGGACGATCTCCGTGGCGGGGAGTGGTTTGTTCTAATTCCCAGTACCACGGCTCAACCTGTGCCGCGGCTCGTGGTCCCTGACGTTTGCGCGTGGATTCAGGACGAGAACGGCGTGCGATTCGTCGCAGGAAAGTCGAGTAGCTGGGAGCCGGAAGCTGTTGGCATGCTGCTTCGCGTTCGAGCAGCAGATAGACTTCCCGCTTCGGCTGCTGTTTGAGGGTTTCGTACTGCGTCGTGATGAAGGTTTCGAGCAGTTCTTCCGAGCGGTCGGGAAGGTGCGGCGTCCGATCTCCGCATTCGTTCCAGTCGGGAAGTAAGCCGATGAAGCCATTACCGTAGACGACTTCAGCCGCACGAAAGTCTGTTCGCCACCGCCGTAACGTTCGAGCAGGAACAGACTCATGTGCGTCAGTGTGGGGATGATGTGCCAGGGCGCGGTACCGTTGCAAGGCCACTTCCAGGTGCTTGGGCTGGCTTTCTCAAGAAGCGCCCTTGCCGCTACTCGTTTGTCGTCTTCAACTCGAGAGGAAAGGCCGGTCAGCTTTCCTTGCTTGAGCAGTGTATCAAAATCCTCGATGGGCACCTCTTTGAACTGCTTGTCTTCCGAGAGTAGCGTCACGGTAGTCTCCCCAGGATTAAAGATGGTCCAAGGGACCCCATCCCACCAGAGGAGTGTTCCCACAGCCAGAGAGAGCTGGTATGGACGGGGAAGGTCACAAGCAGAGGTCGTCATGGTTACATGAGCACCGGCGACCACACGATCAGGAAACACATGAACCCGTTCGGGTTCGGGCAGAAGTGCATGGGAGAGGTCAACGTACAACTGATCGGTCACAATGAGGAAGTAGATATCATCTGCCTTCCCTTCTGGCGGCAGGCTGTGGAGCAATTCCAACAGGCTCATTCCAGGACTCCTCATTACCCGAGTCCGAATGGCAGTTACCACGTCAGATGAAACTCCAGGGCGTGGACCACGCGCATACTCCTGCAGAAAGCGAAGATTGCGGAAAACGGTCCAGTTAATCTCCCGTGAGGAAAAAAGACGGTAGGAAAGGCCAAAGGGTTCGGCGTAGGCTACGCCCGGTGGGCAGGACCAGGATCCGTGAGAGTTATGCACGAAGCGGTGTGGCTGCTTTTCCGCGAGTCGAACAAGCTGGTCTTCCATCTTGCACTCGACCCATCCCGCGCCGTCCTCCCGGATGACAAAAAAGTCCGGCGTATGCCGAGTGTTCACTTCCCGAGTGCCATCTTTGTTCTGATACGTCAGGTCGATTTTGTCTGGCTGATCGTAAAACTCCAACACGGCTGGGTCATGTTCCAAATCGTAAATGAAAGGCAGTTCGTCACGATGGCTCTCGAACTGGATGGAACATCCCATCTTCTCGCTTGGGTATCGTCCACTCACGTTGCCCGCCGCACTTTGGACGAGACGTGATGGAGGAGATGATCGGATACGAGCAATGAGTGTTTTAGCTTGTTCTGAAAGAGCAAGCCGCTGACACCATCGCTCAAATTCCTCTGCGCTCAACATGGTTCTTGCTCCTTCCGGCTAGACGATGCTATTCGTTCTATCTAAACAGACGGAGCAAGAACCATAGTATGAAACTGCGGCCAATCTTTGTGCGTTTCGCGCATTCTCGGCCAGTCTTTGCGCCTACTCAACACCCCTTCATCTCCTCATGTGAGCAGGGAAGAGGTGGAATTGCGGCCAATCTTTGTGCTTTTCAGAGGCCAATCAATCTGATAAGTCACACCATTCGACTTGACGCCTTTCCTTGTAGTCGCTACAATGAAAAAACCAACAAATCTTTTTGCTATGAGAAGGGCGTTTAAGTATGGATCCAACAGTATTGAGATACATCGTATTTATCGTTGCCGCTCTTATTCTTATTTGGGCTGTCTTTGAAATGAGAACGAGACTCATTCGTCGCAAAAAGCTGGATGTTACATCCCTTAATAGATGGGAGAAGTTAGATGCTACTACCCCTGCTCACGGTATAGAAGAAGGATCAAAGTTGTTTATAGGCGAAGAAGACAAGCAAGAAGAGCAGGTGGAAGAGGCAGATGTTCATGCACGTGCACAACAGAATGGACACTTTATACCTACCCAAAAAAAGCATTAATTGATGGTATCGGCTGGAACAGCAGTATAAGTAGTAGAGGAAAATCGTTTGTTTGAACGAACTACTCTGTATGCTCTTCTAACATGCGTGTGATCTCTGCCAGCACATCGTTCACATTCAATTCGGTGGGGCCTTCAGGTTCTGTCGGTTGTTCCTTCTGCTGTACAGGCATAGTTTCACCAGTAGTCATATCCTTCTGCTCAGTCTCATTGACCTCCTGGAGAAATTCCTGCTCACAAACATTGAGCGCGTCGAGTACCGAGAGATCCCCGTAGACGATACGCGGCAGCAGGCTATGATACGTTGCCACTGTCTGCATCATTGTTCCCAAAGCAAGCTGGAACTGCTCAAAGGTAACTGAGTCATCGGCTAATGGGATCGCCTCTTCAAATCTTACTTCACCGTCATCCAGATCAAGACCGAATTTCCCCATTGCAATACGATAATTGACCGTCATCAATGCTTCAAGACATTCCAACCGCTTCTTTTTTGTCACAGCGGCAATATGCGGAGCAATGAGCATTAACTTTCGTACTTCTCCACTCTGTTGAATACCTACGATCATGCGCCACTGTCCATGGTTACCATGAAATGTCAGTTCGATGATCTCTTGTTCTAGATCAACATTAGCGAGACGTAAACCCATTTTCGTCAGATACTCTTTAATTTGGGGTATCCCGAAGTGATCAGCCATGCAAGGCTCCTTCTATTGATACAATTCACTGAGTTGAGGATGTAGTCGGGAATACACCGGAATATGCTATACCACTTGAAGATAATTATACCATATTGTTTTTGACCTTTTTTCTGGGCAAAAAGAAAAGAGCGAATAAGCACTCCGGGCGCGATTATTCGCTCTTTTAGCACATTCCTACATGCGAAAGCGCATTCCTGCTTTCTTATATGCCTCCTGGTCAGTGCGAAAACTGTCGGCATTTGTTCCACATTCTGCCGCAAGAAATTCCGCCAGGAGTTGTACAGGCATGGCTGCCACTAAAGGCGTTAGCTCCTCGGGCAAATCAACACCCTTGCAAATCGGGAAGTTCGTCCACCCATCATGGTTGAATAATTCTGCCACTTCAGCGCCTGGCGCTTCGCCAATCAGCCAGACACGAGAGCCTATCTCGCTTGAAGCCAACAGGAAATCGGCCATGCGTGCCTGTGCAGGTCCTTTCACTGCAATAGGCACCAGCAGATCTTCACGCTCAAAAGCCACCTGCGGACCATGAATAGCCTGCTCCAACTCAAAGCCCTCCGTTGTCACATAGGCAGCCTCTTTTGCCTTCAACGCGCCTTCAGGAGCGGTTGCCGCGTTGGGTCCAGCGCCTATAAAGTAAATCCGGCGTTGATTTGCTACAGCCTCCTGCGCAATACTGCGCACCTTGTCTTCTCGGGCAAGAATATCTTCCATCAGCGTGGGTACCTGTCTTAGCCCCTGTTCCAGCTGCTGCGCCTGTTCTGCATCTCCATGCAGAGCTGCCAACCGAACTGCTATCTGACCAAGGCGTGTCAGAGCGCCAATATAGCTTATCGAATGGGTAGAAGAAGGGTCCTGCTCTACCGTCTCTATCACGATATCTGGCCCTTGCATCTTCGTATTTTTACCTGTGATACCAACCGTCAGTACCTTTGCCTCCAATGCGCGCTGCACCGCCAGGTTGCCATGTAGCTTGCTACCACGGTGACTGATAACAATTATGCCATCGTCTGCCCGCAAGGGACGCGGATAGTTGACAAACTCAAACGACCGCACCGCCCAGGCATCTATGCCTGCCCGGCGCAGCAGGTATTCTCCTACGATAGTCGCATGAAAGCTTGTGCCGATCCCTGACAGCAAAACGCGGTTGGCGTGCGCTAGTCTCTCTGCTGCCTGCGTCGGACTATCCCAGTCTGTCAATAACTGGCGTACCAGTTCAGGTTGAGCATGTATTGAACGATATAATCCTGTAGTACTTGTTGTCATCTGAAAAATCTCCTCCATTTAGTTGTTTGTTTGAAAAGTGTACCCTATTTTGTGGAGGATGAACACATCCAAGCTCCCTGTCAGAAGCAGCCAAAGAGGCTATACCACACATAGCTTTGGCTGCACCATCATGCGTGACGGCACTTGTACGGTTTAATCTCAGCGAAGGAAGCAGGGGTGGTATTCTCCTGTCTCTCCTTCACCTGAGGGAGGGAGATTCTGCTAAAATTCATTATTGACAGTTACCTCTATTTTTTGTTAGAATCACATTGGTTTCTTCTTGTATCACTGCAAACTTTTGTATCCCGGGTATTACACTTGCTCGCTCTCGCATATGGGGAATTGAGAGGATTTCTAGCATGTCTACCACCAGGGGACAACACCTAATCGGTCAAGTGCTAGGCTCATGCGTCATAGAGAAATTGCTGGGTTATGGAGGAACCAGTGCCGTTTTCCTGGCCCAACAGCGCGCACCTGAGCAGAAAGTCGCTATCAAGGTTTTCTTGCCACGTTCCTCTTTGAACGTACAGATGCAGAAGGATTTTTATAGCCGCTTCCTGAGCGAGGCAGAGGCTGCCAGCCAGTTAGATCATCCAAATATTCTGCCAATCTATTCCTATGGTGAACAGGATGGATTACCCTATATTATCATGCCTTATATGCCTGGTGGCACCCTGGATGATTACATTGAGAGTAATGGTTGTCTTACCTTGCATGAGGCACAATGGTATCTTGAACAAATAGCTTCCGCGTTGGATTACGCGCATCAGCAGGGCTGTGTACATTGTGATGTCAAACCGGCCAACATTTTGCTGGATAGTGATGGCAGTGTTATGCTCTCGGACTTCGGTATCGCTTATAAAATGCGCAAAGACATTATCGCTGAACAATCACCGACCAAATCTCCTGGAATGTTAGTGGGTACACCGGATTATATCTCGCCGGAGCAGGCACTGGGTCAGCCACTGGACGGTCGTTCGGATATTTATTCTCTTGGTATTACGCTTTTTTATCTCCTGATAGGACGACTTCCGTTCAGCGCGGATTCCTTGATTGCCACTGCGCTCCTTCAAGTACATGAAACTCCTCCCACACTCAGTTTATTGCGCGCCGATATCTCACCCTATACTGATAGTGTGATCCAGAAAGCTCTTGCCAAACATCCTGAAGACCGTTTCCAGACAGCCGGTGAATTTAGTGTTGCATTTGGTCAGGCTATTCATATCGCTGATCAGTTCTTTCAAAATCATCCCAGTAACAACACTGCTGGAGGATTGAAAGCGACCACTAAAAATGTAAGCAGCGGTACAAATCGTGCTCTGTCAGCCTCTAAACCTGTTGTTCGTGTAAAGCCTGCTATGAAACGTTCAATTGGCCTTGCACGAATCATTATTGTCCTCACCCTGTTACTGGCGCTGGCCATAGGAACCGCAAGTATCGGAGGAATGATCAACGCCCATTTCAGCACCTTTTCCCCTAAAGTACACGCGCAGATGACTGTTCCAGCGAATACACTGGTTGACGATCTATCAAATAATAATGACTGGCCCACAGGGGGCACCTTTTTCTTCGCGGATCGGCAATACCATATGCAAAATAAATCGGCACATAACGTTGCTCTGGCCTTCTATGCGAACCACCAATACACCAACTTTCGCCTCACTGTGACCATGTCTGAAAGCCGTGGATCATCAGATGGTGCTGATTACTATGGCATTGCTTTTCGCGCAAGCGCCGATCAATCTCATTACTACCTTTTTGAAGTTGCGACATGGGGTGGGGGTCAATACCAGTTCTTGCGCTATGATGGCGATGCAAATTGGAAAACACTGGCAGTTGGTGCGACGAATGCGTTGCTAACCAGCATTGGGAAAAGTAATGCCATTACTGTTGTGGCTATCGGCAAAACGTTCAGCTTTTTGATCAACGGGAGGCCAGTTGGGTCTGTTATTAGAGACTCTTCCTCATTCGCCCTGGCGTCTGGAGAAGTTGGTTTCTCTGTAGAGGAGGAAGGCACTGAGATTGTGTTCTCACAGCTCTACATCAAGGGGGATGAATAACAGCCTTTGTCAAGCTTAATCAAGGGGAATCAGGGAATTGACAATGCTTGCTCAACACTCTATACTGAAACAGGCCGAAAAAAACTTTGCCGCCGCGTCTTCTATTTCTACATGGCGTGCCAAGAGGAGGATAACTGGAAGATGACATACGTAATTACTCAGCCTTGTATTGGTGTAAAGGATGCATCTTGCGTGGATGTATGTCCTGTAGACTGTATCCATCCTTCGCAGAGCGAAGAAGGATTTGACCAGGCTGAGCAGCTTTATATTAATCCTGACGAGTGTATCGATTGTGGTGCTTGCGAGCCTGCATGCCCCGTTACAGCTATTTTTGAGGAATCGGCAACACCTGATGAGTGGAAACACTTCATCAAGATTAATGCGGATTTTTTCAAATAATATATTACGCTGGTGAGGTGTGACATGTGTGTCACACCTCACCTTAGACTTTTCTCCTCTGCTGTGATATAATGCTGCTTGCAAATGCAGTACGCATACTACTTCTAAGGGAGCAATCTCCTATGCCAATTACACGACGTAGACGAGCTAATCCACCCGACCAACCCGAAAATAACAACCACAGTGCGGAACAAGCAGAAAATGCAGCAGTATCGCTCACATCAGAGCAAGGTACTACCGCACCCATAGCTGAAGGAGAAACTACAGGTACAGATGGAGCGGTTACAGACCAAATTGTAACTTCCTTTATACCTCCTGTTCCTCCTATGCCTGTATCAAATGGCGTAGAACAACAAAGCAACACGCCTCAAATCGAGGGAGGTCGGCGTACTCCTCGTGGCGAACTCTTTCGGCGTCCACCTCAGCCACCATCTTCCCAGCTGCAGCCACTGGTACCCAATACGACTAATCCGTCTCAAGCTGAATCTTTGCAGCCACCAACGCATGAAATCTCTCTGCCGCTAGGAAATCTGCTTCATCTCGCGTATAACCCTGGTTATACTGGAGCAGATGAGGCTCGAAGCACCTTGTTGCAACAGTTAGAAAGTCAAAGCAAAGCGGGGGGGCGTGCTCGCTGCTGGAATTGTGGCGCTATTGCCATAGCCTATGATCGCTGGAGCACACGTAGTAAAACCTTTGGCGAAGTCGGTGTTGCTTACTGTGAAATTTGTAGTGTCTGGAGCGTGCTCTAATCTTTCTTGCATCTTGTGATTCTATCGTCTAGCTGTTGCAGGAGAACCATATATGGTAGAGGGTCAACGGGAACTTACACCTCGTCGCTGTCCACGTTGTAGTGGTCTTATGGCTAAACCTGCTGGAAGCCTGTACTACTGGCACGCTGATTACAATCATCCGCCTTGTGAAATTACGAATATCATTGATCCTCCGTTAGCTGTGCAGACTGTCGAAGAAATAACTGAGCAGGAGACACCGCCAAAGCGTAAGCATCCTAAGAAATAAGCGCCTGGAACACTCCTTCTAAACCTGAACCAGCAGAATGAAATATCCATGCGGTCGTGAGAACCTTTATTGCTAATAAGTCTCATTGAAGACGCCTTCTTTTAGCGTAGGAATGCAACTATAACCCCCTATTTTACGTAATCACAAGTGATGAAATCCTCTCCAGTAGGCTGGAGAGGATAGTTCAAGCACGAGGTTTATCATGTTCAATCAAAGAAATAACGGACCAGTTGGCCGCAATAGCGGGATGTTTGGTTCTTCTCGTTATCAATATCAGACACTACCCTATGGATATGAAGGAGCGCAGATCAGCGGCCTAATGAGTAAAGTCATGGGATTACTGGCTTTCTCCTTCATCTTTGCCGCTCTCGGTACGTTTGTAGGCTTCTTTTTGAATATTAGCTTTGGTACCTACTTGATTGTTGCCATTGCAGGGCTGGTTGTACTTATCATTCTGCAGTTCGTTATTCAGAGACCAGGGCTTAATCTCTTTTTACTCTACCTCTTTACCTTTTTGGAGGGACTGTCGCTCGCGCCTCTCATTAGCTACTACCTGGCATACCAGAGCAATATACTAGGCCAGGCCTTCCTGATTACGGCCATTTCCTCATTTGGCTTAGGGGCATATGCCTGGATAACCAAGCGTGACTTCTCACGCCTTGGCGATTACCTTTTCTTTGGTCTCATCCTGCTTCTTGTAACCTCCCTGGCTGGCCTTTTCTTCGGCAGCTTTTTCCATACCACCTTCTTCCAATTGATCATCTCGCTTTTTGGTATTGCCCTCTTCTCTGGCTATGTAATCTTCCATGTCCAACGCGCGAAATACATGGCTGATACGATGCCCAATGCCATCGGTTTAACCATCTCCATCTTCCTTGCCGTACTCAACCTGTTCCTCTACATTCTGGAACTGCTCTCCATCTTACAAGGAGGTCGCCGCAGATAGCCTGAGGTAGGAGTGCAGGGGGCCGCAGCCTCCTTGCCTGACATACTTACCCTTATCTTGCAGCAAAATTGCGCGTATAATAGTAGCGAACAGTCGGAATAACAGCAGCAACAGATTTGTTCTTCTAAGTAAGAAATAGTATCTCAGGCTGCTACATTACGAGATGTCAGATACATATTCGCTAGAGAAAGAGAGTGAGAACCAGAACATATGAGTACACATGCTAACCTTGTTTATGTCGGCGATCAGGATTTCGAGACGAAGGTGCTCAAATCAGACGAGCCAGTTGTTGTTGATTTCTGGGCCGAATGGTGTGGCCCCTGTAAATCTATCGCTTCTTATTATGAAACATTGAGCGATGAATACCAGGGCAAATTATTGTTCGTTAAAGTGGATACCGACGCAAATCCACGCACGCCATCGCGCCTGGGTATCCAGGGCATTCCTACCTTCCTCATTTTTAGGGGCGGTGAGGAAGTTGGTCGTGTCGTTGGTGCCGATCGTACGCGGCTAAAGAAAGAAATTGACCGCGTCGTAAGCAATTAATAAAGCCAATCCATCTACCAGTAGAAGTACATAGCGCATCGTCCTGAGATAGTAGGCACGGTGCGCTATATGCTCATTCTTCCCACTTCCCTCTCGACTAATCCTCTCATTTGTGATATATTTGCCCCGGTGCACTTAACTCAACTTTATTAACGTTGTCTGGACATAGGGGAAACCGTATATGCCTACATTAGAACGTTCAAATCCACTACCGCTCTATTATCAACTCAAAGAAGTGCTGAAACAACAAATTCAATCTGGTCATCTTGCACCTCATACTGCAATTCCGTCAGAACCAGAGCTTGTCACAAGTTACCATGTCAGCCGTGCCACTGTACGCCAGGCTCTTTCAGAGCTTGTCCATGAAGGGCTGCTCTATCGCCAGCACGGGAAGGGAACCTTTGTATGTGAGCCGCGCGTTCAGCAGACAGTAAGCGAACTCACCAGTTTAACTCAAGAGATTCAGCGGCAAGGAAAACGTCCTGGTGGCTTGCTCCTTGTCAGTGAGCTTGTGCGCGGATCAGTAGCAGTGCGTGAACAACTTTCATTGCTAGATAGCGAACAGGCAATCCGCTTAGAGCGGATACGTACAGCTGACGATATCCCTATTGCCTATGAAGTCGATTATTTACCCTATCCGCGCGCTGCGAGTATTTATCAGCGCGCACAAGAAGTGTCGAACGGTTCGCTTTACAACATTATGAATACCGAGGGCCTCAACCCATATATTGTTGAGCAAAAAATTAGAGCAGATATCGCTACCGTACGTGAAGCTGAACTGTTACGTATCCCACCAGGTGAAGTCGGCTTGCGTTTTACTTCTACTACCTTTGATCTAACAGGCTTATCAATCGGATATTCAGAGACATTTTTTTCTGGTCCTCAGTACAATTTTCAAGTAACCTTACGGATCGCGAAATAAAGAAAAAAGGGCCGAAGCTGGGTGCGAATAGTCCTGGATAGAGCGCGAAAATACTAGTAGAAGTACCTAGAGCGTGCTATACTAGCCAAAGACTAACAGCTTATTTTTGCAGTAAAAAGTATACCTGGTCTGCGCAAGCAATTGTGCCCATGAGATATGCACTATATTAGAGGAGAAATCGTAAACGTATGGATGAGATGCAACAGCCAGAAATGAGCAACGCCAATGGAACCTTGCAGCAGGCAAGTAATCCTGGAGAGCAGGCCTGGACAGACAAGGGGAATGCAGCGGCCCACAGCGGAGACTTTGAGAGCGCCGCTGAAGCTTTTGAGCAAGCAGTTTTAATTAGCCCTGATGATGCCCGGGCACGTTATAACCTGGCACTGGCACAACAATATCTAGGAGACTCTGAGCTTGCCATTGCTGGTTATCGCAGGGCCATTGATCTTGACCCACAACTGATCGACGCCTATATCAACCTCGGTAATCTCTATAGTGAGTTGGGGTTGAATGAGGACTCGTTAGAGACATTTCAGCAAGCTCAGGAATTGAATCCTGAGAATGATGAATTATACCTCAACGTAGGTGATGCCTATCGAACTCAGAACCTCTATCAGGACGCGATTCAATCTTATCGGCAGACTCTCATTCTTAACCCTGGTAACGCTCATGCTGCCGATAACTTGCTTGATGTTCGTGAGCGCGTGAATGATCAAATGCGCCGTCTGATGGAGCAAGAGCGACGCATAGATGAAGATCCAAGTAATGCATCTCGTTATGCCGAACTTGCAAGCCTCTACCTCGATATGCGCCGCTACGATGAGGCGCTCTCCATAGCAAACCAGATGCTGGCCCTTGATCCTGCTGGTCGTACTGGTTACGACATGTTAGCAGCTGTCTATGAACAGATGGGCGAGCGTGACCAGGCAGCGGAAACATATTCCCGTATCGTCGAATTGTCACCAGATGACGCCGATGCCTGGGAACACTTTGGAACATGGCGGGCATTGCAGGGAAATACTAATGATGCCATTGCGGCCTATAATCGTTCTCTAGAGCTTGATCCAGACCGTATTTCCGCTCGTTTCAGCCTGGCAGAGACATATCTTGAAGTAGAACGTTATGAAGAGGCCATGAGGGTCTATCAGGCACTGGTTCAACAAGGCGAGGAACTGCAAGGCGATGACCTGGCTGCCTCCTATGTAGGCCTTGCCGATACCTACAATTCCCTGGGACGCTACGATGATGCTATCGCGACAAGTAAAACGTTGCTGGAACAGTTTGAGGATGATCCAGAGGGCTACTACCAGCTTGCTACCGCGTATGATGCTCTTGATCGCTATGATGAAGCCATTGAAAATTATCAAAATGCTATCGACAGCGATCCCCTCAATGCTGACTACTACAACGACCTTGCCGATACGTTCCGTGAAGTCAAACGCTTTGATGAAGCTGTCGATTCGGCTCAGCAGGCCATTGCCATGGACCCCTCCCTCATTATTGCTTACGAAACCCTCGCCCAAATCTATGATGAGATGGGACAGCCAGAAGAAGCGGCAACCGCCAGAGAACAGGCAAACGCTCTTAACCTGGTGACCGAGTAGGATACTCACACCCATAGAAAAAGCTGGTATCTTTGTAGATACCAGCTTTTTCTATGGAAAACAGCTACGCCTGTTTCACCTCCACCGTATCTGCAAACGTCTTCAAATCGTCCAGACGTTGTTGTACGTGATCATAGAGCAGATCGTGGTCAAGGGTGCTGGGATCATGTACCAGCGCATCGCGAAGGTTTGTCAGAACCTCCAGCCGGTACGCCAACGTCTGTGGAATAATCTTTTGTGCAGCCACAATGCTCAACAGTTCGTGATAACCCTCTGGTCGGCGTAGTCCGAAGGAGGCTACCAGGGTTCCGCAGATTTGCAAGCAAGCCTCAATTGCCAGTTGTAGGTATCGTTCTGCCAGACCGTAGATGCGATAGTCGGCGGTAAACTCTTCGCGCTTCGCTTCTCCCAGGCTTTGCAGAATAGTTACGGCTTCACGCAACTGTTTCAGGTGCCGCTCGATGAGCTCTTTATCGATCGGCAAGACCTGTCCATAGAGTCGGCGGCTCAAGGCCTTGTTCTGAATCTCGTCAAACTTCTTGAAATCCAGGTAATCCATTACCGCTTTTGTCTCAAATAGTACGCGCTGCTTATCATCCCGGCTGAACAGAATCTGGCCATACTTGATGACTTGTAACTTGATGAGCAGGGAAGCCTGGTTCAAAATCACCACATCGATGGTATCAGATTCAAGCCTTTTAGCCAGTTCGCTGAAGAAGTAAAGCTGGTAGTCAAGAAACTGATCCGACTTGATCTGGTCCATCATGAGGATCGCGATATCCACATCACTGAGATGCCCAAACGAGGTACGGTTAGAAAGAGAGCCAGCAAGATAAGCAGCCTTGACAGGACTTTGTGTGAAGAGTTGGTTGAGCTGAGTTTGCTTTTCGAATAAGTTCATCCACAACCTCCGAGGAAAAAGGAGCACAGGATGTCTTGTTCGTCCAGGGAACGAGAAACCTTCCCGTATCCCTCCCCTTTTGTTTGATGAAAAAGGAACAACCAATAGTACATATACAACTATACCATATTATACGTTAACCTTCTACCCACTCTTCACCGTTGGTGGCAACCTCTTTCTTCCAGATGGGGACGGTAGTCTTCAGCGTATCGATAATATAGCGACATGCCTCAAACGCTTCTGCACGGTGTGGAGTAGCCACCACGATAATCACGCTCGCCTCGCCAATCTCCAGTCGGCCAAAACGGTGTGCTACAGCGACCCGTTCCACCTCCCAGCGTTGCTCAGCCTCTGTCACGATCGCGCGAATCTGCTGCATCGCCATCTCTGGGTAAACATCATATTCAAGATGGTGCACCTGCTTGCCCCGAGCATTGTCGCGTACCACCCCTTCAAAGGTGACAATGCCCCCTACGCTTGCATGTGTAACCGCTGCAATCAGGGCATTTCTATCCAGGGGTTCGCGGGTAATCTGAATAATCGGTTCCATAACAAAGCACTCCTGCGTTTCAACCACCGCCCATAGGGGGAATAAACACCAGTTCGTCGTTTTCGTGCAAGGCCGTTTCCACAGATGCGTAGCTTTGATTTACTGCGCACAACGAGCGTTCCATAATCGGCTGCAAGCGTGGATAGCGAGCCAGTAACAGTGCGCGAACATCGGAGACGATCGCGCCTTCCTGCACTACCAGTATTTCCTCATTCAGGCCCGTAATTTCATGGAATGAGGCAAAATAACGAATACGTATCTTCATGGGAAAAGTATAGCATATATTCTATCTCTCAAGAGTACGCTAGAAGTGCGGCTGCTGCGCTTCTAGCATTACCCAACATCCCTTCTCTCTTAACACCTTCTCAAGATACGGCGTTACACCCCAGAAAGCCTTTAACGCTTCATATTCCTGCAAGTACTTTTGCAGGTACTTTCTTTCACCCTTTTCACCCTGCTTCGCCCACTTCACTGCTCGAATCATCAGGTTTCTATCGGTATGCTCAGTCGAGATAAACTCAATTACATCCGTTTTATAGCCCATAATCTGCAGCACCAATGCCCGGAAAGCGTCGGTCAGAATATCGGCCATGCGCTTCTTCAAGATGCCATGTTGCAGCACTGGTTTAAATGGAGCCATCGTGTGTATCTGCTGGTGGAGTGCATGGTGACAGCAGGGGGCACACAAGATCAAACGCGCAGTTCCCAATATGCCCTGTGCAATAGCATCGTCAGTTGCCGTATCGCAGGCATGTAAAGCCAGTACAATGTCAGGCGCACCATCGGGTACATAGTCGATGATCGCCGACTGCAGAAAGCACATCTTCTCAAAGTTTAACGCCTGGCTATGCAGGTTACTCTGCTCAACGAGCTTCCCATTGGTATCAATGCCCACCAGTCTGGCGGAAATCCCGCGCACATTGTTCAAATAGTGATACATCGCGAAACTGAGATATGCTGAACCGGAGCCGCAGTCCAGGATGTTCAAAGGTCTCTTCGCGAAATGCTCAAGTTCACCTGTATGCTCCAACAGCTTCAGAAACTCATTGATCTGGGAAAACTTATCTTGCATAGTAGGAAAAACTTTTCCCTGTTTGTCCATAATACCAATGGCCTGTAAGAATGCATCGGCTTTATCAGCCGGTAGAGGCAGTTGCTTACTTGCATCGTGTGCCAGATCAGGCGCTTTGTCGCTTTGCGTAGCCTTACTGTGAGAGAAGATAGCCTTTCCCTCCCTGGTTACCTGCACATGAACGTCTTCACGTGTGGACTGGACCGTTATGCTGCTGAAGGGCAGCGTAAGTAGCTCGTCCAGCTTCTCTAGCGCCTCGTTTCCCAGGTAGTTCTTGGTAATATCTTGTTTTGTATCGAAATAAGAGAATTGCAGGTGCCTTGTCTGTTTGATTAGCACTGGCCGCACAACCACCTTGCGCCATTGAAGCTCTTTGCCATGAAGCTGGCCCTTGAGCGTCAGGCGCACAAAGATCTCTTCATCCAGTACGCGCTTCTTTATAAACTGCCGGTGATCGCTATTCATGCAACAAGGCACCTCAATAGAAAGTGCTCTGTGTGACCTCAAACACGGGCAAAATCAGTATGTGAGGTCACACGGAACCACTACTTCTCCGCGCGCAAAGCAAGCCCGGCGAGTGTGCGCACGGCCATTCCCGTCGCGCCCTTTTCCTGGTGGGGCTTCTTGCTATCCACGTAGCTTGTACCCGCGATATCCAGGTGCGCCCATTTTGCATCTCCCACGAAGTGTTCCAGGATTTTTGCCGCTGTTACCGACGACGCTGCGCGCCCGCCTGTTTGTTTAATATCGGCAACGTCGCTCTTGATCTGTTCCCCATACTCCTCGTCCATCGGCATGGGCCAGAACTTCTCACCCGCGGCTTTTCCGGCTGCGATGATCTCGCCGCTGAGTTGTACATCGTTTGAGAATACCCCTGCCATAATGTTTCCCAGCGCAATTACCACCCCGCCTGTCAGCGTTGCCACGTCAACAATCGGTGACAACCCTTCTTTTGCCGCGTAAGAAAGGGCATCGGCCAGTACAAGTCGTCCCTCTGCGTCTGTATTGACGATCTCGATCGTTTTGCCATTCATGATGCGCAAGATATCTCCCGGGCGGTACGCTGTACCGCTGGGCATATTCTCTGTAGTTGACACCAGCGCAGTCACATTAACCTCAGGTTTCAGAGAAGCGATTGCCTGCATTGCACCGATCACCGCGGCTGCCCCTGCCATATCGCCTTTCATCTCATCCATGCGCTCGGCTGGCTTGAGAGAGATACCGCCAGTATCAAACGTGATACCTTTGCCAACAAAAGCCATTCCTTTGTCCGTGCTATTTGGCGCGCCTCGATAGCGCAATATAACGAACTTAGGTGGTTCAGCGCTGCCTTGTGATACGCCGAGCAGCCCGCCCATGCCCAATTCTTGCATCTGGGAGCGCTCCAGTATCTCGCACTCCAGTCCAAATTGCTTAGCCATCGCGCTGGCACGGTTTGCTAACTCGGTGGGCGTGAGCACATTAGGTGGCTCATTCACCAGGTCACGCGCGAAGTTCGTGGCCTCCGCCATGGCACTTCCCCGGTGTATAGACCGTTCCAGTATATCGGCAGATGCCTTACCAGGAACCAGCCAGATCTTCGTAATATCCTGCCCATTGCCAGCGTCATTAGTGCGAAGGTACTTCTTGAATGTATACAATCCCAGTAACGCACCCTCTACCTGAGCCTGGGTCTCTGCTTCAACATCCGCTGCTTCAAATGATAACGCCAGGGCTAGCTGGTGGGCTCCGGTATTCTGCAAGTGGCGCGCCGCGATTGCACTAGCTTTGCGCAGTGCCTGCGCATTCAGGCTCTCTTGCGAACCCAGGCCGACGACTATGACACGTTTTGCTGCAAGTTTTCCCATCGTGTGCACCGTCGTCATTTCGCCCAGGTTGCCCTTGAACTCTCCATCAGAACAGATCTGCCTGATGAGGCCGCTCAGAGCAGTATCAACCTCTTTTGCCGCTTCAGAAAATAAGACGTCGTGGCTCTGCTGGCCGGTCTTTGAGCGAACTGCGCTTACAACAAGCGCGTCGCATGCTACCTCTTTTAACGCTTTACCTGTTACTTGAATATCCATTCTTTTGCTCCCAATATGCTAGATGTATACTACTCATCCAAAAGACATTGACCGACCAAAGAAAGGATGGTCGGTCAAGTTGATCGCCTGCACTCCTACGCTCATGCGTTAATGGCTATCATAGCAAATTCTGCGAGAAATAGCTATCTCTGCAGTTGAAGTGTTGAAGTTCTGAAAAAGCAGCAACACTTCGGCAATCTTCTACCGCTTTGATAATAAACGATCTACCACCTCTAACAACTGTCGCGGTTTGAATGGCTTGGTCAGGTATTCGTTACAGCCAATTTGCAGGGCCGCCTCATTCTCATCGTTCAGCGCATAGGCAGTAACTGCGACTATGGGCACGTTTGCCAGGGCAGGACGTGCTCGGATCAACTGTGTTGTGCGATAACCATCGAGAACTGGCATCGAGAGATCAGTAAGAATGAGATCGACTCGTTCTCGGTCAAGTATCTCCAAGGCCTCTCTCCCATTAGAAGCGCTGAGACAGTAATATCCGCGTGTGGATAAAACTCTTTCTATCAGAATGCGATTTGAGACTTCGTTCTCAACCACCAGTATCGTCGGTTGGTCTCTGTCCGGTAAACGTGTATTCATAATTCAAATACTCTTTTCAAGCTAATAAGGGACGAGTTTTAACGCTATGAAGAAACGATAGGCAAGGTAAATGAAAATGTAGATCCCTGTCCCAAAATACTTTCTACAGCGACCTCGCCACCCTGTAATTCAATTAGCTTTCTCGCAATAGTCAGACCGAGGCCCGTACCGCCGAAACGGCGCGTCGTACTGCCATCGGCCTGGCGAAACGCTTCAAAAATATAACCCAACGCCACTGGCGAGATACCAATACCCGAGTCATGAACGGAGACACGGATCATATCATACCTCTCCAGTAGCATACAGCGAATGGTTACTCCGCCTGTTTCCGTGAACTTCAGGGCGTTCGAGGCTAGATTGAGAACAATCTGACGTATGCGATGACTATCCGCCATCACCATCAGGTGGGGGGCTGCCATCTCAAGTGATAGGTACAGCCCTTTGTTGTTTGCCAGAGGTTTGAGCTGATTCATCACTTCTTGCAAACATGCTTCCAGGTATAATGGTTCAGCCTTGACTTCAAGTCGGTCTGCCTCAATCTTTGATAGATCGAGCATATCATCAACCAGGTGAGTGAGGTCCTCGGCCCGTCTCACCATGAACTGGATGTGCTCTTCCTGCTCAGCCGTAAGTTCTCCATCCAGGAATCCCTCTAATATTAACGCGCCGTAGCTGATAATACTATGTAACGGAGTACGTAATTCATGTGTAACTGTGGCCAGGAATTGTGATTTTAGGTGATTGACGCGTTCAAGAGCCGCGTTCTTATCCTTTACCTCAGCAAACAGAAGCGCATTTTGTATCGCGATTGCCGACTGCACCGCCGCATTCTTTAGGAGGAAGGTATCTTCTCTCGTGACATGATGCGGTTTATTGTCATAGAGAATAAAGACGCCAATAGACTGTTCTTGCAAAAGTAAGGGCACCGCCATCACAGAGCAAAAACCAGCTTCGAGCGCCATACGTGCCCAGGATTCGTTCCGTTCCAGGTAGATTCTTGCGATATCTTCGCCGTAGACGATCTTTTGTTTCTGCATCGTGATATGTGCCAGGTTCTGATCCAGGTCTCGTAGCGCTGGGCGCGGTATACGAGGCCGCCGCAAACCATAGGAGATAGGTGCCTGATTAGGTTTTGCTGCGCCAATAGCCTTGCGCTTATCGCTGATCGTGCCGAGACGCGCTGAAGGGATAGCGGCCATTTTAGTCGTCACTGCCAGTGTAATATCTCCATCGGGGTCAGTGTGTACTGTTACCGCTCCCTGCTGGCGGAATGGCTGAGTGTTGTTAGCGTCGGCGGAATTTGGGTTTAATGCTTGATCTGACCAATGAGCTACCGCCCATGGTTCTAACATCTCCCGTCCGTATAGGAGCAAGGACACATTTTTTACTTGCGTAATCGAACCTAAGCGCGACACAATTTCGCCTAGCAAATGCTCCAGGTTGAGAGTCGAGATGAATGCATCACTCATGATCAGCAAATCTCGCATCTGCTTTGTCATGGCCTGGCTCTCGCTCTCCTGGACAGAGAGCGACTCGGAGAGCAGATTAAATGAACGAGCAAGCATGCTTAACTCGTCGGTTGTTAAAGACTGTTGTACCTCTGTGCCTGCATTGTTGGTCTCTGCCACTAGAGATCTCACGCGCGCTTGAATGCGCCGTAGAGGGCGGATAAAGAAAATGCGAGTAATAAATGTGTAGGCTATAACCCCGAGTGCAAAGACGAAGATCCCGACTGCCAGCAAAATCTGTACGTAGCGTCCGGTATGAGTGTTCGCAGTGTAAAGCGGTTCAATATCCACAATTGTCAGTGAGGGCGAAGACTTTATTTGATTTTCTGCTTGCGCCGTTCCTGCGCGAGCTAGATAATATTGTGAGCCGTCTATCAAATGGTCTTTATCAATGGTACAAAGATCGTCCTCGGGTAAGTTCTGGTCAAGGGCATTTTCTCTCATCGTTGTGCCAAGGACATCTGTACCCTGGCATAAGGCCACATTGAAATTGAACCCTGTTTTTCGTACCAGGTTGAATGCGAAATCGCCATCAATAGCTTGCGCTGCAGTCAGTACACCAATCGGTGTGTGAGCCTGGTTCACGATCGGTACCGCGATACGTAACAGCCATGTTGGAGGCCCAGAAGAGGCTAGAATCATTTGTAACATTGAGACCGCTTGTTTCTTCTGCATCGCCTGATTTAGCAATGTCACTGTCGTGGGAGCGTTGCTATCCGTGGTATGTTGTCCATCCGGAAAATGGCCTACGATCTGATGATTCTTAGCAACGACATCGATTGTATCCAGGAAGACGTGATAGTGTGTTGGTACATGGATTAGTAAATCATCCAGGCGTTGCCGCGATTGCACTGTGGAGGGATGTGATAGCGCAGAGATCACGTCGCTATTCTGTGCTACCTGATTTAAATTTTGCATCAAGGCAACCGACGCTGACTGGTATGCGTCCTTGAGATAAGAGAGGTGGGTAGTAGCATCATTTTTTGCTTCACGCTCGGACAGGTATTTCAGCAAACCCCAGGACAAAGCTGAAAAGATAAGCATACACAGCAAGAGCGTTAATGCCGCAACAATTATGAGTTTTCCCCCCAATGACCGCACTTTGAATCTCATGCGAACCTTTCTCGCAATACAAAAGTAAGGGTAGGACGGGGTGCCAGCTCGTCCTACCCCTACCGCACGTTTGCCAAAAGCAACGTGAGACTCTAAGAGGGGCGCGTGCAAACCCCATGGGGAAAAGGTTGCACGTATATCCAGATGAACGCTGCAAGCTGCTCGTCGAGGTGGATCTGCTTGCTCACGGACACCCCGCCTTCCATCCCAGGCCTATGTATTATAACGTATAACTGGGCAAATTGATATCATTTTTAAGAGCAACTTTCTCAGCAATGAAAAAATACGTAAAAAAATTCAAGCCGATTGAGATTTTCGCTCTTTTCATGTAACTTTTCTAACTTCACTCCTTTAAAAAGTCTGTTAAGAAGTTTGTGCCGCCGCCCACTCATCCCGCACAATGCCCATGTAGACAAAATCTACGTACTTCCCATTACTCCACACATGCTGGCGTAGGCGTCCCTCCTCTACAAACCTACACGCACGATACGAGCGGATTGCCCGTTCATTGTCACCATTGACCCTCAACCAGACTTTGTGCAGATTACGCTGGCGGAATGCATAATCGAGTAGTACTCGTACGGCATCACGCCCATAGCCATGCCCCCAATATGCTCTGTCACCAATACCTATCCCCATTTCACAGGTGTGTGCGATCTCGTCAAAGTGAAACAACCCACACCCTCCTATGTACTTTTCGTCGGCTTCTATCGCAAAATTCGTACCGTCACGTCCACCCTTACGTACATTTTCGTCGAACTCCGCTTCCAATCGCTCCAAAGCCTGTGGTTCTGGCGGGTCGCCTCCACCCAGCAACTCAAACTCTATGTCGTTATTAAATACCCACTGCCGTTGTAAATCCTCGCGTTTGACGGGACGGAGAAGAACCTTCTCACCTTTTAACATGGAATGAAACTCCTGTTTTTGTGTTGATAAGCTGATAAATGGAATACATAGTTTGAAAGGGAAGCTGGGCGCGGTAATCAGATACTTCCCCCACCGGCGCTTAAGGAATTTCTGCCCAGAGAAGCGGGCCATTGATAGCTTGTTGATCTACCTGGAGCGTCACATTTCGCTGTGTATCCACAAGGTATATTCCTGTCTGTTCGTCATTCAACGCAATAATAAGCTGACGTGGTGAAGAAACAGACCAGCTAAAGAGAGAGGCAAGACCATGTATCTTGAGAGGGTGGTATTGCAAACTTCCCCGTACATCGATGATTACAGTCTGTTTAGCAGTGTTATAGACTAGTTGTTGGCTATCCACCGACCATGCCGGGGGTGGCTCATTGGCTACTCCTGCTGCAACGAGTGTATCGGCAGTCGTGGCAACATTTACACTATGCAGCGTTCCCACCCCGGAAGAAATAGTGTCAATGTAATCTACGTGTGTTCCATCGGGTGACCACTGAGCAAAATTAACCTGTTTTCCCCTTGTTAAGACAGTAGGAACCGTTCCAGGGGTCAGATCGATGTTCCACAAGTTAGCTGCTCGTCCAAGCAACGAAGTGACAAGTAACCAGCTTCCTAAACCACTGTGTCCTGCGCGACTATAGATCGCCTGGACGTAATCCCCTTGTGTTAACTCTTGTGGGGTTACACTTCCACTGTTCCCTACACGGTGTAGCCAGATGCTATGGACATGCCCAATAGATCCCACACTCCAGGTTATTGCAGGAGCGTCTGCGCTTGGTGACCAGTCAAGGTTCAATAGCGTATCATTGGGCCTCCCCTGAACATTGACGTTATTGGTGATGGTCAATAGCCCATGGTTCTGAGTATTATAGTCAAGTATGCTTATCACGCCATTATAGCTGACCGCAAATGCAATTCGTATACCATCGGGAGACCAAACAGGTTGAGAAACACTGCCCTTGATAGGGAGCGGTACCGACTGGACGTTGCCTGTCTCTGTTGAAAGGATGTAGAGGCTTGTTACATTCGCTCCTGTAGGATCGGCCACAAAGGCTAACTTGCTTCCGTTATTTGACCATGCCACGCTGTGTAAAATCGCTTCTCCTGTACTTGTATCCCACATTGATGAAGGGGCTATGCCGGTTTTGAGGAGCGGTTGATGTACAACAGTGTCGCTCTGCCCATCACTGCGAAGTGTATGTACGAAAGCCTGTTGTACATCAATATAGGCTAACTTGTCGCCTGCCGAGCGTCCTGGCAGGGGTGGGCTGATCGTCCAACCTTCTGCTACCGTAATATTCTTAGGTGTAAGCCTTTCAGCTTTTGAACTACCATCAACCGGTGCGCTCCACAATGTACTGTCTCGCTGGAAGACAAAATAGATACCCGCCGATAGCGGCCCACCTTGAGAAAGTCCTGCGGGCGGCGTAAAAGTGGTCGTGCTGACGACAGTATGAGCATTCTGCGACCAGAGTTTCCAACCTATCAAACTCCCTATTCCCAGGGTTAGCAGAAGGGTAGCAGCGATGGCGGCTTGCATAATGTGTAATCCCCAGTTCCCGCGGCGCCTTCGAGCCTCAGCTCTCGGTTGCGACGACGTTGGGGTCTGTGTAGAGAATGTTGGGGATGTCTCCCTTGAAGCATGTCGACCTCCCGGTAGCGCCACTAACTGGGGACGACCTGGCGTATCCCGCCGTATATTTTTGTAGGGGCGTGTACGCTCCATGTCTATGTTGAGGTGATCGTATGTACCTGGGAGTTCAAGGTACTCGGGCGAAGAGAAGATTTTTTCACGTAATGTCGGATCTGGGCTGACTCGTGGCGTTTGAGTCAGAAGAGTATCAAAACGACGGAAATCGGCGAGCATTGTACTGCACTGAATACAATCTTGCAGGTGCAATGCGATTTTCTGACGTAATTCTGTTGCAGGCTCCGCTGTTTCCCCCAAAGCGAGCGAGTCGTCAAGGTAAGCACTAAGTAGCTCCTCGACCTGCTCGCAATTCATTTTATGCCTCCTTGTTCCAAGGACCGATAATGCTCTCGAAAAGATTGACGTGCACGAGATAAGTACATCTTCACACCACTTTCCGCGATGTTCAATGTTCGGGCAATCTCACTATAAGAGAACCCTTCCTGGGTGTATAGCAACAGAGCCGCCCGATACTGGTGGGGCATGCGCCGTAGTGCCGCATGTACAAGCTCCGTTGTTCCATATATTTCCTGTGGATCCGCGCTTTCGACATCCGCAGGCTCATGATCGAGGTCTTGCCAGGGCAGCCATGCGATCAGTTTTCGACGACGCAAAGCATCATACGCTGTATTCGTTGCGATACGATAGAGCCAGGCCGACAACTTCAAGCTGGCGTCCATTTTAGGCAATGCTCGGAACGCCTTCAAAAAAGTATCTTGAGTCAAGTCATCTGCCTGTTCGCGGTCCCCCACCAGATGATAGACATAATTATAGATCGGTGTCTTATATTCGTCGTAAATCTGGTCAAAGGACCAAGCACTTTCCTTGGTTTCCACCCTGGCCATGCGCTACAATCCCTTCGATGGCTATAGCTATCATCTTGTCCGTTCCATGCAAGTGATAGCAGCTCATCTCCGAGAAGCACAGGCTTGACAGTAATCATCCTGCGATATCGGAAAGGCTTTCATCCTTCTGTGTAGTGGAACGGACAACCAACGCTTTCAGTAACATGGCGAAAAACCCGTTAACTTTTATTCGCTTGCTACATTGATTAACATGGTAGCATATTTTTTCTTCATCCCTGAATTGACTAGCCTTCTAGTTAGTACTATTGGGCAAAGAAGCACGTGCCCAGTATGAAATTGTACAGTACCCAAGAGTACCTGGAGCACGCAAGGTTGCCCACTCGACTCTCTGTATGGTACCATACACCCAGTATTCATTCGTTCACATTTATTTACCGTGAAGGAGACGCCTGGAACGTGTCCGATAATAAGCAAACGCAAGGCGTTCGCACCGTCTGGTGGGAGGAAGACGCCTCTGGGGCGGCTGTCTGCCTGCTAGACCAATCTCTCCTTCCCCAGCAAGTCGTCTATCTCAGACTCAAACATGAACAAGAGGTTGCCGACGCCATCAAGTCCTTGAAAGTACGAGGAGCGCCTGCTATTGGTGTGACCGCCGCTTTTGGCCTGGCGCTCTCTCTTTGTCGTTTGATTCAGGAAAAAGATGGTGCACTTTCACTTGCCACGGCTCAGCAGCACGTACACGCTGTTGGTGCATTGCTCGGTCAGACTCGTCCTACTGCTGTGAATCTTTTCTGGGCCATCGAACGTATGCTGCTGTGCACTGACCTGGCTATCGACAATCATTGTTCACTGCAAGACCTCGCGCAGGTCTTGCGCGCCGAGGCCCTTGCGATTGCTAATGAAGATTTTGCTGCCTGTATGGCAATGGGTGTCTATGGAGCAGAGTTGATTGCTGATGGGGACGTGCTCCTGACACATTGTAATGCGGGCGCTCTGGCTACTGCTGGTTGGGGAACAGCCCTGGCGCCAATGTACGTGGCACATAAAGCGGGTAAACACATCCATGTCTTCGTAGGTGAGACGCGCCCAGTCTTTCAAGGCGCCCGTTTGACCGCGTGGGAGCTCCAGCAAGAAGGCATCTCGCTCACCTTGATTACCGACAATATGGTTGGACATTTTATGCAGCGCGGTGGCATTAAAGCTGTTTTCGTTGGCGCGGATCGTGTCGCAGCCAACGGTGACGTTGCGAATAAAATTGGTACGTATGGTGTTGCAGTCCTGGCACATGCTCATCAGATCCCGTTTTACGTTGCTGCACCATCTTCTACCATTGATCTCAACATACCATCTGGCGAACATATTCCTATAGAGCAGCGTAATCCCGAAGAGGTGACCAGCGTACGTGGAATGATGATTGCTCCCGTTGGCGTAGAGGCAGCTAACCCTGCTTTTGATGTCACCCCGCATGCCTATGTCACGGCTATTATTACTGAGCGGGGTATTGTTCGGCCACCTTATATAGAGGGATTGCAGCGGGTATGTTCAGATGTGCGGAATCATAGTAATTAGGAAGCAGGCTGAATAGCAATGGAGATAGGAGTAGTGCCAATCGTCGCTCAACACGCGAGGAGTCTCCTGGGTAAAGAACGGTTCCGCTATGTGAGTGCTGTGGTTGCGAACTGTAAAATGCTCGCTCTGGAATTAGATATGCGGGAGGAAGAAAAAGGTGATGATGATCCTCGAGAGAACATCGACCTGGAAGCCCTGGTCATTGCCGCCTATCTGCATGAAATTTCTACTGCTGCCCATGGCTTCCATGAGCATCAACTCAGATCTGCGGAGATGGCCGTTGAGTTTTTAAGTGGCCTTGATATCCCTGTAGAACGTGTCGAGAAGGTAAAGCAGGCCATACTTGCTCATGCCACTGCGAATGCTGCTGAAGAACGCGCAAGCACATCAATAGAGGGGCGTATACTCTATGATGCTGATAAACTTGGTCGGCTGAGCGGACTGGCTGTCGTAACATCGTTGGTTGAATTTGGTGCACGCTATCCTGATCGCGCCGTCACAGGTGATGTTCTCGCTGCGATCCTACAGCATATCGAGGAACGCTTTGTAGAACTCTACCAGTCATTGAATACCGCTCCTGCTCGCGAAATGGCTCAGGTGAAATTTGGCAATACACTGGCCTTTCTTGATGGCGTTATTGAGCACCTTGCTGAATCTACACCAGTGTGAACGGTTCTGTCACACAATGTAGCGAAGATAGTAGGGGATAACACCTCATCGTTTGTCTTGTCTGCCTTGCAGCAGGGATTGAAAGTTACTCCCGTCGAGAGAAAGTTTATTATGGAGGTTGGAAGAGTTGTCCATTCTGGTTGTTGGTTCTGTAGCCCTGGATACCGTGGAGACACCGTTTGCCAGGAAAGAAGAGGCCCTTGGAGGCGCCGCCTCCTATTTTTCCACTGCTGCCTCGCTCTATAATCAGGTCAACCTGGTTGCGGTCGTCGGGAGTGACTTTCCGTGCGAGCACCTGGATTTTTGGCGCAGCCGTCCAGTCAATCTCGCCGGGCTGCAGGTACAAGATGGCAAGACGTTTCGCTGGACTGCACGCTATCATATGGATATGAATTCTCGTGATACCCTGGATACTCAACTCGGTGTCTACGCGGGATTCCACGCCGTCATCCCAGAAGAATACCGTCAAAGCCCCCTGCTTTTCCTGGCAAACATTCAGCCGGAATTGCAGATGGAAGTTCTTGAGCAGATGCCCAGTGCCCGTTTGAAGGTACTCGATACGATGGAATTGTGGATAGTGACGGCACGAGCACAGTTAACTGAGGTCATCAAACGCGTTGATATCCTCTTGATGAGTGCAGAAGAGATTCATCAATATACCAATCAGGCGAGTATCGTTACTGGTGTGCGGCAGCTCCTGGCTATGGGCTTACAATACGTTATTGTGAAGCAGGGGAGCTACGGTGCGCTGCTCTTCGGGGCCGATGGTACCTACTTTAGTGCGCCGTCCTATCCACTCGAGGAGGTCGTTGATCCCACCGGTGCGGGCGATGCCTTCGCGGGCGGTTTCCTTGGTCACCTCTCAACCGTTCAACCATCCCTTGATAATCGTTACTCTACAGAAGATTTCAAGTACGCTGTCGTACATGGCAATATCATCGGATCATTTGTCTGCGAAGACTTCAGTATCGATCGTTTGCGTACCCTGACGATGGACGACATCGCTCTGCGTTATCAAGCCCTGGTAGATTGTTCACATTTTGACCCTCGTTGGCGAAATACTATGGGGAAGCAATCTCTTGCTCCCAGATAAAGGAAATGATCATTTTATGACTACATCAATTCGTGGAGATGTGAAAGACATCTCGTTGGCTGCACGTGGTAAGGATCGTATTGAGTGGGCAGCAAAAGAAATGCCAGTCTTACGCCATCTGCGGGAGCGTTTTGCGAAAGACCTGCCCCTCAAGGGCGTGCGCATGTCTGGTTGTCTCCATATCACCACGGAGACAGCGAACCTCGCGATCACCCTGAAGGCAGGGGGAGCCGACCTCGTACTTTGCGCCTCCAATCCTCTTTCGACACAGGACGATGTTGCGGCCGCGCTGGTTAGCGAATATGGCATACCAACTTATGCTATTAAGGGCGAGGATGAGCAAACCTACTATCGCCATATTAATATCGTCCTTGACCACAAGCCTAACATGACGATGGACGATGGGTGTGATCTCGTTTCGACGATTCATACCACGCGAACAGAACTCATTGCTGATATCATTGGTGGTATGGAAGAGACAACAACCGGCGTCATTCGACTGAAAAGCATGGAGAAAAAAAGCGTTTTGCGCTTCCCAGTACTCGCGGTCAACGATTCCGACACCAAACATATGTTTGACAATCGGTATGGCACTGGACAGAGTTCGGTTGATGCTATCATACGCTCAACCAATATTCTCCTTGCTGGCAGGACCTTCGTCGTGTTCGGGTATGGTTGGTGTGGCCGTGGTGTGGCCTCGCGTGCTCATGGTATGGGTGCCAATGTCATCGTCACTGAAGTTGATCCCACCAGGGCATTGGAAGCCATGATGGATGGCTACCGTGTCATGCCCGGTATAGAAGCTGCTGCTCTCGGCGATATTTTCGTCACCGTGACCGGCAATCTCCATGTCATCAACGAGCAACACCTGGCACATATGAAGGATGGGGCGTTGATAGCAAACTCCGGGCACTTCAACGACGAGATAAATATCCCGGCCTTAGAAAAACTTGCTACTGGTGGCAAGCGTCGCGTGCGAGATTTCGTCGATGAATACACGTATGCAGATGGGCGCCACGTCCACCTCCTGGCTGAAGGTCGCCTTGTCAACCTCTCTGCTGCCGAAGGCCATCCTGCAAGCGTCATGGATATGAGCTTTGCTAATCAAGTGCTTGGCTCTGAGTATATGCTTGCGCACGCTCATGAATTGCAACCTCGCGTCTACACGCTGCCTGCTGAACTCGATAAGGAGATCGCTCGTCTCAAGCTCCATGCCATGGGCGTTCGAATCGATACACTCACTCCAGAACAAGATGCGTATCAGAATTCATGGGAGTCAGGTACCTAGCTTTCACTTTTCATGCTTCGTAAAGGAGGAAACCAATTTGAGCAATTTTATGAAGAGCCAGAAATCCTTTTTCACCAGCGAATCGGTGACAGAAGGTCACCCTGATAAACTCTGTGACCAGATTTCGGATGGCGTACTCGACGCCATTTTGGCTCAAGACCCTCTGGCCCGCGTTGCTTGCGAGACCGCTACTACCACCGGATTGGTGCTCGTCGCGGGTGAGATTACAACGTCCGCCTGGATTGACATGTCAGCAGTAGTCCGCAAAACCATTGAGCAGGTAGGCTACATCAACGCGGACTATGGCTTTGATTATCGTACCTGTGGCGTTGTCACCTCAATTGGCAAGCAGTCCTCTGACATCGATCTGGGTGTGAGTCGCTCAGTAGAGGTCAAGAGCGGCACCAGTCTACTTAGCGATGACGAGTTAGAGCAAATTGGCGCGGGTGACCAGGGGATGATGATCGGTTTCGCCTGTAACGAAACCGCCGAGTATATGCCCTTAACGATCAGCCTGGCTCATCAACTCACCCGGCAACTCTCGCAGGTGCGTCGTAAATCATGGGGCGGTAGCGGTCCGATGTCCTACTTACGACCGGACGGCAAGAGTCAGGTGACCGTGCAATATGAATATGGTCGCCCGGTGCGTGTTGACACTGTCGTCGTCTCGGCGCAACACGCGGACTACATAGCTCAGGAACAAATCCGTCAGGATGTCATTGAGCACATCATTAAACCTGTCATTCCTGCTCACCTGCTTGACAGTTCCACCAGGTTTTTGGTCAATCCTACTGGCCGTTTCGTCACAGGTGGGCCTATGGGAGATGCCGGTCTCACAGGGCGCAAAATCATCGTAGATACCTATGGCGGAATGGCGCGTCATGGCGGAGGCGCCTTTAGCGGCAAGGACCCGACCAAAGTTGATCGCTCAGCAGCATACGCAGTCCGCCACATCGCCAAGAATGTTGTAGCAGCGGGACTGGCCGATCGCCTGGAGTTACAGGTAGCGTACGCCATCGGTGTAGCTCGCCCGATTTCGCTTTTTGTCGAAACTTTCGGCACAGGGAAAGTCCCTGACGAAGAAATTTTGCGTTTGATTAACGAACATTTCGACCTGCGACCTGCAGGCATCATCCAGGCCTTGAATCTCCGTCGCCCCATATACCAGCCGACTGCTGCCTTTGGTCATTTCGGTCGCACTGATATCGATGCCCCATGGGAATCCCTCAACAAGGTTCCTATGCTCCGCAAAGGTGTAGGCGCCAATATAACGCAAAGCCGTAGTAGTGGGAGCGAAACTGAAGCACTTTCGTAGTCCCACCCTACCTATCAGCATATCAGCATGAAGGGTTGGCGAACCGTGGCCATGGTTCGCCAACCCTTCATGCCATCTTCAAATCCTCAACTTTTCTCTTGCTTCAATCTCGTATAATGTTTGGTGGATCGAAAAACACTACATATATGTGAATGCCATAGAAAGAGAGCATAACATTATGGACTTCTCGCTCAATGAAGAGCAATTGGCAATTCGGGACACCTGTCGAGAATTTGCTGAACAGGAAATCAAACCTCTTGCCGAGGAAATGGATCGAACAGGAGCCTTTCCCTACCCACTGGTCCGTAAAATGGCGGAGCTTGGCCTGCTTGGCCTGCCTTTTCCAGAAGAGTACGGTGGTGCAGGTGCTGACTTCCTTTCCTACTGCATCGCCATAGAAGAGATAGCGCGAGGCGACGTTTCTGTCGGTATCACTATGGAGGCCCACACCTCCCTGGGTGCCAGTCCCTTCTTCCACTATGGTAATCAGGCACAAAAAGAGCGTTTCTTGATACCCCTGGCACGTGGAGAGCAGCTTTGGGCATTTGGCTTGACCGAAGACGGTGCCGGTTCCGACTCCGGAGGTACCCAGACGCGCGCTGTACTACAGGATGGCTACTGGCACATTAACGGCTCGAAGAGCTTTATCACCAATGCCGGTACCGACATGACTGGTGGTGTTACCATTACAGCGGTTACCGGAAAGCGGCCCGATGGACGCAAGGAAATCACCACTATCATCGTCCCGAAAAACACCCCTGGCTACGTCATTGGCAATCCCTACAAAAAAATGGGTTGGAAAGCCTCGGATACTCGTCCCCTCTCCTTTGAAGATTGTGTCATCCCTGAAAGTGATATCTTAGGTCAACGCGGGGATGGTTTTAAGCAATTCATGCAGACACTGGATGCTGGTCGTATTGCTATTGCCGCTCTCTCAGTAGGACTTGCCCAGGCTTGCCTGGATGAAGCTTTGAGCTATGCCAAAGAGCGTAAACAGTTTGGTCAGCCCATTAGCAAATTCCAGGCCATTCAGTTCAAACTAGCTGATATGGATACAGAAATAGAATTGGCGCGTTTAATGTATTATAAGGCAGCCTGGCTGCATATGCAGGATAAACCCTATGCGCGCGAGGCTTCTATAGCGAAGCTCTTTGCTTCAGAAACGGCTAAGCGTGCGGCTGATCAAGCCGTGCAGATTCACGGTGGTTACGGCTTCATGGACGAATATCCGGTTTCGCGCTATTGGCGTAGTGTCAAAGTCAACGAAATTGGTGAAGGTACTAGCGAGGTGCAGCGCATGGTCATTGCGAAACACCTCGGGTGCTAGAAACTTCGATTGTGTAAAGGACGACTGTTTTATGGATATCACCCCTGGCGAGAAAGTAGTGACACCGAAGCAAACCTCTAATAATTTAGAGAGTTTCATGCGTATGTTTGAAGGTATACGTTTCAATTTTCCCAGTTATAAACACGATCACCCACCCGTACTGGACGTGAACGAAGTTGCCGATGATCGCTTGACATATGGCCAGAAGATTGCTGATCAGGTAGCAGCTACCGTTGGCAGCTGGCCTTTTATCATTATTCAAAGTAGTATCCTGGCAATCTGGCTGATTTTAAACATCACTGGCCTGGTCTTTCGCTGGGATCCCTATCCTTTCATATTATTGAACCTTGCCTTATCGTTCCAGGCAGCGTATGCTGCGCCGTTCGTGATGATGTCTCAGAACCGACAATCAGAAAAGGATCGCCTCACAGCCCTTAACGACTATCAGACCGACTGCAAGGGTGAAGAAGAGATTCGCTACATCATGAATCACCTGGATCACCAGGATACGATCATCCTGCAAATTATCCAGCGACTCGAAGCTCAGCATCTTGAGGTGTTGCATCGCATAGGCCAGCTCGATCCTGAGCTAGCGAAGAAACTGGGAGCAGACATTCAGCAGGTTAGTGAAGATATTGATGAAGCTGGTGGCAGTGGTGGCAGTAGTGGCAGCGTTGGCGGAAATTCGTGAGTGGTTGAGCTATAAAAAAACAGGGTCGCCACAACAAAGTGGCGACCCTGTTTTTTTATAGCTCATTTCATCGGCCAGCTAAAGGCCACTAATGTTGCGGAAGGACTGAAGCCTCTACTTGTCGTATCTACGGTAGTGTTGTTTGTCCATACGGCGGTATCTCCATTCACCGCGAGAAACTGGGCATCGTTCAAAACATCTCCAATATTGATGTTGGACTTAATGACCGAGTCATACATCTTATAACTTCCGTCGCCATTCTCATTCTGCCAGAGCACAAAATCATTCCCTGCCTGGAGCGACGAGGCGGATCCAATGGCACTCACCAATGTCGGTGGAAAAGCGGGTGAATCGGAGAGTGGATACATCACGAGCGTCCCGCGTACTGCCGCGTCGAGTCCAACTGAATAAAAACTGTTATTAGCCCACGTTGATAGAGGTGATGTACTGGTATTCGGTGTTGCTACTGGCCCCGGTGTACTGGTGGATGTTGCCCCGTTTGGCCCTGCCTGCATTAAATCTGTCCCATTAGCAGTACTTAACAGGAAAAGATCCCCATTAACAACCACGGGTGTGAAAGACATGCCATTTTCAAGAAACACCTGCTTAATCGTCATTTTATATTGTGCTGCATGCCCACGAGATGGTATCTGGGCATCAACCACCTGCTGCGTCCATACATTACTGTGCAAATTTTCATCAAAACTCCGCCATTCTTCTGCCCAATATATTTGCGTACCGTCGCTATTTGCGGTTGGTGAAGTAATAACATGCTCAGAGCTTGCCTTCGCGATCTCTGTCGCGACAAAATTGTTCTTAGATCCCAGGGGATAGCGTACAAGGTGTGATGTACCATTCTCATCGACTGTAGCGACGAGCAACGTGTTTTGAATAAACCAGATGCCCTGAATGGGCGTGTGTATCCAACTTGCCACGGCATTCTGGTCAAAGCCGCCAGAGAGCAGAGTCACTGGTTGATTGGGAACGACTGTGCCTCTTCCCTGCACGGAATTAAGGGAGAGATAGCGCAAACTCCATGTACGTATCAGCGAATGTGATGTATGGTCTGCTATCACTCCAAGCTTAGAAATCTTTGGTTCATCGAATTGTAACCATACCAACCAACCATTCGCACTTCCTAACACGATTAAAGGGCTGTTGCTGGCTGAAGCAACTAAGGGTGTGCTGATCTTCGTTGTGCGATCTAATTGCTCCAGCATCCAACCACCATTATTATTTCCATACGCTGTATAGTATATGGATGTGCGGTCAGCTACTGCGCTGACCACATTTATATATGCCGTAGTTGTCGTGTAACTTACTTGTGCGACATCAGTGTGATTATTAACTGACAAGGCTGGTGGGGGAGTTACATGATCATGTGCCACGAGGAGTAACGAAGTGATTCCTCCCATCATCAATGCCATCAAAAATACTGCTGCTAAACCAATGACGGCAAACTGCACCAAAGACGAACGGCGCTTTTTACGTACTGCCTTGAAAATCGGTAAGGGTCCTGTATCTGCTGATGAAAATGCAGCCAGTGGATTAGTTTTGACAGAGGAATAAGCATGTTCCTGCAGGTAGGGTTTAAGGAATTCTGGTGGAGGGGGCGATACAGATGGAGATCGTTGAATAAACTGAGAATGCTCAGCTGCCAGTGCTTGCATGAGTTTTGCATACATATCAGGAGACGGTTCCAGCGTTGGCAGTGAACGTACTTGCGCGCCGATAAGGCTATAACGAGCAAGAGCAAGCCTGCAAGAAGCGCAGTGCTCCAGGTGGTCATCCAACTCGGCGGTTTCTATGGTATTATGATTCAGTTCTCGGTGTGCTGCGAGCAACACCTGTGCCTCAGTACAATTCACTCTTCGCTCACTTCTTGTTTGTACAAGTTTATAAAACGTTCGCGCGCACGCATCAAACGCATTTTCACAGCTGATGCGCTGATATTCAATATCTTCGCGATCTCGGCACAAGAACGGCCATCGTTTTCGTATAGCCATAAACATACTGCATATTTTGGCGGCATCTGCTTTAGCACACGTTCCACGATCTCGCGGTCTGCCACGCGGCTTTCAAAGCGTCCGCCATCATAGCCACCACGTTCATACATTGAGCTGGCGTTGCTTATACGTCCACTGCTATCTTCTTCACTGCTATTGAAGCCATCCGAGGCAGAGCCACCTGAATCAGAGAGGACTCCAGCCCCGATGCCACGATCTTCATTAAACAGTGAAAGTGGTAACCAGGCTATCAGACGTCTCCGGCGTAATGTATCCGTCGTCGTATTTGCTGCTATGCGATAAAGCCAGGCCGAGAGTGCTCCCGGCTGTACGACTGTGCCGCCTAGCAGCGCTTTGTATGCCTTAACGAATACATCCTGCGCAAGATCATATGCCTGTTCGCGATTGCCTATCAGGTGATAGATGAAATTGGTAATAGGCCCTTGAAAGCGTAGAAAGATTGCCTCGAAATCCGCCACCTCAACTTTCAGTACTGACTCTTGCAAAGCTGGTACGCTTAATTGAGGGTGTGTATCCACCACTTTCACTTCCTCATCGGCACTTTCTACACAATTATCCTCGTCCATTGACAATGGGGAAGACGCATGGCCTTTACGTTCAGCATCTAAAACTGGGCGTAAATTGCTATTCGTATTGTAGAAACGGATAGAGGTATCCATTGGTTACATTAACCTTATCTATTATATTATAGAGTAGAGCTTTGAATTCTTATACATTGACTACATTGATTTCTCTTGTAGCATACCATATTTCACTATCTTATGCTGTGAACTATGAGACAGATTACGATATTGAACATGAGGGTGCAGCATTGCCAACCCTATTTGTTTCTGCTACCATATCCCCATGATAGCGCTTCAACAACCAACACAATCAGGCTGGAATATCATAGGTCACGAACACGCCATCGACCTGTTGCACCGCACGCTTGCCGCGCAACAAGTGCGCCATGCCTACCTCTTTACTGGTCCAGAACACATCGGTAAGACACTGCTTGCTCACCGTTTCGCCCAAACCTTACTCTGCACCGGTGGTCCAGACCCTCAGGTTGCACCACAAGCACCCTGCAACGAGTGTCTCTCGTGTCGCAAAGTTCTGCACGGCAATCACCCTGATCTGCACATTATTGCCAGGCCACCAGACAAACAATTCATTGTTATAGAGCAAATACGCGCGCTCCAGAGCGATTCCGCGCGCAAAACCCTGGAGGGACGACGCAATGTCTTCATCGTCCAGGGTGCACACGAGATGAACCCGCAAGCAGCGAACTGCCTCTTGAAAACACTCGAGGAGCCAGAGTCTGACGTTGTGCTCCTGCTCACCGCTCCCGATCCTGGCTTGTTGTTACCAACCATTCGCTCCCGCGTGCAGCAAATCTCCTTGCATTTGCTCACTGCCGCACAAATCAAATCAGCCCTGGAAAAAAAATGGTATGTAGAACCAGATGAAGCCGCTTTGATTGCCGCTCTGGCTGCCGGACGCATGGGTTGGGCTGTACAGGCAGCCGAGGACGAAGACCTGCTCATAGAAAGAAAGACTCAACTGGAAACTCTTGCCAGGTTGCCTACCTTCGGCAATGTACAGCGTTTTGAGATAGCTCAGCGCCTCAGCGCCGATGCCGAAAAAGCACGAGCTGTGTTAGAGTTGTGGTTACTCTGGTGGCGTGATATGGTATTAGCAGTGCATCAATGCCTTGACTTAACTGTCAACGTAGATATGCGTCAAACCTTAAAGCAGCAATCCTTACATATTGGCAACGGGGAAGCCGAGCGAATGGTTCGTGCCATCCTGGATACGATGGAAGCACTTGATCAGAACGTCAACACCCGGGCCGCACTCGAGGTTTTGATGCTGGACATACCAACAATCAAAATGTAGGGACGATTCTCGCTGCTACCCTGGTTCATCATGCTTGTTACAGGTTGTCCCAGGCTTTGCTGGGCTTCCTCAGACCGCTACACTTAACCCGCCAGAGACGAAATAGCAGGAGGAATACTCAATGCGCACCGATTTCCAACACTTGCTCATTCAAGAAGATAATCATGTACTCAAGATCACTATGAATCGTCCCGAAGTCTTCAATGCCTTCAATGATACCATGCTTGATGAGCTTGGCGAAGTGCTGGAAGCAGCTGCTGAGGATGAAGCTGTGCGTTGTGTTATCCTCACGGGTGCAGGCCGAGCCTTTGGCTCTGGTCAGGACCTGCGCAGTTTTGCCTCGATTCGCACCGCTAGAGGTGATACACCCGTCAAAGTTAGCGAACATCTGCGCAAATATCATCGTATCGTCTATGCTATTCGCACCATGCCCAAGCCAGTCGTCGCAGCGGTGCATGGGGTTGCCGCCGGCGCATCCTGTAACATAGCTCTTGCCTGTGACATGCGTATCGCTGCCGATAACGCGCGTTTTATCGAGGCTTTTGCCAGAATTGGCCTGGTGCCCGATGCGGGTGGCGGCTTTTTCTTGCCTCGCCTGGTAGGAGTAGGGAAAGCTATGGAATTGGCGATGTTAGCCGACGAGGTGAGCGGCCCGGAGGCTGAGCGTCTGGGCCTTGCCAATCGTTGTGTTCCCCTCAATGAATTTGAAGAGGTGACCACAGCCTTCGCGCTGCGCCTGGCTGCTGGCCCAACGCGTGCCTACGCGCTTATCAAAAAATTGATGAATAAATCGCTTGAAAGTGACCTGGAAACCATCCTCACATTTGAAGGGGAACTGCAAGATATCGCTATCAATACCGCGGACCATCGCGAGGGGGTCTCTGCCTTTTTAGAGAAGCGCCGCCCACAGTATCAAGGCCGATAAGGCGAGGTATCTTCTGATGCGCATTGACAGCCTACCATACAGCAATAGACAGAGTCAGGGTGCGCAGCGGCGGGAAAGGCTACGCCAGCAAAGCCCACAGCACCTGGAGCAGTGTTCCTCTCTTATCCTCCGTGCACTGCGCGAACGCCAGGCTGATGTTTCGCGCAGTGCACTGGTGCTGGGCGCTGGCGCCTGTACCGAGATACCCCTGGCCGAGTTAGTCCGTGACTCCGATGAAGTCATTCTCGCCGACCTGGATCTTGCATCCATGCGGCAAGGTGCCAATGAACTGCTAACGCTTTCACTTCGCAAGCGTATGCTCCTGGTACAATGTGACATCAGTGGTGGCGTCAGCACACATTTGAACCGCTTGCTTGCAAAACAATCCTGGGATTTGCTCGTTTCCCGTGGAGCACAGGCGATCTTTGACGTTGCTGCTGAATGTTTAGAGCAATGCCTTGTTCCAGATTCACCTGAGCTAGAGGGAGTTGACGCGAGTGAATTTGGCCTCGTCATCAGCTCCCTTGTTCTTTCACAGCTCTTTAGCTACCCACTCCTCGATGTACTTGATTACGTACAGCGTATTGCTCCTGAATTGCTCGGAGAGCAAGAGCGCCATCGCCGTTATCAGCAAGCCGCTGCTGACTTTCGCCTGCGTATCATCCAGGCTCACCTGCATCTCTTACGTAAGGTAGTAGAGAGGGACGGTACCATCGTCTTGCTCAGCGATATTCGTGGTTTTGTCTTCGATGTTTACGGTACAGATCACGATGCTGAACATCGACGCACCATGCCGCTAGTCCCGCGCATGCTGCCAGACCTTGTAGGTGAGAACTTTACCGTGCTGGAAGAAAATCACTGGGAATGGCTGACAGACCTGCCCACGAAGGGAAGACCGGGTAGAGGGTATGAAGTCGTTGGATATATGCTCAGGTGAGAGCCTCTAGAGCACAAAGTGTCACGCCGCTCGTAATCGGTACGTATCTAGAGTGAAATGGTCAGCAACACAAACATGAGTAGGGAGATTCCGTTCGTCTGCCTGGCCAAAAATGGATATTGACAGAAGATGAAGGTTCTGTGAGGAATAGGGTATGGTAACCAAAACACAAAAGAAGCAAACGCATACGAAGCAGAATACAGCCAGGCGAGTGTTTCAAACCGTCAAAAAGAATGTTACACCTTTAGGGCTATTTTGGATCAAATTCAATAACGACTGGTCGTGGAACAATGCAGCGGGACTGGCCTATAATCTGCTGCTGTCTATGTTTCCACTCGTCATTGCCTTGCTCGCCATTCTTGGAGTGTTCATGGGTCGACTTGATCCTGTTGCTTATGATAACGTGATTAAGCAGATTGGCCAGATCTTTCCAGCCGCAACATCATCGCAAAGCATCATCAAACCTGCTCTGCAGCACCTGACCAAGAACTCTGGCATCCTGGGCATTTTTGCTATTGTTCTCGCTATCTTTAATGGTTCACGCCTCTTTCTTTTTATTGAGGGGTGCCTCGATATCATTTATCATGTTCGTCCACGGGGAGTTATAGCCCAGAATGTGTTGTCCATCGTCATGTTGTTGTTGTTTGTCGTACTCATCCCGATTGCGGTGTTGGCATCGGCTGTTCCTGCCTTTGTCGCCTCTTTTCTGCGACAGACTCCTTTGAACCAGATTCCTGGCAGTGGTATTTTCTTTAGCCTCAGCGGTATTGCTGGCGGGTTGGTTGCGGGGTATATTTTGTTTCAGGCCATCTACATGATTGTTCCGAATCAAAAAATCAGTTTTCGTAAAAGTTGGCTCGGATCGGTAGTAGCAGCAATCCTCCTCGAATTGTACCTCGCGCTCTTTCCATTGTATGTGACATACTTTCTGGGTAGTTTTGCCGGTGCGTTAGGTCTTCTTATTCTCCTTATCTTCTTTTACTATTTTGCCATGATTCTGTTTTTAGGTGCTGAGGTCAACGCTTTCTTTCTTGAGGGTATACTGAATACACCGTACGATCTGGCCACAATGGTCCACCTTGTATCAAGCCATCTTCCGACGACTGAAAAGGACGTGAAAGAACAGGCGGCAGCCAGTCATAAGAACGAAGTACCGAAAGAGATACGTCCGAAGTATAAGCGCATCAGCAAGAAAGAAGAGCAGGCGGATAGCGATGCCAGCGCTGACAGGCGTTGATAAATGGTACTTCACGAATACGAAAAACGGCCAATACCGTTGGAGAATCCAGGTATTGGCCGTCAAAGAAGCAGCAGAGGATGGGAACAAGCCCGTAACTAGGCGTTGGCAATGGGCATATTTGCCACGTCTGTCAGCGCGCGATCTAGTAACTCTGCTGCCTCATCAATATCCTCAGCTTTCAAGTTCAGCGGAGGAATCATGCGTAGCGTACTCGTCCCCAGGTTATTGAGCAACAAGCCATGCTCAAGCGCCTGCTGCACAATCGTAGGAGCCAGATCGTGCTGCACGTTTACCGCTCGCATCAAGCCTATGCCGCGCGGGCTATCAATGAAATGATACTTCTCACAGCATGCTTCGAGCTTTGAATGCCAGTAATCACCCATCTTCGCAGCATTCTCCAGGAGATTCTCTTCCAGGATGGTTGTAATCGTCGCGATGCCAGCTGCACAGGCGATAGGATTGCCACCAAAGGTTGTACCATGATCACCTGCCGTAAAGATGTCAGTGCGTGGACCCGTCAGCATTGCACCTATAGGTATGCCGCCAGCCAGCCCTTTTGCCATCGTCACTACATCAGGCACCACGTCAAAGTTTTCCCAGCTAAAGAACTTCCCAGTTCGCCCCATGCCTGCCTGTACCTCATCACAGATCATTACCAGGTTCTGCTCATCACACCACTGGCGTACACCCTGGATGTACTCCTTATTCGCTGTCCAGATGCCGCCTTCGCCCTGTACCGCCTCTAGTAAGATAGCCACCGTCTTTTCGCTCGTAGCAGCTTTCAGAGCCTCCAGGTTGTTAAATGGTACCTGCTTGAACCCATCAGGAATGGGTACCCACGTTGCCTGGTAGTAAGCCTGTCCGGTAGCTGCCGTTGTTGCCAGGGTACGCCCGTGGAAGCTGTTCTCCATACTGATAATTTCAAATGCGCCATCTTTATGCATGCGCCCAAACTTGCGTGCCAGTTTCATTGCACCCTCGTTTGCCTCCGCGCCGCTGTTGGAGAAAAATGAGCGCATTCCGTTGCTCTGTATGCCGAGCAACTCAGCCAGTTCAATCTGGCGCGTATTGTAGTACAGATTAGAGACATGCACGAGTTGCGTTACTTGCTCTTGAACCGCTTTTATGATGGCTGGATGGCAATGTCCCAACACATTGACGGCAATACCTGCTACAAAATCCAGCAATACTCTCCCGTCGCTGTCCCATACCCTCGTCCCTTCACCGCGTACAAGCGTTAAGGGCTGGCGTTTAAACGTTCCCTGATAGTACTTGTGCTCAAGCGCAACCCAGTCACGTTTATTGGTCTCCGTCGTCGTCATCGTTTTCTCCTTTGAAAAATAGTCTTCTCCAAACTTCCCATCTTAGCGGGTATAGAGGGTGTTCTCGTCAATGTACCCATGGGTCAAGTCACATCCCCACGCAGTTGCTTTACCTTCACCTACATGGAGGTCAATTGCCACTGTTACTTCGTTGCCTGCCATTGCCTGACGGGCAGCTTCTTGATCATACTGTGCAGCCAGGCCCTGTTTCATTACTTGCACATCACCGATAAAAATATCATACGTAGCCTGTTTCAGTTCACACCCACTTGCACCAAGAGCGGCTGCGATTCGTCCCCAGTTGGGATCTTCTCCTGCAAGCGCGCATTGCCACAAAGGTGAAAGCGTAATGGCACGCGCAGCTTTTACCGCGTCCGCCTTGTTGCGCGCTCCGCGCACCTGGACAATCATCAACTTCGTCGCACCTTCGCCGTCACGAACCATCTCCCGCGCCAGGTATTGTGTTACATGACGCAGCGCCTGGCGAAATGTCTCCGCTTCTGGATGCTCTGCATTAATTGGTGTATTGCCTGCCAGCCCATTCGCAAAGAGAATACAGGTATCGTTGGTAGACATATCGCCATCCATCGAGATCATATTGAACGAATCATCGACTGCGGCTTTTACCTCTGCCTTCATCCACCCATGAGCAATTGCTGCATCAGTTGTCAGGTAACAAAGCATTGTCGCCATGTTTGGATAGATCATGCCAGCGCCCTTCGTCACGCCACCCAGGCGCACCGTACGTCCCTCTATCTGGAATTCCAACGCAATCCGCTTTGGACGAGTATCAGTCGTCATGATTGCCTCGGAAAAATCATTCCCCTTGTCTCTGCTCATCTTGATAGCCGCGACACCGGTCTCAATCTTCTCTATCGGTAGTTGGCGGCCGATTATACCGGTAGAAGAACATAACACCAACTCGTTCTCCAGCCTCAACTTCTTTGCTACCAGTTCGGACATACGATAGGCATTGAGTAGACCAACATCCCCGGTGGCACAGTTGGCATTCCCACTGTTGACTATCACCGCCTGTGCTCTGCCACTCTTCAGGCGTTCCTGGCAAACCAGCACAGGAGCGGCTCGCGTGCTACTCGGTGTGAATGTTCCGGTAGCAATGCAGGGCACATCTGATGCTAGCATAGCCAGGTCTGGTATGGAGCCATCAGACTTAATACCGCAGGATGTGGTACCGGCGCTGAAGCCCTGCGGAGCGGTCACACAGTTATCAATCTCCCGAAATATATCAGACACGATTACAATACCTCCTACCATGAAAAAATCCCCAGTTCTCGCGATTTTCTCCCAGTCAGATGCTGCCAGCACTGGGAACTGAAAACTGGGAATCAGGAACTCGTTGCTTACCCCCATTGTACTATGTCGCAAGAGGTAAGCACAACCAGGATTATCAATTCAGATCGCCATTCAATGGCCCTTGAAATTGCTGATTCACCGGGTGCGTCACACCTGGCTCTGGCAATAGTTTCCCTTGTTCAGCGCTTCCAGACAACGCGATACTCGGTATTCCCGCCAGTATCGATGGAGACTCATACTGATCATCGTTGATTGACTGATTGAAGAGAGACTCAAAGAGAGGACCTTCCAACGTTTCCTCTTTAATCAAGCGTTCGCTGATCATAATCATGCGTGTCTTATTTTGCACCACGATAGTATATGCTTTATCAAAGGCTTCCTGGATGATGCGCCGTACCTCTTCGTCAATCTCACGAGCTGTCTGTTCACTATAGTTGCGCTGCTCACCAAAGTCTCTTCCCAGGAAGACGAGTTCTTCCTTATGTCCCAATGCCATCGGGCCGATGCGACTGCTCATACCGTATTCAGTCACCATTGAACGCGCAATCTTTGTCACTCGTTCGATGTCGTTTGAAGCGCCAGTAGTCACCTCACCAAAGATGATCAACTCAGCAACATGCCCACCGAGAGCATAGGCAAGTATATCCTCGAATTGCGGTTTGCTCCACAGGTACCGATCTTCTGTTGGCAGCAGCATCGTAAAGCCACCAGCCTGGCCTCGCGCTACAATCGATACTTTATGTACCGGATCGGTATTGGGTAATAAGCGCGCTACGAGGGCGTGACCTATCTCGTGATAAGCCGTAATCGCTTTCTCCCGTTCGCTAATGATGCGACTCTTGCGAGCGGGTCCAGCCACTACGCGGTCAATTGCCTCTTCCAACTCGCTCATGCCAATCGAGCGCTTATTTCTACGTGCTCCGAGGATCGCTGCTTCATTCAGCAGATTGGAGAGGTCAGCTCCAGAAAACCCGGGGGTCTGCTTCGCCAGCGTATCCAGCGAAATATTCTTTTCCAGCGGCTTCCCTTTTGCGTGTACCTGTAAGATTGCCACTCGTCCACGAATATCAGGACGATCCAACATCACCTGCCGATCAAAGCGACCTGGACGCAACAGGGCCGGGTCCAGTATGTCCGGTCGGTTAGTGGCTGCAATCACAATGACATTAGTATTGGTATCAAAGCCATCCATCTCAACGAGAATCTGGTTAAGTGTCTGTTCTCGTTCATCATGTGAGCCACCTAGACCGGCGCCACGCTGACGACCAACCGCGTCAATTTCATCCACAAAGACAATACAAGGGCTATTCCGTTTCGCCTGATCGAAGAGGTCACGGACACGGCTGGCACCAACACCCACAAACATCTCGACAAATTCGGATCCGCTGATACTGAAAAATGGCACTCCAGCTTCCCCGGCGACAGCGCGAGAGATCAGCGTTTTACCTGTTCCAGGGGGTCCAACGAGCAGTAGTCCCTTTGGAATACGCGCGCCGAGAGCGACGAACTTTTCAGGATATTTCAGGAATTCGACAATCTCCTCCAGTTCTTGTTTTGCCTCTTCAACACCGGCGACATCCGCAAATGTTACTGTTGATTTATTGCCCATAAACATACGCGCGCGACTCTTCCCAAAGGAAAGTGCCTGGTTATTGCTGCCCTGTGCCTGGCGCATCATAAAGATGAGTAACCCACCTATCAAAATAAAGGGGATGAAGCTCACCAGGACATTGACCCACGCAGCCACAGCACTGGGTGGTTCGTATTGGAGGACGAGTAGGCGACTGTTGGAGTAGTCTATGCCATTGTCTTTGAGAACCTGGGTCGTATCAAATGTATCATTAACGCTGGCCGCTTCCTTGGCCGCACTGGAGGTGTTCCCCCTTGTTAGTGTCAGGGTATTGTTACTCACACTCAGCGTATCTTGCTGATTTTTGTTCATGTCTGTCTTAATGTCCGCCAGGATGGTGGATACATTCACCGATTTCGTGCCGGACGGTGAACGGAAAAAGATCACAACTAGAACAATGGCCAGCGTAACCAGAAGCAATAATAAGCTCGTTCTGATCCATTTCCCATTGCTCGACATCAGGAATCCTCTCTATCATCAGGCAAGTAGCGCTCCTAAAGATCTTCCTATGAATGCTATCCAAATGGAAGTACTACTCACTGGCCCGTGGCGTCTAACTCTTGCCTCTGACTCTTTTGTGGCTTATTATAACACACCTTACTGTGCATCTCGTAGGGGTATCTTTTATGAAAGTAGTGATCTTTGGTAGCATATTGGGTTCAATACGCCTGCATACATCTGTCGGCCATTGGCGTACGTTGCTCGGATACTACTCACATTCGTCGTGCTAGCACCAGCCCTCTCACCTCTCTTGCTCCTGCAATGAAGAGGGGAGCTGCGCACGCCTCCAATGTCGCTCCCGTAGTTGCCACATCATCGATGATAACTATAGTACGTCCAACGAGCGCGCCGGTTGCGTACGTCGGCGCACAGAGAAAAGCCCCGGCTATGTTGAGGCGGCGCTCCCTCATCGAAAGGCCAACTTGAGGAAGAGTGGCCCGGTGTTTCACCAGCATATGCTCATGAAATGGCACACCCGCTTGCCTGGCACAGACCTCTGCCAATAACTGCGCATGATTATAGCCGCGTTCCTGCTGTCGATCTTTGTGCAATGGCACCGCGATAATGGCGTCAGCCTCCATCCTGTTGCGCAGGAACATCTGGGCTAGCAGAAAGCCTAGCGGTTCTGCTAATCGTACATTGCCGTCATATTTCAAGCCGTGAATACATGAACGAAGTGGTTCTTCGTACCCACTGACCCCGAATAATCCATTCAATCTCTCAGGACCGCTGTGGCACGTCTTGCAAGCCATGTCCGGCTCCAGTATCGCTTTGCCACAACGTTGACACGGAGAAGGTATCACCGGGCCAAACTTTGCCATACACGATGAACAGAGGATGGTCCCACTTCTTTTACAACCAGCACAGCGTGGTGGAAAAATTGTATCTATCAGGTGCTGGCTGCCGCGCTGGACCTGTTGGAATAGTGGTTGCTTTTTCACCAGGCAGACTCCCTGGCCTCTTCAGGCTCCACAGGCTTCAAAGTATAGACATAATGCAAGCAGGGAGAATATGTAACGTGTACAACGTCTCCTCGATGTAAAGAATTGTAGACCTCTTCACGAATTGCGAAGGTTATAACCTGCTCTTGAGCAGATGCATCAATGAAACAAAGCGCAACGCCGTACCATGTGCGCGTGGGACGTGGAGTCAATCCAGGCCGATTAGTGCGTGTCTGTACTGCTGCGCGTAAACTGATGATCTTAGCTGTCATCCCACAGTTTCCCTTCCTTTTGTATAAATCACTCCATCCCCAATAAGCTAACGCCGCGGGATATAGCAGTAGAACAGTACCCAGAAGTAGCAATGCTACAGCGCCAACAAAAATTCCCAATGATCCGGAAGACGGTAGCATATAGTGCTGGTCATTGCCCTCCAGGGCATACAAAATGTGTAGATTAGGCGAATAGTCCAGCAGGATATGATCGTTATCATGAATAGCCACAAATGCAGAGTCAGAAACGTTCGGGAGAATCTCTCCTGGAAAGCCGCTGGTATAGAGATGAATCCTGAGATGAGGCTGCCCATCATAACTATTCCTGAAATGTGCAGCTACAACACCGGTGACTTGAAGTGGCTGCGATACGCTATCCACGATGCCCGATACCAGCGTTATTAGCCCGATACATGCCAGTAGCAGAGCTACCAACGAAATAAGTCCACCTAAGATCAGCGCATTTCGTGGTGTAATGCCAGGCCGCCAACTCCACCAGGAGACGAGTTCGCCTGCAAATGCGCTGACTTCTTGCTTCTGTCGCATTGTATCCTATAATTCTTACGTGCAATCTGGAAGAGGTTAAGCAGTATATGATGGTTTGAGAATACCTGCTGGCATTGTAACAAACTATCTTTTCATATACAAGAAGAACGAAAATAGCAATAGCGGCTGGGAACTACGGCCCAAGAAACTATGATATACTAAGGTTGCCTGAATCACACGATTGTTAGGAGACCAATGATGGACGAGAAAAACGCCACCGAGCAAAGTACCATGGCATCACCTGTAGCCCAATCCATTCCCGCACCCCCGGAAATAGCTGCTACCGAACATAGAAAAGCCTATGGCACAGCCAAGACTGAAAACCTACGCGACTCCGGTATGTGGCGCATCCTTCTGCCGGCCTTTGTTATACTTCTTTGTATCGCCATACTTGCCGTTCCACTTATGATTTTGATCCCGCTATTCGTCAGTTCATTGGATGTTGGCGCCCAGACGCACAATTTCACGTGGCTCTGGATCACAATGATTGTACTCGAGGTTGGTATCGCTGCTATCATTATCTACGGCCTGTTAAAAATATTTTTAACCCAGGCTGGCAACTACCGAAACTAAACACTTATGCAAATTTATCGTGTAGACCACCATGGAGCAGCGCAGGCCAGAGGTGTGGTGATCGTTATCGATGTGATTCGCGCATTTACAGTAGCTAGCTACGCCTTTGCCGGTGGAGCACAAAATCTATGGCTCGTACGCACCATTGAGGAGGCTCAAGCCTTGCGATTGCATCGTCCAGATGCCTTGCTGGTTGGTGAGCATGGCGGTAGGCTGATTGAAGGTTTTGATTTTAACAACTCCCCCTCACTCATGGCCGCCGGAGATGTTCGTGGACGTTTGCTCATCCAGCGAACAGGAGCAGGAACACAGGGCGCAGTGGAAGCCACCAATGCTGCTCATCTGTTCATTTGTGCTCTGACCAATGCTCGGGCTACAGCAGCTTACGCTCGTACGCTGGCGCAGTCTACAGAAGGTCTGGTAACACTTTTTCCAACAGCATCCTTTGAGAAGAGCACGGTCCCGAACGAAGATGATGTTTGCGCTAATTACCTTGAGGCTCTTTTCCTAAAACCAGATGAGGCTCCAGATGTGCTGGCCGAGAGTATTGCTCACCTGCACGCTATAGAACGTTTTAAATGGTTCGAGCCAGATCACCCAGATTGGCCCTCTGCAGATGTTGAGGCAATTCTGGCGACCGATCAATTTCACTTTGCCATGGTGGGTACGCATAAGCAATGGAATACCATTCAGTTTGTAGATGTACATAAAGTGGATGTATCTTCTAGCAACTTATGATCAGAAGCTGGCGCAGCGTGTAATATAGCCCTAATATCTCGCAATTGTCTCTTTTATAGCACAAGGACGTGTGGAGAGCCTGCCTCCACACGTCCTTGTGCTACTTTTCTGAGTTGTTTAGCCTTACTTTACAACAATGCTTGCCGTCATACTTGGGTGGAAATCGCAATGGTAGGCGAAGGTTCCTGCATGAGAGAATTTGAAGGAAAAAGTTGTGCCAGGTGCGACCGGGGTCGAGTCTCCAGAATTGAATGATTTGCCATCATCACTCGTGACTGTGTGCGGAGTCTGGGTGGTATTCTTCCAGGTCAGGGTGGTGCCAACTGAGATCGTCAGCGTTTTCGGGCTGAATGTGAATTGACCACTGCTGTCAGTCGTGATGGTTACAGCCTGTGTAGCACCGATAGGAGCTGTAGTCGCTGTGGGCGTCGTGTTGCCTCCGCCGTTGCCATATTTACCATAGCCAGAAGAAGTAGCTGTAGGAGGAGCTGGATTGCTAGTTGCTGTCGATGATGACGGAGAAGCTGGAGTTGATGAATTGCTTCCACAAGCAGCTAAAAGCACCAGAACGCCTAAAATTAGAAGGCAAAATGTGGTGAACGTGATGGGTCTGGTTCTGTTCATGTGTTTATGCATCGTTCCTCTTTCCTGAAAATGAACTTGTTATTATGACCATGCCTGGTCAATAGAGATACATTCGTCTAGTTGAAAGTACGAGAGCAGGTTACGCTTCCTGGTGCCGCGACTTTAGCAAAGTCTGCAAAAATCGCCCAAATTACTCTTGACTTTTCCAGCATCTACAAGTACACTCATAGCAGAATTATTGTCGTTTAGTTCGTGGCAAAGTTAGAAAATACATCGTTTAAGGGGGGTGAGTTCTATGCAGAAAATGCTTGAAAGAGTCGCGCAATGTGTACAAAATGGTGGAACTCATCCGTTGAGCAACATAGAGGCGTAGTAAGTAATTCTATGCTGATTGCTGTTGCTGCTTGGATTACCCTTGGGGTCCGAGCGTTTTCTTTTTCCCCCCACTTTTCCTCACAATGCGCACATTCTCCTCAACATAAAAACAACCAAACTTCACCTTTAGAGAAATGAAATGATCTGCCAATTTTTTGTACGTCTTTCATGCAAATCGACCTTTTTAAGACATACTCACCTGGTCAAAGAAAGGCCATATCAACGTGCATAGCCTGTTACGTCTGCGTGCCCAAAAGCAAGGAATCACTACCCCAATGGAGAGGAGGTGAAAGCATGAGAGGGAAGCTACGTGATAAACGCCCAGAGACGAAGCGCGACAACTTCAAGCGCGCGTCGTTAGAGCGTCGCCACACAACCAAACGCGACTCCCGTTCTCTTGCCGTCCAGTTGCATCAGCAATACGAACAAGAAAATGATTACAATTTGGACGACGAAGAAATCTTGGTAGAAAGCATCCAGAAATAATGCATTGTGGCAGCCAGCCTGACTCCTTTAGCAAGTTGGCTGCCACAAATATGGCATGCTTTATGGGATGTCTACCTCTGGGAACAAGCGGCGGGCAATAACAAGTCGTTGAATCTGTGCTGTGCCTTCAAAGATATCAAAGACTTTCGCGTCACGAAACCACTTCTGGAGAAGCTGTCTGGACTCAGAGTTTTCGCCAGGTGCTGTAATGCGTACGCCTGCGGCTGTGACCTTCATCACTAATCCCCCAGCGTAGGCTTTACACATCGATGCCTCTTTCGAGTTTGGTATCCTCCGGTCTGCCATCCATGCCGCGCGCCATACCAGGAGACGAGCCATTTCCAGCTCCTGGCGCGTTTCTTCCAACTCTTGCTCGATCTCACGGCGTTTATGCGAAGGAAATCCCTTGGGAAGTTCCTGCTGCACCCACTGGCAGGTTGTCTCGTATGCTGCCCGTGCGATACCGACAGCCAGTGCACCCACCATTGGCCTGGTTGCGTCCAACGTTCCCATTGCTGCCTTGAAACCAGCCTTTTTACTGCTTTCGCGGCCACTCAGTAAGTGATCTTTGGGGATACGGCAGTTCTCAAAGATCAGTTCAGCCGTCTGCGATGCGCGTAGTCCCATTTTTTCTTCGATACGTCCAATAACAAAACCCGGCGTGCCCTGTGGCACAACAAATGGGCGAATGCCCTCTCGCCCCAAGTTTTTATCAATCGTGGCGAACGTCACGACCAGGTCCGCGCGAGCGCCGTTGGTGATGTAGTGCTTATGACCATTGAGCACCCACTCGTCGCCCTCCAGCACCGCTGTTGTGGACATACCCGCTACGTCCGAACCGATGCCAGGTTCTGTCAGTGCCAGCGCACCCCAGTGCAATTGCCCATCCATATACGGGCCAAGGAACTTCATTTGTTGTTCAGGCGTTCCCTGTGAAAGGATAGGAGGAGCTGCCAAGCCCGGTCCTGGAATAGCTGTGGAAAGAGCCGCGTCCCCCCATGCCATTTCCTCCTGAGAGAGGATCGAGAGGACATTGTCCTGCTTTTCCTCTTCCTCTTGTGCCTGCATACGTGCCTGGCCAGCAGCACCGGCCCAGAAGCGGCGCTGCATATTCCAGAAGAACGAGTCGGGTATCTTCTCCGTGCGGTCGCATTCTAGTGAGATAGGCCGCATCTCTTCCATGGCCACCTGGTGAGCATAATCTCGCGCTGCCCCTTGTGATTTGCTGAGGGTAAAATCAATCATGTTGTGCTACTCCATCGCTGCCGCGTTACGCATCCACATTTCAGCGGGATGATCCTGGATAAAACCAGCCCCACCTAAAATCTGAACGGCATCAATCGTCGCCGACTTCGCGATTTTTACTGACTGGAACTGTGCCGCCTCGGCCTCCTGTACGAGTGCCGTGTTATCAAATCCCCGGTCCCAGCTTGTCGCTGCGCGCCAGGTGAGCAATCGTGCTGCATCCAGCTTCATTGCCATCTCCGCGATCATAAATGCGATCCCCTGGTATGAGACGATGGGACGCCCAAAGGCAATGCGTCTCTTTGCATAGTCCTTCGCGTACTCGAGTGCAGCGCGTGCCATTCCACAGGCGACGCCTGCCCGCAGGATGTTATAGAGCGTGGCTGCGCGTACCACTCCACTATTGCCAGGTTTACCCAGCACACACGTGGCAGAGACTGTAGCAGTCTCGAACGCGAATGATGCACTTGGAGCAGCGATCAGGCCCAATTTTCCTTCGTCATGATTGATACGGACTCCCGCGCCGCCTAGTGGAACCATCAACGCACATAGACCATCCGCTCCGCTTGTTCCTGCAAGGCGTACCAGTACAACGCGTGGGCTGGACCGCTCCCCGTGCAATACATCGCGCTTGCGGCCATTGAGGATATAATCCTCGTCCTCAGAACGTATCGTCGCACTGATTTCTCCCACGGAATAGCCGCCAGTACGCTCGGCAAATGCCAGGCTGCCCCGCTGTAGATGCCCCTGCTGCGCGTCACAGAATGGTGCTATGTAGTGTTGCTGTTGACGTGTATCACCGGCCAGTAGCACCGTCAAGGGTCCCATCAGCGACCCAATAATGTTCATTGCCTGCGCGCCATCGCCAAAACCCAACTCTTCAGCGATTAAGGTATAAGTTAGCGCCTCTAGTGCTCCGGAACCGCCATATTCTTCAGGGAAGGGCGTTGTCAGACCTGTTTGCGTCAGTGTCTTCATCAGTTCTGGTGAGATATCGCCTTGTTTCTCAGCGCTGCGTCCCTGTAAGCGTAATTGTTCAATTGCCACGCTCTGTGCCAGTTGGCGTATCTCTTCGTGCTCTTCCGTTGGCGCAAAATTGAGCATAGCACTAGATCCTTTCAATAATCATGCCGTTTGCCATCCCGCCACCTTCGCAGATGGTTTGCAGTCCATAGCGGCCGCCTGTGCGCTCCAATTCATGCAAGAGCACGGTCGTTAGGCGCGCGCCCGAGGCTCCCAGTGGGTGCCCTACAGCCACTGCTCCTCCGTTCACGTTGACTCGTTGCCAATCTGCCCCGGTTTCTCGTTGCCAGGCCAGCACAACACTGGCGAATGCCTCGTTGATCTCCACCAGGTCTATGTCGTTTATCGTCAGACCGGCCCGCTGAAGTACCTTGAATGTAGCGGGAATTGGCGCAGTCAGCATCAGAATAGGGTTGTCTCCTGCCAGCGAGAAAGAGACAAAGCGCGCGCGCGGCTTCAGCCCTAACCGTTCTGCGGTTGCGCGCTCCATAATGAGCACCGCTGCCGCTCCGTCGCTGATCTGCGATGAGTTCCCAGCGGTAATCAGGCCATCAGGCTTAAAAGCGGGCTTGAGGCTGGCTAACTTCTCAAGGCTGGTATCCACGCGAATCCCTTCATCACGCTCAAACACACTCGTAGTGCCGTCCTCGTTCTTTACTGATATGGGCACAATCTGGCTGCTGAAACGTCCCTCAGCGGTAGCACGGGCGGCTCGACGATGACTCTCGAGACTAAACTCATCAAGTTCATTCCTGCTGATCTCCCACTTCTGCGCCACTAAATCAGCGCTGATGCCCTGGTGAACCAACCCGTTATCATAGCGCTTTAGCATCTGGCTGCCGAAGGGCGCTCCGGGACCTTGCATATATGATGATCCCATGGGTACCCGTGTCATCACCTCAACCCCACCAGCGATTACCACATCATATGCTCCACTCAATACGCCTTGCGCCGCGAAGTGAATTGCCTGTTGACTGGAACCACACTGTCGATCAACTGTCGTACCTGGTACCGTTTCAGGAAAACCCGCCGCGAGAACCGCGTTCCGTCCTACATTTAAACTCTGCTCTCCAACCTGGCTCACACAACCTACAATCACATCTTCCACCAAGCCGGGATCGACCTTCGTGCGTTGCACCAGGGCTGAAAGTGTCTGGGCCAGCAGATCCACCGGGTGCCAGTCCTTCAATCGTCCGCCTCTGCGTCCTACTGCGGTACGTACTGCTTCAACAATCACTGCTTCGCGCTGTGTCATCATAAGCTCCTTTGTTCTATAGTGGTATACGTGTGGTGGCAATAGGGGAACATCTCTTCTGTGTACAAGACATTGTACGAGAATAGCTGGGGAAGTACAAGAGTCAAAGGGAGGGAACCTGAGCTATGTCGGTCACCCGGTTTTCATCACCCGCGATTCTTGCAGCGCTGCCTTGCGGTTCCATGCTATTGAGCTATCGATGTGCAGCCTGGCAAGATGCCGGTACACCTCACTGGCCTGCTCAAAATCACCCTCCAATTGATAGATTTGACCTAGTAGATCGTACGCTTCATAGTTTTTAGCATCAAAAGTGAGCAACTGTTGCAGTGCAGTAGCCGCTTCACTGAGCTGGCGGTGATCAAAGTAGTGGCGGGCAAGCGCCACCTGGTACTGGGCAGCATCTTTTTTCATTCCCACTTGTTGGTAGAAGCCAATGATCTGGCATAAAATATCCACGTCGTTAGGTACAAGCTCCAATGCATGGCGCAGGTTCGTCAGCGCCTCCTCAATATCTCCCACCTCGGCGTAAATCTGGCTAATACGCTGCACAGTAGCTCCCGCATCTCGTAGCTGCTTGCTACTCAGGTAGATAAATGTAAGTACGCGAAGTTCAGTGATAGCGTCATCCAGCAAGCCGCGCTGCAAATATGTATTTGCAAGTTCATTATGGAGGCGTGGATCACCGGGAGCTAGCCGAACCATCCTATTCAAGTCGTTCAAGGTATGCTCTGCCTGACTATCATAGTGGGAACGATGTATTTCATCATCGTAGATTTGTAAAGAACAATCGGTATCACTGTTTTCCTCTATCTCAAGGAGTTCTTCATGATGTGATGTGGCTGTATCCTGGGTAGGGGGAGGAGCAGGGTTAGCTTGCAGTAAACCGGCAAGTGAGTCTTGAGTGGAAGCGAGTTTTTCCTGTGACGACGAGGGTGCCTCTGGAGATGGAGAGGTCAGTATTTCCTCGGGCATAACAACGGCACTATGAGCGGGTGAAGTTTGTTTTAGCTGTAATATTGGTTGCTTCTGTGTCAGTCGTTGAATGCGCTTGTCGGCTTTCTCAAGCAGCTTGAAAATCTCTTTCTCTGGTGTTCCATCCTCTTCGCTCTCTTTACGTGGCCGTGCCGCCCACAAACTGTTTGCAGATGATTCGTTTGACGCGCCTCGTGCCGTCCTCAATGCATGTAATAACTGCTGAATGGCGAGATCGGGGTAGCCCTGGCAGAGCAAGCATTGCGCGATATTGTACCTGGCGATCACTTCAATAGTGCTCTCGGACATTGCCTGTGTGAATGCATTGATCGCCTTGTTGTGGTTGCCTGATTGTTGCTCAAGCGTGCCTAGTGAAAAATGGACGTAGGCATTATTAGGATAGTGTTCGACTGCTTTCGTATATTCCTGAATAACCAGCTTATAGTTGCGTTGCCCAACATAGTGCAATTGTCGGCAAATTTGTGTCAGCAGTTCAAGGACTGCAACTGACTCTACGACTGGGCCAATCATTATTGTAATGTGCTGCTGAACCATTGTCAGAATGTTGTGTGGGTTTGACGGCACAACACTTTGAAGTTCTGGCGCGGTAGAGAGCAGGTCGATATCACTTTCCACGTTCCGATTTTTTTGCTGTTGAGTGGAAGCTTTAATCATAACGATCCTCAAATCATACTGCTGATCAAGGTACAGCGATTAACACTACTACATCGTCCTCAACCTATCTCTTGCGTTTACCGCCTCATACGAAAGAACGAGCCTCTTCCTCATCCTTGAGCGAAGTAAAAATGATCAAAAGTAAGTATAGCATCCAAATTGCGTATTCGCTAAAATCCACTCAAAAGTACTTATCCTCTAGTATAGAAAAATTGATGAGTTACAAATAAATCGAAAAATCTATAAATGAAAAAGAATGTTATGTTGTCCTTCTCACTCATGGTGAAAAATGGAGGAGGTATCGATGCCTCCTCCATTTTTCGCTCAGCGTGCAAGCCGCACCTGTGCTGGAAAACCTTTGAACCTCGCTCGCAGCACCTCGACGTTGTGCTGGTTTACATACGTCGCCTGGGCCATCAGTAGGCGTTTCTCCTCGTCTTTTTCTGTAATGGTGATAACGCAGGTAATTGTATCGCCCACATAGACCGCTTGAACAAACTCAAAAACCATCTCTGTAGCGAGAAAACCGATCATTCCTCCAATATGTGTAATCATGCTGCCCGTCAGCAGCCCGGGAATGATTTTGCGACCAAACCAGCTTTCTCGTATAAAGGTCTCGTCTATATGATAGGGGTTGTAGTCCCCAGTCACGCCACAGAACAGCGCTACATCCCCTTCGGTGAACGTACGTCGAAAGGTGAATATCTGTTCCACATTCATCGAATCAAAGGCAATTTTGAGATTCTGCTTGAACTCACTCGTCGCTTCTGGCATTCAACCTTTCTCCTCATTTACTCTGCATGCGGCTGCAAAAAAATGTAATTGGTAAACGTTCACTCACTTAAACTCAATCACGCCACGAATAATACGCCCCTGGAGCGTATCGTTGTAGGCCTCGTTGACCTGATCGAGCGTGTAAGTACGCGTCACCAACTCATCCAGCTTGAGCTTGCCGTCCTTATACAAGGCAAGTAGCGCGGGAATATCCTCTTGTGGTTGCGAATCTCCATAAATCGTACCCATGATCGTCTTTTGTGAAAGGACAAAGTTCATAGGGGGAATAGGCATCGATGTAACCTTGGCATCGGTCAGGCCAACAATCACTATTGTCCCATTTTTCCCTGTGGCTGCTGCTGCCTGTCCAATCGTCTCAGGCGTGGAGATAGCCTCGAAGGCATAATCTACCCCGAAACCATCAGTGAGCCTTTTCGCTGCCCGTACCGGGTTCTGCTCCCTGGCATTAATAACATGGGTTGCGCCCAGCTCTTTCGCCATCTCTAGCTTAAAGTCGTGAATATCTACCGCAATAATCATGCGCGCTCCAGCCAGTTTTGCGCCTTGAATGATATTGACACCAACGCCGCCACACCCGATAACCATCACTGTGCTTCCGGGCGTCACTTTCGCGCGGTGGATCACTGCCCCTACTCCAGTTGGGACAGCACAACTGGCCAGCACTGCACGATTCAGCGGATACTCCTTATCCACGACTACCACCGATATGTCTGGTACCACAGTGAACTCGCTGAAACTGGAGAGCAGACAAAATTGACCGATATTTGTCTCGCCACTGTGCATGCGAAACGTTCCATCTAACTGTGGACCCAGCGTTGAAGAGGATCCTTTATCGCATAGGTTGGAGTGACCAGAGAGGCAATAGCGGCACTTTCCGCAGCCGGGAACAAAACTAAGCACAACATGATCGCCGGGTTTGCAGTTCATAACCTGTGGACCAACTGCTTCAATGATGCCTGCACCCTCATGCCCGAGAGCCATTGGGAGATATGTTGGCATCTCTCCTGTCACAACATGATGGTCCGAATGACATATACCTGCAGCGACTATCCGCACCAGCACCTCGTGCTCCTTCGGTGGATCAAGCTCTATTTCTTCCACGCGAATTGGCTCACCTACTGCATATAAAACTGCAGTTCGGGTTTTCATCCTTCATCCTCTTTTCTCTGTCGCCCACGAAGAAGCTAGTGGTTTAACAACTATCCGCTCCTGAATTGGCATTGGGTATCCACTCTAAACATAGCACTCAATGCTACCATAGCAATCCAAAGTAAGTCAAAAGATGAAGTTCTTAGCTACTTCGCTTTCGCAATCAGCCCCATCAACGTTCCTGGTGTTACTACCACGTATTGATTTCCCAGTTGCTGTATCACCTGCTTGATATCTGAAGGGGTCATGGACCACGCCAGCATATAGACATTCAGGTAGAGAGGGCGCTGCTGAGAGGATGATGCCGCGTTTCTCACCAGGTCAAGCGTCTTACTGACGGTATCGGCAAGGCCGAGATTCTGGTAAACCGGAACTCCTTGCACCACTGCTTCCTCAGGATTCTTAATTCCTGCACCACTAAAAAAGCCACGCAGACCAAAGGGTGCTAGCGCCTGTATAAATTGTTGTTGCAAGTTCGTATCTTTGACACTCATCCCTGTCTGTCGCAGGTTTGCGATGATCGATGCGATGATCGGTATGCCGGTGCTTTGCAAAAAGTCGATATCCAGCGCTTCCAGCGTCGATAGGCTCATAGCCTCCATCAATCGCCCAGTGCGTTGCAAAAAGGCAGCTAATTCCTGTGCTGGCCAGCGCGAAGGAAACATATAACCTGCTCCGCTCGGTCCGGCTATAAAGTCATCATTGGCCGAAGCTGTGCGGTAGTAATACGCTGCCATAGCCGGAGCGGCCTGAATCAACGCTGGCGAAATAGTCCAGCCAAGCGGAAACGAGCCACGTGCGGGGTCACGCCAGAGTCGGAGCATGTGATGCTGGATGAATTGGAGATTATCGCCATCGCTGATCATGAAAGAGATCGCAATCTGGTTAGCAGAAAGGGTGGGTACATTTTGAGGTAATGGCGCTCCCCTGGCAATTGCTGTAGCGGGTTGCACGCTCGTCCAAACCTCGAGGTTATAAAATGAATCGGTCGCCAACACTGTTATGGCGGCATCCGAAGTCAGGCTCACGCCACTCCCTTCATCGATAAACCAGCCAAGATGCACCGTACCAGGTGCGTATTCTTTGAAAATCGCCTGCATCAAACCTCGTTCCGATTGGAAATCGTTGGTCACATCGGGCAGAAAGTTGCGCGAATCGAGATAATATACAAAGGTATTGGTTGCCACCAGAAACGAGCGTAGCCCGGCAGAAATCTTGGGGTCAAGACCAGCAATAGCGCGTGCTGAGCAATTGGGAAGGAGATTTTGCCGCGCCCAATCGTAGGCCTGTAATCGATTGTTCCATTGGTAGGTGCGCAAATCTGCAAGTATGGGAAGATTGTAGGCCTGCTGGAGGTCTTGTGCTTGCGTGGGTGAGACGACAATACCGTCTCGCTGAGCAGCCATAGTGGTGGCAATATTGATGCTATCGATGAAATCAGGATTATAGATAATCATGCCCTGTATTGCACTGCGAAAGGTAATAAGTAACCCATCGAGCACGGCATCGCCGTTGGCAGCAGAGGTTTCTTGTGGGATAGAGCCAAGCGCTTCTTTGAGCCAGAAGATCTCTTCGTCGCTGCTTATGAGATACACCTTTGGCTGCGGTCGGTTGATGAGGCCCGCCATTGTCGCTGCACTCAGTTGTACTTCCGCTGAAGCCCCACGCAAATCGAATACCGCCAGCCCCTGGGGCGTCTGAAATGCTGGTAAAATCCTATCCGCACTCCAATAAATGCCCTCGATTTCTATGTGATTGCTCATGTTACCTCCTTGCATCTATACTAGTGCTTATTATTCATTCATGCACCTGTAGAAATCATTGTAACACCAATTTGGAGTATTTACTGCTTCAATAAAGTGATTTCTCTGGTTTTTCCTCTTGACCCCCTAGCTCAACTAGAGTATGCTACAACACACACAAAGCAGCATAGGTCAGCAATGATCCAGGGCTACTTGTTTCCGCGTGTTAGTCTTCTGAAAAGCAGTAGGGACTACAATGTTGTAGAGGCGACCTGCGTAAGCGCCCAAACCTGAGCCAGAAAGGACTCCAGCCATGCCTGAGAAAATGGTAGCACCTGAACTCTTCCGTCCTCCGGTAGATTTCCCTGACGTTCCCTATGACCATCTTTTGCGTACCGCCGCTGAGCGAACGCCTGACCGTCACGCGATCATCTATCACGATCTTATGCTGACTTATCGTGAAGTGCTCTCGATGGTCAACTGTATCGCCAATGGCCTCCACAACATGGGTATGAAAAAAGGTGATCGTATTTGTCTCTTCATGACGAACCGCCCGGAGTATCCCATCACCTTCATTGCTGCCGCCTCGATTGGTCTCGTCGTCAGTCCCATGAATCCTGGCTACAAGGAGCGCGAAATCGCCTATCAGCTTGAGAACTCGGAAGCCGGAGCTATACTCATCCAACGTGAACTCCTGCCGGTGCTGCACCTTGTGATGAGTCAGAAATCGTTTCCTCATCTCAAACATATCCTGGTCACGGGCGCTCAGGCTCCCGAAAGTATGCCGGAGGCCATTCCTTTCGCCAGGCTCATGCGCGAATCATCGCCAAAACATCCTCCGCATGTGGAGATCAGCAGCGATGACGTGGTAGCCCTGCCCTACTCTTCCGGTACCACGGGCTTTCCCAAGGGAACGTTGCTCACCCATCGTAACCTGACGAGCAACAACCTCCAATTTACGACAGCGCTTGGCACAAACTTTACCGATGTAGCCCTCATCTTCCTGCCCTTTTACCATATCTACGGCGTTATGCTGACGGGCAGTTTTCTAGCTTGCAGCGGCACGCAGATCATCATGGAACGCTTTGACCTGCTCCAGTCGCTTGACCTATGCGAGAAGCACGGCGTGACATACTACTTTGCTGTTCCTCCCATCGTGCTGGCACTCGCGAATGCCCCCGTCGATCTCGGTAAGCTGAAGACGGTCAAATACGTCTTCTCTGGCGCTGCACCCCTGCCAATTGATCCTGCTCGCAAGCTGGAGCAAAAATCAGGTATTAAGGTCGTACAGGGCTACGGTATGACTGAAGCCTCCCCTCTCACACACTCACAGCCAGCCGACCCTGCGCTCGTACGCCTGGATAGCGTCGGTATGCCCGTACACAATACCGAACAGAAGATTGTCGATATCGAGACCGGTGAGCGTGAATTACCCCTGGGAGAGGATGGAGAGATCATCATTCGTGGGCCTCAGGTCATGCAAGGCTACTGGAAAGCTCCAGAAGAGACCGCTCGTGCCTTGCGCGACGGTTGGCTCTATACAGGTGATATCGGTCATGTAGACTCTGATGGCTTCACCTATATCGTCGATCGTAAGAAAGAAATGATTAAGTACAAGGGCTTCGGTATAGCCCCTGCCGAGTTAGAGTCGCTGCTCATGGAACATCCGGCTGTAATGGACTCGGCTGTCATTGGCATTCCCGATGACGAGGCTGGTGAACTTCCCAAGGGCTTCGTGGTCATTCGCCAGGGTCAAAATGTTACCCCCGACGAAATCATTGCCTTCGCCAATGGCAAACTGGCGGGCTACAAAAAGATACATGCCATCGAGTTTATCGACGCCATACCTAAGGTTGCCTCGGGCAAAATTCTGCGCCGCGAACTCAAAGAGCTGGAAAAGGCTCGCAGAGCGGGGCAACTTTAACAAAAGGGCAGCTTGAACAAAAAAAGAGGGCGACTAAAGGGTCGCCCTCTTTCACTACACGTACTCTTCGATTATATTCACAAACCCATCAAAAACAGCCCTCGTGCGATAGCCTCACCGGCCAGTGTACATACCACCACCAGGTAGAGCATACCCGTGGCAGACTGGAACGAGCGGTCACGTATCAGCTTCCAGGCGATAGCGCCTAAGACCAGCGGAATCACGAAACTCACCAATACACGCAACCAGCCGATAGCATCCGCACTCAACAGTGTCACAACAGGCACGCTCGCTGGTTTGACCTGTGTATGCGGCGCTGGTGTTGCTACTGTCGCGGTCGCTGTTGCAACCACAGTCGGTGTTGTAGCGGTAGTGTTGACGGCGTTTGTGGTGGCCGGACCGGCGGTGACGGCGAAAATCACCTGAGCCAGCACGCCCAATAACACCAACGTCGTCGCGAACTGTAAGGGTTTTTCTGAAAGTGCGGGTGTTACCAGGTACCAGTGGCCCAGCCACATCGCCGTCATGACGCCGCCAAGTGCCAGGGCGGCGGCAAAGAAGCTAGCTACAGTAAACACGCCACCTATATTTGAGGACGCGACTGGCCGGTAGATCATAGCCATGACAAACAGCGTCGTCAGGCCAGCCAGCACAGTTAATCCTCCACTGAGTAAGCGCAGCAGGCGCATTCTCGCAGAGCGCTTTCGCCCTTCGCCCTGCAAATCCTTACCATCCACCCCGGCTCCCTTGTCGAGCAGGAGAAAGAGGTTATACGGCAGCATCAGGAGCAAGAAGAGCAGTAGAGGAAGTGTTTCATAACCCGTCCAGGCTTTGTCTAAAAGTGGAAAGCTATTGAGCAGGTTCGGAGGCGAGAAACTCTGCTGAAACAGGTAGGTAAGTCCTGTGAGGACAATGTAAATAAGTGCATACGTAATTAAAAAACTTCGTTTGACTTCATTGCGCCAATCCAGCACAAAAAGTACCGTGAATGCCCCTATCGAAAGTTCAGTCATTACGATGAACAGTACAAGTGGAAGCGTCTGTAACATACAACGTTAATCCTTTTAGCGTGTCATTCAAGCAGATAAGTGAATCTGTGGGGAAGACCCCATCCCTTGTCGTAACAGATTATACATCTGTTCTCTCGCAGCGGCAAATCAATGTTCACGAGCATGTTCTAATGGTAACCCGTTCATATAAAACGTTGGGCTGTACATTGCAAGGATAATTAGGTACTGAAACTGCTTAGTTCCTGCCTGTTCTTCCCCTCTACATCTGCTCAACATGCGTTAATAGTGCCTTCACAATATTGACAGTTCTCATACATCCCTTTACAATTATCCTATATCAACAAGGCTAAACTTCTAACATAACTGAGTACAATAAAGAAGGATAATTTTATGCTGCACTGTCCCAATCCTCGGTGCCAGACCGATTATCCACCTGGAACCCTACAATGCATCAACCCGTTCTGCCAGTGCCTTCTCCCAGATGCGGTAGTGGCGGGTCGTTATCGCATTGAGACATTGATAGGACTTGGCGGCATGGGTACTGTCTATCGCATCAGCGACACCTTCGAAATGCAGCAAGTAGCCCTCAAAGTTATTTCAACAGTCAGCGGTAATACGGATGTAGCCACCTCGGTCGAGCGCTTTCGCCGTGAGGCTCGTTATGCATTCCAGCTTCGCCATAAAAATATTGTACCAGTGCTCAATTTCGGCCAGGATGGCACTTTACTCTTTCTCGTTATGCCGCTCGTCACGGGCGGTACTTTGAAATCTCTTTTGCAAGCAGAGCAGCCACTACCTCTTCCCTTGACGCAACGTTACCTCAATGACCTCGCTGATGCTATCGATGTCGTCCATGCACATCCACAACAGATCGTTCATCGTGATATTAAACCCTCAAACCTGCTTATTCATCAAGATGATGGACGCCTGCTTCTGGCAGACTTTGGTATTGCTCGTGCCATGCAGAAAGAACAGGCTCTAACACAGAGGGGCTGGGCTGTTGGAACAGAACACTATGCTGCTCCCGAGCAGGAGCATGGAAAAGCCGTTCCGGCCAGCGATATCTATTCGATGGGTGTTGTTGCCTATCAGCTATTGACAGGTCTCCTCCCCTTTCAGGCTGTCGTGCGCAGTCGCGCCGCCGAACTTCCTCCACCAAGTAAGCTCAATCCTATGGTTCCTCAGGCTGTGGACGCTGTTATTGAGCGCGCAATGGAGATCGAGCCTTCAATGCGTTACAGTACTGCCAGGGAATTTGCCGACGCGTTTTGTATTGCACTAAAGTCACCGCTACTATCCGACATGCCTACTATTCGTATTTCTTCAGGTAATGCCAATGTAATAGTGCGTACCATCATTCCTGAGAACCCTTGTGGCCTCTGTGGACAAGAGAATCGCAGTAGCTCGCGCTTCTGCCGTCACTGTGGACATAGCCTGGAGGACACTTCTCCCATGGTGACCGAAGTCTGTCAGGTGGGTTATGTCAGTGATGTAGGTCGTCGCTACGCTACGGAAGAGAATGAAGATATGCTACTGATCGTGCAAGGCTTATGTGTCAACCTTGCTCCGCCTCCCCAGCCCTTTAGCCTCTTTGCTGTCGCTGATGGATTACGTGGTCCGCAGGGTAAGTCGGTTGGAGGGCACGAAGCCAGTCGGCTGGCCATCGAAACGGTCGCAGATGTCCTCGTTCCGCTGCTCTCGGCTTCATCGAGTTCCTCGTCGTTCAGAACCCCTCGCGGAAACGCGTCGTCAACTCCAGGTACAAACAACGCTTCTACACTCTCTCATCCCTTCTCCTCATCAGACGAACTACTAAAGCAGTGGTTGAGAGAGAGCGTTCAGCAGGCGAATCAGGTGATTTATCATTGCAATGCCGATTACGAAACCACTATGGCCAGTACATTAACCGTTTCAACGATTTATAGGCGCCATCTCTATGTAGCGAGTGTCGGCGATAGCCGCGCCTATCATCTCAATGGAAACAATAGCTTGCGTCGATTGACGACGGATCACACTCTGGCGGCCAGGCTAGTCGAAGCTGGACTTCTGCAGCCTGATGAAGTGAGTAGCAGCCCAAAGCGCAAACATCACTATCGTTACCTCGGGCAAGCTGGCCGCATACCTGTAGACCTCTTACTATGTGAAGTCGCCGTGGACGATCTCATACTGCTCTGTACCGACGGCCTCTGGCATATGCTTCCAGATGAACGCTTAAGGGAACTGCTGGTAAAGAGTCGCGGCACTGATCCTCAAAGTATGGCCCATTCCCTTGTTGATACTGCCAACCTCGCAGGTGGTGATGGCAATATCAGCGCGATTGTGATACGCATTCAGTGACGTTACTCTGCGGTCAACAACCAGGAGCGCAGTATCTCAGCCACACTCCACGCCTGTGCAAAGCACCCCGCGGCTGCAAAGGGAGGCTCTGGTTCTGCTATCTCACTGATCGTTCCCAGGCAGGTGCTCCATAACTGCTTGATGAGCGGCTGCAGCAGCGCGCGTAATGCGTTCTGGTCATTATGGACGCGTAGGTGGACGTCAATATACGGCCCAATGAGCCATTGCCACACGGCGCCTTGATGATAGGCTCCATCTCGTTCCTTGCGACCTCCATTGAAATGAGGGTGGTACGCCGGGTCATCAGGACTGAGCGAACGTAGACCGGAAGGCGTGAGTAAATGTTCGGTCACTTTCTGCAATATGCACCGTGTTTGGGCATCAGAAAGGAGGTCGCGCGTCAGTGACGCGGCAAATAGTTGGTTGGGGCGCAGCGCGGCATCGTTCTCTCCTGCTCTCCCCTCCACGTCGACTACATCGTAGAGATAGCCTCCTGCTTCGTACCAAAAGCGCGCGGCAAAGTTCTGGCGGACCTGAGAGCGCAGTTGACTATACTGTGTCGCGTCAATAAAAAGACGGACTGCCCAACTCTCCATTAGACTAAGTGCGCTGTACCAGAGCGCATTGATCTCGACTGGCTTCCCATGGCGCGGCGTGACAACCCAATCGTCAACTTTAGCATCCATCCATGTTAGTTGCACTCCTGCTGCCCCAGCATGAAGCAAGCCATCTTGCGGATCCATCCCAATACCATAACTTGTTCCATGTATATGCCAGTCAATAATACTACGAAGCGTCGGRANAWAKWYCTKKSAGYNANAGGGCCAGTCTCCTGTTGCTCCCAGGTATATGTTCAGCGCATGGAACATCCACAATGTTGCATCTGCTGTATTATATTCAGGCGCTTCACCGCTGTCTGGAAAACGATTCGGGATGAGCCCATTTTGGGTGAAAGATGAAAAGGCCCTTAGAAGGCCTCGCGCCTCACTATATCTGCCCGTGCTCAACAGCAATCCTGGTAGCGAGATCATACTATCTCGCCCCCAGTCCGTGAACCAGGGATATCCAGCGATAACCGTTTTCCTATCGGGTGACAGGTGGATAGCTGGTTTTCCTGTCGCGATGTCTGTGCTATTTTCAGGGCGCGCCACGATAAACTGGTCGGCGGCAACAACCAGGCGTGCCAGAACAGGATCTTGTTGCGACAAATTGATTACCGAGGGATTAGCTGCCGCCAGAAGCTGTTTGGTACGGCGATGATGACGCAGGAGAGCCTGTCCTACACTTTCTTCGTGCTGCTGTGCACCAAATTCGCCAATCGACGCGCGTTCAGCGCTGAGTACCAGCGTTATCCACTTGCCAGGAGTGAGCTGAATCCGAAAATAGCCCGGCTGATAGACATCCTCGTGGTCGGGAAGCCCGCGCTTCTGGTCACACCGATGGAGTACATTCCAACACCACGCGCCTGTGGTGGTAAAAGATGCCTCAGGTTCTGCGATCATCGTAACAGGGGCAGCATCCTCGTAAGCGCGTACACGACAGCAGTTTCCCTCGTTCTTTACCAGGAAATGCCAGTCATGAGATCCCTGGGTTGTGCTGTGATGATCGCGATACAGGCAGAAAGGGTACAAGGTCAGCGTCATTTTATGCGCACTTTTTTCACTTTCCTCGTCAAACGCCCCGTGTAGCATATACTGTACGTATGTCGTGTTTTGGCCATACTCCATCCATACACGTTTCTCCAGCGTCAGCATATCTCCCAGTGCATACATAAAAAAGGGAATGTCGCCTTCAAGCCCAACCTTAGTCAGGTAGTTATATCCCTGGGGATCGATAGTGCCGTCCTGGTACTCATTCACGCCCAACTTCAGCGTGTGTCCATCGGGGAATTCAACCGTTTCATCTATTTTCGTCACCAGAACTGTGCGCTCGACAGGGGGACGCAGTGCCGCTACCAGGAGTCCATGATAGCTACGCGTCGTCGCTCCCACTATGGAACCAGCAGCATAGCCCCCCAAACCATTAGTGGCCAGCCATTCATAGTCAAGCCCTTCCTGCACGTTTGAACAAATATCACGCTCGACAAATAGATTCCAGGCAGTAGTTGGCGCTTGCTCTATCTCTCCCATATCTGGTTGGCTTGCCATAAAATATGTTCCCCTTGTTATTTTCTACAGGTGCATTTTTTAACCAGGTCACTCACACAGGATAGCGCGAGCCTCGCCAACTACTCTAGCAGAGCCGCCCTCATCCGCTGCAGAGCCGCCTCGATGCGCTCTTCGGGTGCGGTAAGAGAAATACGCACATAGCCCTCGCCAGCATTACCAAAATTCGTGCCTGGTGTCACAAAAACACCCGTTTTTTCAAAGAGCCAGTTGGCAAAATCCCGCGATGTAAATCCTCCGGGTATCGCTGCCCAGACGTAGAGACCCCCACTAGGTATCTGTGTGCGCATCCCCATAGCATTACATCCCGCAACCAGCAAATCGCGCCGCCGTCGGTAGATGACATTCCGCTGCTCTATCCATGACACTGGCAATTGTAGCGCCTCAATCGCTGCATACTGCACAGGTCGGAACATCCCGCTATCAATATTACTCTTCAAGCGACCTACAGCATCTACCACGTCGGCATTGCCCACTACCATCCCGACACGGAAGCCCGCCATATTATACGTCTTACTCAGCGAATGCAGTTCAACTGCTACCTCACTTGCGCCTGGAATTTGTAGGATACTTAGCGGACGGAAATCATCAAAATAGACCTCGGCGTAGGCCATATCGTGGATAATTACCAGGTTATGACGCTGGGCAAATGCAACAGCCTCTTCAAAAAAACGCCGGTCAGCGCCGGCCGCAGTCGGATTATTTGGGTAGTTCAGCCAGAGAAGACGGGACTTCGCGAGTATCTCCTGTGGTATTTTGTCCAGTTCAGGGAGATAGCCATTCTGCTCCAGGAGTGGCAGCATATATGGTTCTGCCCCAACGCTCGTGCTTGCAGTGATATAGACGGGATAGTACGGGTCTGGAATTAATGAAATATCTCCGGCATTGAGTACAGCTGCTCCAACGTAGGCCAGCCCTTCTTTTGAGCCTAGGAGCGGTAAAATATTGTGTTCCGGTGTCAGGCGCACCGAAAAGCGCCGTTCAAACCAGGCTGCGATTGCTTCGTGGAGCGCACGCATGCCAAAATACTCTGGATAACGCGTGTTCTCTGGATTCTCTAGCGATGAACACATGCGGTCAATTACCACTTGCGGTGCAGGCAAGTCGGGATCGCCCATAGAGAGACTGATAACATCAACACCGGCTGCCCTGCGTTCAGCGATCCTCTTCTTTGCATCAGCAAAGTGATACGGTGGTAAATTTTGCATTAAGCGCGATAATCGCACAAATCTTGCTCCTTCTATTATTCCAATTATTCCATTGGTTCCGCCTCGTACCAGTTTCTTCCCACTTTCATCTCAACCTTAATCGGTACATCGAGAGCGGCTACCCCTTCCATCATCGTTTTTATCAGTCGCTTGACCCGCTCAAGCTCCTCGACAGCTACCTCGAAGACCAGTTCATCATGCACTTGTATAATCATCCTCGTCTTCAGTTTTTTCTCATCGAGTGCGTGCTGGATGCGAATCATCGCTATTTTGATGAGATCAGCGTTGCCTCCCTGAATAGGCATATTGATAGCTTCACGTTCGAGTGCCTGCCGCTCATTAAAGGGCAGCGTCTGCATTTCAGGGAAGAAGCGCTTGCGCCCAAAGAGGGTGTTGACATAACCCTGGATGCGTGCCTGGTTGAGCGTACTATCCACGTAGCTCTTGATGTTCGGGAAGGTCTCGTGGTAGCGTTTGATGAAGTCAGCGGCCTCGCTATTGCTCATCCCGGTAATTTGAGCCAGGCCAAAGGCCGATTGTCCATAGAGGACCGCGTAGACCACCGTCTTTGCCAGCCTGCGTTGATCTTTCGTCACCGCTTCGGCAGGGATATTGAAGAGAGAGGCTGCCGTGATCGTATGAATATCCTCAACTTTACTAAATGCCTCGACCAGGCGTGGTTCATGAGTAATATGTGCCAGGATGCGTAACTCAAACTGTGAGTAGTCAGCGGTGAGCAGGATAAAACTCGGATCAGCGATAAAGGCACGGCGAATCTGCCGTCCCACCTCTGTGCGTACAGGAATATTCTGCAGATTCGGGTTACTCGATGAAAGACGTCCGCTGGAAGCCACTGTCTGGTTGAAGGATGTATGCACTCGGCCAGTTACAGGTTCCATCAATGCCAGTAAGCCGTCAACATAGGTTGATTTGAGTTTAGTCAACTGGCGATACTCTAGCAAGTGGTCAACCATCGGGTGTTTCCCCCGCAGACCCTCTATCACATCTACACTGACGGAAAAGCCCGTCTTTGTCTTCTTGCCCGAAGGCAGTTTCAGCTCTGAGAAAAGAATTGCGCCAAGCTGCTTCGTTGAGTTGATATTGAAATGATGGCCGACAGTATCATAAATCTCATGTTCAAGCACGCTAATCTGCTTGATGAGTGTTCTCTCCAATTCAGCCAGAAACGCTGCATCAAGAGCCACCCCGTACATTTCCATCTTGAGCAAGACAGGCAACAGCGGCATTTCAATATTATTGAAGAGGCTTAATAAACTGTGGCGGCGTAATTCATTTTTTATTGGCTCGACCAGCCGCAGCGTCATATCGGCGTCGGCCCCCGCGTAATCTGCGGCGAGCCGTATCGGCACTTGTGCCATACTAATCATTTTACTGCCAGTGCCAATCAGTTGTGAAATGGGTGTCATCACAATGCCCAGGCGCTGAAAAGCCTGGTCTTTGAGTCCCAACCCTCGTCTACCAGGATCGGTTAAATAGGCCCCTACCATCGTGTCAAAGACCAGTCCGCGCAGCGTGATACCATTGCGTGCCAGGATCAACATATCGTACTTGGCATTATGCAAATATTTCTGTAATGTTGAGTCTTCAAGGACCCGGCGTAGCTTTTCCAGGATGTATGCCTTTGGTAACTGTGTACCTGGTGCCTGGTTCTCCATGGTCTGCGTGTGTCCAACCGGGATGTAGTAAGCCTCCCCTGCAGCCATGCTGCACGAAATCCCTACCAGGTCAGCATGCCACGGGTCATCGGATGTCGTCTCAGTATCCAACGCGAAGGCCCCCGCATCATACATGCTTTTGATGAGCACCTGCAATGAATCTTCGCTATTCACAACCATCGTATTGGTCGCTTTCGCTGTAGTTTCATCAGCAATATGGATAGGTGTCCCTTGAGGTTCTCCAGGGGTACCTTCCAGGCTTGGCAGGCGCAGTTTTCGCACCACTTCCTGCGATGGCTCATCCAATCCAAACAGATTTAATTGTTCAGGATTATTCGATGTCGTTGACCCACCAACGCCGTCCTTGCCCCTCTCTTTTCCCGTATTAGCATTATCTACCTCCATTTTGACAGGGGCATTGGCTTGTATTACTTCAGTATTGGCTGTAGGAGGTGAAGGAGGGGTCAGGATAGGGACAATACCGACTGGAGGTGCCAACAATAAGTCTTCTTCCTGCGCTGGGATTGGCTCAGCTTTCTCTCGTACGACTTCCTTGTAGCCTCTTTCTCTCTCGTAGCCATCGGAAACATCGTTATCCTCTCCCGCTGAGGGGACGCCTAGTTGGTGAAAGAGCGACAGCACTTTCTCCACCATTGTACGGAATTCCAGTTCGCGGAAAATTGCCAGCACCTTGTCCCGGTTCATATGTTCAGGTCGGCAGGACTCTAGATCAAGTTGTACTGGCACATCCAGCACGATAGTGGCAAGAAATTTACACTGCCTGGCCTGTTCGCTATACTCGCGCAGCAATTTCTGCTCTTTCGGTTTTAACTCATCTATATGCGCGAGGATATCCTCTAGACTTCCATAGTCAGCAATGAGTTTGCCAGCCGTTTTCTCGCCGACCCCCGGCACACCCGGAATATTATCCGATTTGTCTCCAACCAGCCCTTTGAAGTCGGGCAACTTCTCGGGTTCAAATCCGTAACGAGCCTTTACTCCCTCTTCGTCATACTCGGTGATCTCGGAAATGCCTCGTTTAGCTACCTTGACCATGACGTGTTTGTTGACAAGTTGCAGCGTATCCATATCGCCTGTATAGATAATTGTTCCAACACCCAGTTGGTTTGCCTGCACTGAGAGCGTTCCCAGCACATCGTCTGCCTCAAAGCCATCTTTTTCATAGATTGGGATGCCAAATGCCTCAACAACTTCATGTATACGCTTAAATTGTGGCCTCATATTATCGGGCAACGTTGGTCTATGAGCTTTGTACTCGGTAAATTGCTCATGCCGGAAGGTCGGTGAAGGCCGATCAAATGTCATAGCTATATAATCTGGTTTCTCCTCTAGTAAAGCCTTCATGAGCATAGAAGTGAAACCAAAAGTAGCATTGACATGCTCACCCTTACTATTCGTCAATGTCTCAGGGACAGCATGAAAGGCCCGGTGAATGATGGCATGTCCATCAATCAAAACCAATTTCTTGCGTTTCATATTGATTGTATCTGCATGAACTGCTGGGAGTGCTTCTGGCTCCTGGTCATTCACTTGATTTGTTGTCATAACATCATTCCTTTAACTCTGATCCGGCTTTGGGGGCACATCCGCTCTAGTAAGATTCATCTCCGCCCAATCTCCTCTGTTCTGCTGTTGTCTCTTCCTACGCCAATACCCGGTAGCTCCCCTTTAAACCACCTTCCCAGACACAAAGGCTGGCACTAGAAGGCCCCTCTGCACTGGAGTTTACCATGGCAAAAGTGAACTGTGTTACATCACGCAGCGGTACGTTTTCCCAATCTGGGTGACGAAACCATTCAACTAGTGCAGGATTAACTTCTCCAGGAGCTGGCATTGCCAAACGTTCCGACCAACTTGCTGTGTTCAGGTAGCTTTGTGCCCCATTGTTGACAGGATCAATGCGGACCATATGCGTATGACCAGCGATGGCATAGCGCAGCGTTGGATCACGCTTGAGCACAGCATGCATACCCGCTGCCACTCTCTCTCCCATTTGGTATGTTGTCGGGGTACAGATCGTTGCTACAGCCTCAACAAGCGGCAATTTTAGAGCCTCTCGTAACATGCCGAACTCAATCATCGTCGCCGCCATTACCTGCTGGTTATCCAGGTTTCCAGGCTCGACCCAATCTGGCTTACGATCCGCCATTTCTTGTTGAAAAGCAGCAAAATCGAGCATCGTCTGTTCAAACAGCCTGGCGGGAATGCGTTCTTCGCCTGGAGCAAGACCCGTCAAAGCCTTTCTCGGTTCAGAAAACAGGTCCATTGTCAGTTTTGCTGTTTCCACGATAATATCTGGATTGATCAGGCAAAGTAGCGCTATCTGCCGCATACTATTCATTGATGGCTCGAAACGATCAAAGTAGGCATAATTTATGCTGACAGGATGGGCGGCGTGTTGGAAATAATGAGAGCCAACAGGTAAAATAATGGTACGCGTATTGAGATCAAGAGGGCGTTCCTCGTTGTCCCAGAGTTTCTGCATAGCATGGTTCCAGAAATCATAGTGATTGCCGTGCTCGATATACACATCAGGTAGCGGCCGATAGAAGCGCGTCGGGCAAAATGATACCTTCTCACTTACGTGCTCGCCACAAATAGCTGCAGTAATATGCTCTTGTACCTGCTTAAACCACAGTTCAATATCATGGTTGCCTACCAGAAAGGTCATATGTCGTCCTGGCATTTCAATAAAGCGGCGTAGAGCCGCAAAGAAAGGGATATGAGCGGTGATGATCTTATTCAGCTTTTCCAGGTTTGTTGAGATATCACTTTTCCCTCCGGTGTTGTATGGAGCTGTCGTCAGAAAATCAAAGCAATCTCCATTGATGACAAGCTCAACTTCATAAGCCTGTCCCAGGGGTCCTGCACTACATGCCGCTGTCAGCAGCCCTTCAAAGGCTGCTTGCTGTGTATCACCAAAGCTATCAAGAATACTATGACCATCAGCAATGTGAAGATCACTCATAATTAACGTAATATTGGACATAGGTAACCTTTCTGATTCCTATTCTGATACTATGCTGCCAAATCAGTAATAAAAGTACGTGTCTTGAGGTTTATCTGCCAAATTGTGCTACTTTCACGTTTATTGCATTTTAGTATGTTTCAGTCAAGATGTATAGTCTAGTTTACTACCAGGCACGGTTGTGACCTTTTTTCCGTTTTGTCGTCTTATGACTACTGAGAATGTGTATGTTTGAAAAAGCGGACAAACTGACGTTATAACTATATAAGCGTAACACGTCATAAGTGATGCTGAAATACATTATGGCTGTTGTTCTCAGATGAAAAAGAATGAGCATTTATTATTTGTAGCTACGTTTTCACATAAACGGGTGCTCAGTAGCAAGGTAAAGGTGATTATATGGCTCGACGTAATACCACTTTAAATGGCATAGGAGATACTGCTATGGTAGAGGAAATGGATGAACTATTGACCGTGAGCGAAGTCGCGCGTCGTTTGCGCGTAGATGATACCACCGTCAGAAGATGGATCAAAAGCGGCGTATTAGAAGCTATCACGTTGCCCCATAAAGGAAAACGGCAGGCCTATCGCGTCAAGAAGTCCACCATCGATAAGCTGCTGAAAACTTCGCACCTCCCGGCATAACGCTTGCTTCATATACTAAATAGTCCTGGGAGTAACGACCAGGAAGGTCGTTACTCCCAGGACTATTACTGCTGTAAGCCACTCACCACGCGGGCATACTTCTCTGCTAGCGCCTGCGCCTGGTCGGTCGAGACAGATTCTGCAAAGACGTGGAAAAGTGGTCGATCAGCATCAGGCAGCACTAGCACCCACTCTTTGCCCAGGTCAATCTTGATACCATCAATTGGCTTCGATCGACGCTCTCTGTACTGCTCGCTCAGGATACGCATCACCTTACCCTTGTGTTCCCAGGGACATGTTACCTGTGTGCTACTCAGGTAGTACGTCGGTAAATCATCCACAACCTCTGAAAGCCGCATCTTGAAGGTCGCCAGTAGTTCAAGCAGCTTTGCGATAGCCAGCATTCCATCAAAGACCGGGTGGAGGCTGGGGAAAATAAATCCTCCCAGGCCATCACCAACTAGCACAACTCCGTCGCGTCCGGCTGCGGACATCATTGCATGACGTAATACTTTGGTGTGCTGAATAGTCCCTTCATAACGTTTGGCGATATGTTGCAGAGCGCTCGGCGCTGTGACAGGAGCCGCCACCGAGGCTCCGCGATTCTGCCGCAGAACCAGGCTGGTCATTACCGCCAGCATTCTGGTTCCATCGAGAACTCGCCCACGGTCATCTACGACAGAGATGTTTTCTCCGCCCTGGTCAATACGTATCCCCATATCAGCATTCAGGCCGGAGGTAATCGTCGCCAGGCGGTGCATGTCCTTTTCTATCTCGTCCACGGTACGGGAGAAGCGAGCTTCATCCATACTCGTATTCAATACAACCAGATCGCATCCCATGCGATTGAGAATGCCAGGAAGTAGTTGAATAGTGCTGCCGTTGGTGTAATCTACCACCAGTTGAAATTTCCGTTTCTTCACAACGTCATGATTGACAACCTTCGCGAATCCTTCCAGATACCTATGCACTACTTCCGCGTTTTCAAGTACTTCTATCGCTCCTACCTCGTCCACATCGACGCGGCGGAAATCTTCACGGAAGAAGAGGTTTTCTAGTTTGCGTTCAGTAGTCTTGTTGATGTCCAGGCCATACTGGTCGAAAAACTTGATGTCGATAACCCGCTTGTCATGAGGCGAGAGGCGTACATGTATTCCTCCAACTGCATCAGAATTGCGGATAATATAGCGTGCTACTGGAATAGGAACCTGATTGATATCATGCACATTGACGCCCGCCGAAGGCAAACCGGCAATGACAGCACGCTTAATCATACGCGGCGTGCGGTGATACGAATCGCGATTGATGCACACGACCGAGCCTTTGGGGAGTATTGCCCCATAGGCCGCTCCCAGTTGAGTAGCAAATTCAGGTGTCAGGTCAACGTTGACCAGCCCAGTGACACCGAAGCGGCTAAAGAGCCCGCGTCGCCCCTGTGAACCCCAAATAATGCTTGTATTGACAACTGCGCCAGCCTCGATCTCCTTATCAGGCCACACCTTCACATTGGGTTGAATAATCGCCCCTTCCTGGATTATGGAGTTATCTCCGATCACCGAGCCCTCGAACATAACCGCTTTGCTCTTGATGCCAGTCGAAGATCCGACAAGTGCTCCTCGTAATTCAGCTCGCTCCCCAATGTAGGAATTATTCCAGACGATGCTGCGATCAACCTGCGCGCGTTCGTCAATAATGGTGTAATGGCCAATGGTGCTCGGACCGTGAATAATCGCGCCCGCTTTGATCCTACAGTCATGGGCAAGGTAGATTGGCCCGATCAATTGGGCATCATCCGCGATTTCAACCCCCTCCTCACACCAGATATTGCCTGCGAGCTTCTTCGCTGGTATTTCAACTTCGACACGTCCCTGTAAAACATCGGAGTTCGCACGCATATACTCCGAGAGGTTCCCCACATCGCACCAATAGCCGCTCTCGGCAACATATCCGTATATAGGATCGCCGTTCCTCAGCATCATCGGGAAGAGTTCCTGGCTGAAGTCAAACTGCTTATTTTTCTCAAAGTACGTGAAAATCTTTGGGTCTAGCACATAGATACCCGTATTGATCGTGTCGCTGAAAACCTCTCCCCAGCTAGGTTTCTCCAGGAACTCGGTGATATGACCATCCTGGTTGGTGATAATGACACCATACTCCAGGGGATTATACACATGCGCCAGCATGAGGGTGGCCAGCGATTTTTTTTCCTGGTGGTATTTAATGATGTCCGTTAAGTTGTAGTCAGTAAGCGCATCCCCACTGATCACGAGGAATGGTTCAGTAAGTTGATCTTCCGCATTTTTGACGCTGCCCGCGGTTCCCAGCGGTACATCCTCACGTGAGTAAGTAATGCGCATGCCAAATTGCGAACCATTGCCGAAATAATCTTCGATGTTGCTTGCTAAATACTGGACAGTTATTACTACTTCTGTAATACCGTGACGTTTGAGAAGGTTGAGGATATGTTCCATCACTGGTTTGCCAGCAATAGGGACCATAGGCTTTGGACGCCTGATCGTCAATGGTCTTAGCCTCGATCCTTCCCCACCGGCCATAACAACCGCTTTCATGGAGGCCTCCTGACAGCGAGAGCGTTCCTAAGGCTGCAAATGCCGCCCTTTGGAACTCTGGTAAGTCAACAATTACACAACTCTAAATGTGGAAACGGCGTAGCACAACATGCCACGCCGTCCCAACTGCTTTGTTTGCTGCCAGTATTGTACTACATTAAAAAAGAATGTCGCAAGAACGCAAGAGCAGGGGGAATTGCTCATGGTTGCAAAGGTGGTCAGCCCTGGCAATGTTGGAAACCCTTTCCTTGCTCTTACCAATCACTTAATCGACCATGATCGACAAGCCACCGAATGAAACGGTGATGATTTGTCTCCTCCGTAGCTTGTCTCTCTTCATACTCTTCTCGTAATTGAATCAGCCTACTGGCCTCCTCTACCGTAAATCCCTCATCCAGGAGGGCGTCGATAAGCAGGTCCATGTATTGCTGCATTGCAATGTCCTCCCTCTAACAAAATGTTCACGCAGATGAACGAACGCACAACAAAACGAAATTGGGTAAACGCATATACTGGCTTGCACCATATGCGCATTTAATTTGTACGGTGACCGGGTAGTATACAACTGTGGATACTGTTGTAACACGGAGCATAGCGTAGCATTTTCTCATCAACTGCACTATCCCCAGGAATGCTACTATACAAAGTATAGCAAAAAGTAGCATCCCCGTGCAAGGGGTGGCATTTTTGCTGCGAAATGGCTTGCCAGGAGAGGCTAGTGACTACGAAATTCGTAGGAACTGTTCACGTTTTTTTGTCTTTTTTCTTGTCAAGGTAATACTACTTGCTGACCAATGTTTCTGTTCAATATGGCAACGCAGGAAGTGACAATGCCGAAGGGGGGACTCAGCTTTAGTTGTTTGCTGATGTTCGCTCTCTTCCTTAAGTTGATCATAGAGTTCAAGAAGTTGATCGTAGAGTTCAAGACCGTTTATGATAGGGAGGTCACAATCGAGGAGAAGGCATAGAAAAACAATATATTACTCTGTGCCACGAAATATGAAGGGGTCACATTTCGTTTTTCCACAGCACATGGACACAGAAGTTTTTTTGGAAAGACTCCGGGTGATGATCTCTCAGCAGATTCCGCTGGTGGCTCTTTTGGGGATGCAAAGGGTATGGTGAAACGATGTCACACCATACCCTTTG
>JRHI01000079.1_pt1 | contig 97584 bp, 97 predicted proteins | sample 215371 | NCBI WGS metagenome assembly JRHI01 (sample SAMN02929681, study PRJNA255918) | sediment metagenome | biome: cave system; feature: Ice Cave; material: Sediment; isolation source: sediment from deep within a dark volcanic ice cave with no known source of... ...
ACGTAGCGAATGCCCATATGGCTCTATACGGAGGGCTATTTGCGACGGGTACCTGCTCGATGAGTTCGTCGACGATGGCACGCATCTGCGTCTCGACCTCGGCGACGTTCACGGGTGCCATCAAAGATCTCGGCATCGGTCATTAGCGGTTTCCTCTCTAGCGTTGGCGATGTGTGGTCCGTCGAGTCGGTTCTCACGTCGCGTGTGCCGGTGTGAGGTGGAGGGCGGATCTGCACAGATATGTCGTATTGGGCGCGAGTGGTGCTCGCTTGCTTATCCGGCTCTGTCGGCGTGTCGCGAATAGTCAAAAAGGGGCGCGTTGCGGGCATATTTGGCGAGATAATCGCTCGCTTGCCTTTTCCACCGACGTTTGCGACGGAATTTGTCAGTCGGCGCGGGTAAAGAGCGCCATCGCCGACAGTGCGACGACGATCCGGCTCGCATCCACGAGCGCGATGCGACCGGTGAGCCGCTGCGTCCAATGTTCCGGCAAGTTGTGTCCGCAGCGCGTGCAGAGATCCGCCGGATGGCCGATGTGGAAGACGCACGTCGAGGGAAGGGAAGCAGGCTCAGCACTTTGGTCAGTTTTGTCAGTTACGTCCTTAAAAGTATTTTCTAAGATACTTTTGTCAGTTTTGTGAGTTCGGTTTCCTAAGACTTGAAAAATATCTGCACTTAAATCACTTCCCTCGACGGTCTCTTCCAGGGCGTTGTTTTTTTCGTTGTCGCCGGGGATCGAACTGACAAACTGACAAAAGGTAGGCGGAGATGGGCTTTTCTCAGTTTTGTCAGTTCGTTTCTTAGGATCGCGGGAAAAATCAGCAACTTTCCATCGCGGTACGAAGGTGCTCATGACGTTCGGAAGCTCGGGTGCAGTCGCACGACGGTCGTTTTGCGGCCGCCGGTTTGCCGGTGCTCGATGCGTAGCCAGCCAGCCTTGACCAGGACGCCGACTGCGGAATCAAGTTTCGAGCGAGGTGTCAAGTTGTGCCACTCGCGGCGCTCCAGATCTCGCATCGTGCACTCGTCCTAAACGTGGCCATCTTCAATACGCACGGCGAGGACTTGGGCCGGAGTCTTGGTCGTGGGTGGATGGTACAGCTTGCGGGCGTGGAGTTCGAGGTAGTCAGCGACGCGACGTTGCACTCACTACGGCATAGCGCTGCGAGCTGGATGATGGCCGGCGGGGATGTGAAAGCCGTTCAAATGATCCGCGGGCATTCGGTCCCCTCGACCACCTTGAATATCTACAGCCACACGACGACCGGCCATCAAGCTGCGGCGGTCGCGGTGATCGACGAGACCCTGACGGCAGCCCGCAAGCGGCGCACGTTAACTGCCGTATAAATGAAGATCACGGCGGGTGTGCCACCAATGTGCCACTAGCCAGTTACCCAGCAAAGCGAGCGAGCACGTCAGAACCCTTATCCTGTAAGCGATTGCCGACACGGAGAGATGGCAGAGCGGTTGAATGCGGCGGTCTTGAAAACCGCTGAACGTGATGAGCGTTCCGTGGGTTCGAATCCCACTCTCTCCTCCACGCACCACATGCACATCGGCCTCCGCGAGCCGAGTCAGGTTATAGCCTGCTCCTGACAACGGCACGTCAAAGAACGGTGGACGATCGTGGGCGCGCGTGGGCCGAGCTACCAATGCGGGGGCAAAGGATGGAGACTAAAATAAAGGAACCCCGCGCCACGTTCTAGCTGACGTATTCCCGAATCGATTGTTGGAGTGGGCACTCTGCCATAGGGTGGTTGCGTGGGCCATTGTCGGCGCTGTCCCGAGGCGTCTGGATCAAAATGGCCTCAAAATGAGCCATTTGCGCTCTTGATGAAAGGGTCCATGCGCTCAGGGCTGCAGGTGTCCGTTTGGCTCGCGAGAAGGAGGCAGGCCTTCGGCTCCGCCGATGACCCAGTGACACGAACGGAGAATTAAGGAGATTACTATGCATCTTCTCATTCGATTTATCGTGAACGCCATTGCCCTTTACCTCATTGCGAAGTTCGTGCCGGGCTTCAACCATGGTATCGGCGTCGGCACAGCGCTGTTTGCAGCGGTGATCTTTGGCCTGGTTAATATGATCATCGGACCGATTCTGCGCTTCATGACGGCGCCGATCAACTGGATGACGCACGGGCTTTTTGCAATCGTCGTGAACTTCGTGCTCTTTTGGCTGACGGTTGTTATTGCACCGAACTTTAAGGCGACCGGCGAGATTAACCCGTGGTTGGCCTATCTCATCGGTGCGGTCATCATGATGCTCGTCGCGACGGCCATGCAGCAAATGTGGAAGTCGGAAGCAGAGCAAATCGCCGAACCGACTACCTAAACGAGTAGTCCATTGGCAGCGCCGCCAGATCAAGTGGCGGTGCTGGTCTGCGGAGCGCAATGCGCTTTCCTCGGCGCACTGCCCGTCGCTTGCGCATGCGCCTATCGAGATAAGTGAAGAAAAGGGCTTGCGAGACCTGCCAGGGCGATCCACCATAGTGGGTTGATCTTAGGCCATCGCAAGGCGAGCGCTGTAACGGCAAACGTGAGCGAAAGGCCGCCGGGTGAAAAGCCGGCGGTCTTTGTGAGGATGAATCCGGACGCGATCATGAGGCCGACGGGGATCGGCTGGATCGCTCGCCGCAGCAGCACGAATGCGGGCCGTTCACCGTGGTACCGCAGTAGCCGCCCGGTCGTTACCGCGAGCGTGCCCGACGGCACCAAAAATGCGAGCAACCCGACGGTTGCGCCCTGCCACCCGGCGACGTTCCACCCGATCAACGGAAGAAGTAGGATGTTGGGGCCCGGGGCGACCTGTGATACCGCGACGATTTCGGTAAACGCTCGATCATCGAGCCAATGCATCGCACCGACGGCATCGGCGTGGACGGCCGGAATGATGACTGTCGCGCCGCCGACGGCGACTAGCGAAACTGCCATGAATCGGATCGCCAGTTGCCACAACGTTTCAGCCATCGGTGACGTCGCCCGGCATTCGAAATCGCTCAAAGAGCAACCCGATTGCTAGCATGAGCACCACGGTCAGTGGCAGCGGCAGGGCGCTGGATGCCGCGAGTGCGATGACAGCGACGATGATGCCCGAGAGCATCAGTCGATCCACGGTACCGGGCTGCTCGCGCAGCAACGCGGCGCCGATCTTGAGCGCCGATGCGATCACCAGGCCCGCGGCCGCGTAAACGACCGCCGCTTCGATAGCCGTGAGGAGCGCCTTGTTCGGCAGACGGCGAATCGCGCCGAGAAACAAAATCGCGAGCACCAGCGACGGTAGGCAGAGTCCGGCGACCGCAACGAGCGAGCCGAGGGGGCCTCGATAGCGATCGCCCAGCATGATGGCGACGCCGACGACATTGGGCCCGGGCAACGCCTGAGAAATGCCGTAGAGCTCCGCAAATGCAGCATCATCGAGCCACTTGCGCTCTTCGACGAAGAAATATCTGGCGTGTGGCGCCAGACCGCCGAATCCGCGCAGCCCAAGTTGGGCAAAGCCGACGCCCAATTCGACGAGTGAGGGCGCTGCGGCTAGATCAAATGCCGGTCGTGTCGGTCCATCGTTGGCTAGGCCACCTGACTTGGGCTGGGTCGGCACTACGTGAGCGCACCGCCCATGGTTGCCGCGTCGAACACCGCTTCGATGGCGACGCCCACCTGTAGAATCCGTTGGTCGGCGTGCGGGCCGCCGGCGATCATCAACCCAACCGGAATTCCATTGGAGGCGGGGATCGGCACGGACAGTGCGCATCCGTCGACCTGATTGATCCGGATCGTGTTGCGCAGCACGCGAATATTTGTGCGAACGTATGCGTTGTCATCGGTGAGGTCGGCAATGATCGGCGGCAGGCACGGCGCCGTCGGCATGAGCAGCGCGGCAAAGGGGGCGATTTCGCGGCTAAACGTGCCGATTGTCTGGCGGCGCAGTTCGAGGAGTCGGATGTAATCCGCCGCCGTGAGGTTGCGTGCGCCGTCGAGCCGTGCGGCCACCCGGTGGTCGATGCGATTGCGCGCACTCGCCAACCGGCTTTCATGAAACGCCAGCGCTTCGATGCCCGCGATGCCACCACTCGCGAGCAGATCGCCGACTCGGTCAAAAGCCGCTACTGAACCGCGGGTGATTCGCGCGCCGGCGCGGCCGAGCAGATCGAGCGCGCGCGCGAACGCGGTCTCGACCTCGCTATCGAGATCGTCGAGCATGCCGTTGGTAGGAACGAGAAATTGCAGACCGTCGAGCGGCAGCATCGGTAGCGGCTCGCATGATTCGCCCGCCATAATTGCGTCAAGCAATCCACAGCAGACAACGCTGCGGCCCAGCGGCCCGATGGAATCTAGCGTCGTCGAGAGTGGAAATGCGCCGGCGCGCGGGATGCGGTCGGTCGTCGATTTGAAGCCGGTGATTCCATTGAAGGCTGCCGGTACGCGTACCGATCCACCGGTGTCGCTACCGATCGCGGCCACGACCATCCCGTCGGCGACTGAGATCGCAGCGCCCGAGGATGAGCCGCCCGGCACGCGACCGGTTGCTCGATCGTACGTGCTGCGGGGCGTTCCATAGTGGGGGTTGAGCCCGAGGCCGGAATAAGCGAACTCGGTCATGTTCGTTTTGCCGACGATGATCGCACCCGCGCGGCGTAACCGCGCGATGGCAGGCGCGTCGGCGGCAGCCGGCGGTCCGTCTGCGAGCAAGAGCGAGCCGGCACGCGTCGGACTGCCGGCGACGTCGAAGAGATCCTTCACCGAGATCGGAATGCCGGCGATTGGCGATGCAACGATGCCGGCCGCGCGCAGCCGGTCGCTCGCCTCCGCTTCCACTAGCGCCCGCTCCCGGAAGAGTTGGATGAACGTGCGCGCGCCCTCGCCGGCGGGATCGTCGATCCGAGCAAACGCTTCTTCGGTAAGCGCGCGGCTGGTCGTGCGCCCGGTCCGTAGATCATCCGCAACCTCGAGAATCGTCTTCGATAGCGTCGATGGTCTAGATTCGAGTTTCATGATCTCCCTCGAAGGCCGCGCGAGGCTCCAGCTCCGGATTTCAATTCAGGACTACACGACCAGTTCCTATAACTTTCAGCGCAATTAAAGCTGCTCAACCGGCGCTGAAAAGCAACCTCACCGTAAAGAAGTCGCGTAGCCGGTTCGATGCCGATCGGCATGGCGATATTTCCAGCCTGGTGGTCCGTTGACGGTCGAACGTTATAACATCGGCCGCTGTGCGGTGACCCGTGCCGGAACCCGAGCGTTCCCGCGATGCTCGACTCGAAGCGGGGACTGCTGTGCGTGACGTGGCGCTTACGCGGCTAGTTTTTCGGTAACGACTAACGCCAGCGCCCAGCCGGAAGTAGTTTTGATGCGCGCTAGGTAGCCGTCCGGAGTGCGATCGTAAATTTGGTAGCCAGCCCAGAGCGCGGCGGCCACCGAGCGAAAAACTATTAACCCCGCCATCGTCGAACCTCCCTCGCGTTCAGTTTCTCTCAATGGTAAGCGCCGGTGCTATCAGCTCGATTACATATTGGACGCCGAATTCGTAAGCGCCGGACGGCGCTTACGACTCAGCGCCGAACGCGGTCGCCCACGAAGGCAGAAAAGCGAATCGGGGCCGCCGTAGCGTCCCCGATTGCTCTTGAAGTTGGTGTCGAGATGTTGCGTTACTTGCTTGAAACCAAGGCAAGTGCCCATCCGTCGGCGGTCCTCGTTCTCACGAGGTAGCCGTCGGCCGTGCGATCGCAGATCTCGAAGCCCGCTCTCAATGCGTCAGCAAGTGATCTGAAAACGATCAGCCCATTCATCCGTGGGGCCTCCTTTCGGATATGAGTATCCCCTCACTCTATTAACGGCTAACCCGATGGAAAGTTGCTAGAGTCGTCCTGCCCGTCAGTGTTAAGTCTTCGGGTCGGTCGGTCGGCCGGGTCGGCCGGCCCGTCCCTATTGCTGCTCACGGCATGGTGGTCCTAATAAGCGGAGTTAGCTTACCAGTAGGCGAGCGCCGACTCGTAGAGCGCGCGTAGCGCCGGCTTGTCGATTTCGCGTGGCGCGTTCTGCAGCAGGCGCTGCTGCGGAAACGAGCCTTCGGTCAAGGCGTCGAGATGGCGGTGCCCATAGCCGACGCCCCCGAGACCGTTCGGCATGCGCGTCGCCCGCATCAGCTCGATGATCCGGCCCCCGAGGACTTCGCCGGCGTCCTTGCCGGCGGCCCCGGCGATCGAGGTGCCGAGCGCTTCGGCGGCAACCAAATGGCGTTCCGGACAGGCCGGAGCCGTGAAGCGAAAGACGGCCGGGGCGTTGAGGATCACCGACATGCCGTGGGGGATGATCGGCGCGTCCTGCGGATAGCCGCTCGGTCGAAAGTCGTCAACGAGGCCCGCCACCGAGTACGACATGCCGTGCGGTGCGTGACAGCCGGCGCTGCCGAAGCCGATGCCGGCGAGCATCGCCGCGAACATCATCCGCTCGCGGGCTTCATCGTCGTGCGCATCGTCGACGGCACGCACCAGGTGATCGCCCAAGATCCGAAGCGCTTCGAGGCAGGCGATGTCGCTATACGGATTCGCGCCTTGCGAAAGCGGTCGCACGGTTCCGTCCGCCGGCCGCCCCCGCAGAGTGAAGGGCCGGGCCGTAAACGATTCCAGCGCGTGGCTGAGGACATCGAAGCCACTGGCTGCCACGACCTCGGCCGGCAACGTTGTCGTCGTCTGCGGATCGATAATCCCGAGCGCCGGTTTGAGGCGGCGCGAAACGATTCCGGTTTTGGCTTGCATCTCGAGCAAATCGAAGATGGCGATGCCGGTGCATTCGCTGCCGGTTCCGGACGTCGTCGGACAGGCGATATGCGGGCGAAGCGGCCCCGGCACGGGCTTCCCGCGACCGATCGGCGCGTTGACGTACTCCATGAAATCGGCCGGATACGTGGCGAACAAGTTCGCCGCTTTCGCTGTATCGATTACCGAGCCGCCGCCGACCGAAACGTAGCCGTCGAATTTTCCATCGGTTGCGAACTGCGAGGCGGCCTTAAACGACACGTCGGTCGGCTCGACCGAAACGTCGTCGTATTCCACCACATCCAACCCCGCGCCGCCCAGCGAGGCGCGCACGGTCTGCAAGAACGGCAACTTCGCGAGCCGCTTGTCAGTAAACAACGCAATCCGCCGCATCCCCAAATCCTTGGCTGCGCCGCCGACCTCCGCCAGCGCGCCAGGACCGTACTTTATTCGAGTCGCTTCGACTTCAAAGATGCGCTCACCGTCGGGAACGGTGAGATAGTGGTCATGCAGTCGACAGCTTAGCATAAGTGATCCAGTGCCGTTTCCGCGCGCGCATCATCAGGCCCTAGCGCTCACGCGCATTTGAAATGTCAAAGGGGCCGCCTGGCGGAGCCCGGTGTCAGTGACCATTGGTCGCGAGCCTGATGCCTTCCTCACTCTGCGCTGGTGAGTTCGAGGAATAAGCGACTCTTTATGTGTTCATAAACGCGGGGTCGGGTGACTGCGGTCGATTCATTTTGGCGACTGCGGTTGACGTGCCCACGATGCAAATTCTATAATGAGGAGTGAGTGCCCGGACCGGCGTTCCAGATTCAGCACAAGCGGTCGATCCCCGTCTGTGCGAAGAGCGCGCTGGGCTCGACCAGATTTTTAACGCCGCGCGCGCGCGACCACCGCGCCGCATCGCCGTCGTGCAGCCGGTCGACCGCCTGTCCCTCGAAGGCGTGTTGGGCATGGCGCGCGACGGCTTGGTGCAGGCGATCCTGGTTGGCGATCAACGCCGGATTAAGGCGGCGCTGGGCGACGTATTGGGCACGGCTGGAATCGACGTGTTGGGTTCCAATGCAATCGACGTGGATTTCGTCGAAGCGCCGGATGATGCGGCGGCCGCGAAAGCGGCTGTTGACCTTGTGCGTAGCGGCGCGGCCGATGTCCTCATGAAGGGCCACATCCACAGCGACGACTTCCTGCGGCCGGCACTGGACCCGCAACGCGGCCTTCGTACCGGACGTCGAATGAGTCATATTTTTGTTTGTTGCTTGCCGGTATCGATCTACTCGAAACCGCTGTTTGTCACCGACGGCGCGTTCAACATTGCGCCCGACCTGGGAACCAAACGCGACATCGCACAAAACGCAATCGACCTAGCACGTGCGTTGGGAATCGAGCGGCCGAAAGTAGCGGTACTCGCGGCAACCGAAGTGGCGCTAGAGAGCATGCCGACGACGCGTGACGCAGCGGAGTTGTCTGCACTGGCGCGATCCGGTGAAATTCGCGACGGAGAAGTCGATGGACCATTCGCCTTCGATGTCGCGATCTCGACCGAAGCTGCGCGCATCAAAAAAATCGACTCTGCTGTCGCCGGCAGCGCCGACGTCCTGCTGGTCCCAACGATCGAAGCGGGAAACATCCTCTACAAAACACTTGTCCACTTCTGCGGCGCTATTGCCCCGGGCATCATCGTAGGCGGCGCCGCACCGATCATCCTCACCTCACGTGCCGATCCGGTACGCGCCCGCGAAGCGTCAGTAGCGTTGGCCAGCGTCGTTGCGCGCAACGCCTAGGCCGCGAATCACCCTGGACTAGTCTTCGTGCGGCATCGGCGAAGGAAACTAGAGCAGTTGTCCGTACAGCATTAAAAGATACAGGCGCGTGCGCTGCGCGAAAAGCAACGTTGGGAGCAAACATGCTGGAGACTAGGCTACCCGAGGTGACGCCGAACCATCCGACGGGACCCATGAAGATGACACCGAGCGAAGCGTTTATCGAGACGCTGCGGGTCGAGGGCGTGACGATGGTCCCCGGCATCGTTGGCTCGGCGTACATGGATGCGCTCGACCTCTTTCCGGCGGCCGGAATTCGGTTTTTGCCGGTCGCGCATGAGCAGAATGCCGTTCACATGGCGGATGGATACGCTCGCGTTACGCGTCGGCCGAGCTTCGTGGTCTCACAGAACGGCCCCGGAATCACCAATTTCGTCACCGCAGTCGCCGCGGCGTATTGGGCACATACCCCGATGGTTGTCTGCACCCCGTCGGCCGGAAGTTTGGGTGTGGGGCTCGGTGGGTTCCAGGAAACCGACCAGTTGCCGATTTTCTCAAAGATGACCAAATGGCAAGTGCAGGTAAACCGGCCCGAACGGATGGCCGAACTCCTGCGACGCGCGTTTTATCTTGCCAAAGCCGAGAACGGCCCGGTGCAGGTCGATGTTCCGCGCGATTATTTTTACGGCGAAGGCGAGTACGACATCTTCCCGTCGATGACGCTCGAGCGAGGACCCGGCCCCGATGGCCAAATCGCCCAGGCGGCCGAATTGTTGATGAAGGCCAAGCGGCCCGTAATCGTTTCGGGTGGCGGTGTCGTTCAAGCTGACGCGGTCGATGAGGTGCGAGCGTTAGCGGAATACCTCAGTTCGCCGGTCGTCAATTCCTATCTGCACAATGACTCGTTTCCAGCCAGTCACGCGCTGGCCGCCGGGCCGCTCGGCTATCAGGGCAGCAAGGCCGCCATGAAACTGATCGCCGACGCCGACGTGGTGCTGGCGCTCGGTTGCCGGCTCGGACCGTTCGGCACCCTACCGCAACATGGCCTGGACTACTGGCCGAAGAGTGCGCGAATCATCCAGGTCGATTGCGATCACCGCGTCCTCGGCCTCACCAAGAAAATTTCGCTCGGCGTCCATGGTGACGCCAAGGCCACCGCGGCTGCACTGCTGCGGGATCTCAAAGGCCGTGAACCCAATCGGGCCCGTAACGAAGAAGCATACCGGCGGGTCTCGGATGAGAAACACGCATGGGCCGACGAGCTAGCGAAGATGTCGGCGCGGGGCGGCGAGCCCATTAGTCCGCGGCGCGGGTTGACGCTCGTGTCCGAGGCGTTGCCGAAAGATGTCATTGTGACGACCGACATCGGCAACGTCTCTTCTGTTTCCAATAGCTATCTGCAATTCGAGCGACCGCGCCATTTTCTGGCTGCGATGAGTTTCGGGAACTGCGGCTATTCGTACCCGACGGCGCTGGGTGCGAAGCTCGGCCGGCCGGATCTGCCGGTCGTCGCGTACATCGGCGACGGCGCCTGGGGCATGAGCCTGGCTGAAGTGATGACCGCCGTGCGTGAAAACATCCCGGTCGTCGCGATCGTATGGAACAACGCCCAGTGGGGCGCCGAGAAGAAGAACCAAGTCGATTTTTATGACGATCGATTCGTCGGCACCAATCTTAAGAATCCCGATTTTGCTGCGATCGCGCGCGATATGGGCGCTGAAGGCTATCGCGTCGAAAAAGAAAGCGAGATCAAGGATGCAGTGCGGACGGCGCTCGCCAGCGGTAAGCCGTCCGTCATCAACCTCATCGTCGATGCCAAGGAACTCGGCGAACCGTTCCGACGCGACGCACTCAAACCGCCGCGTCGCCTCCTCGAGCGGTACGAGCACCTCAACGCGAAGTAGCACAGGTTTCAGCGAGTCCGCATGAGCTTGAATTGAGCGAGGCACCGCTGCTGATCGCCAACTTGGTGGCGTCTGTCATCTTGAGCGGCGTCATTGGCGTTCAACGTCAAGCACAGCATAAACCGGCTGGCTTTCGCACACACATCCTGGTAGGCGTTGGCGCTTGCTTATTAATGGAGGTATCGCGGCTGACCGGCGACTCGCGGATCGCAGCCGGCGTCATTACCGGTATCGGTTTCTTGGGCGCGGGCGCCATTGTGCGAACTGGATTTGCACCGCATGGACTTACGACCGCCGCATCAATTTGGGTGGTCGCCGCCGCCGGGCTCACGCTGGGTTTGGGATCGCCGGCTGCCTACTTCATTGCGGCAAGCACGACCTTGCTCGCCTTTACCGCGCTGTCGTTCACCGACCAGTTGCTCGATCGATGGTTCCCACCGACGGAATTGCGCGTCCGCGTAACTTTCGACCGCGATGCGCTTACATTCGAGCAAGTCAGCGGACTGTTCGACAACGACTGTAGCTACGTGCACTTCGACGGTGGCGTCACCGTCGAACGGCAATCCGATCGGCGCATCGTTATGGCATCCGTCAAACTACGCCCGAATAATCGCGCTGCGCTACCCGCGATGCTTGCCCGGGTCGCCCTGAATCCCGGTATCCGAAAATTGCAAACGGACTCCGAAGAGGTCAACGCGTAGGGGTGCACCGCGTTCCCCTCGCACGCTGTAGGGGATCGTCGGTCGAGTGGTCATGCGGCTTACAACGGTGGGACCGTTGCTATCGGCTATAAACTAGCTTTCCGGCGTGATGCGGTTGAAATCGCAGTACGCCGCGAGGACGTCGGGGATAAGGACGCTGCCGTCCGACTGCTGATAGTTTTCCAAGATCGCGACCAGCGTGCGTCCGATCGGTAGCCCCGAACCATTGAGCGTGTGCACGAATTCGGGTCGGGATTTTGCGTCGCGCCGGAAGCGGATCGCCGAGCGCCGCGCTTGGAAGTCGGTGCAGTTCGAGCACGAACTGATCTCGCGATACGCATTCTGGCCCGGCAACCAGGCCTCGAGGTCATGTGTTTTTGCGGCGTTGAAGCCAGTGTCGGCGGCGCATAGGGTCAAGATGCGGTACGGAAGACCTAGCTCGACCAGCAGCGCTTCCGCATCGGCGGTCAATTGGTCGAGTGCCGCAAACGAACGCTCGGGAGCCGTCAACCAGACGAGTTCGACCTTTTCAAACTGATGGTTGCGAATGAGACCGCGAGTATCTTTGCCGGCCGCCCCGGCTTCTTTGCGAAAACAGGGCGAATACGCGGTATACTGCAGCGGTAGCTGGTCGGCTGAGAGGATTTCATCGCGGTGCAGGGCCGTCAGCGGCACCTCGGCTGTCGGAATCAGAAACAGATCCGAATCGGCGTCTATGAACATTGCGTCGGCGAATTTGGTGAGCTGCCCGGTCGCCCACATCGTCGCGCGCGAAACCAGCAGCGGGGGTGCGATTTCAAGGTAGCCGCGCTGGCGCGCCCGATCCAGAAAGAAATTGCTGAGCGCGCGCGAGAGCTGAGCCCCTTTGCCACGCAAAACACTGAAGCGGCTGCCGGAAAGTTTCGCCGCGCGTTCGAAATCGAGAATTCCCAGCGCTTCGCCGATTTCCCAGTGTGGTTTCGCTCCGAACGACAAGGCTGGCGGCAGGCCGCTGCTGCGGAGCAGCACGTTGTCGGCCTCGCCCGCACCGTCGGGAACCGAATCGTCGAGCAGGTTCGGAACGTCAGCGAGGTGTTCGTCGATTGCGCGCTCGAGTTCTGGTATCTCCTGGCCGGCAGTAGCGATCTGCTCGTCGAGTTTCAAAATTTCAGGCCGCAGCCGCTGTGCCTCAGCCGCGCGATCCGACGCCTTTGCAATCGACCCGGACAGCGAATTTTTCTCCGCTTTCAACCTTTCAGCAGTGGTTCGAGCGCCGCGCAACCTCGCATCGAGTTCCACGACGCGGTCGACAAAGTCGGCCCCCGAGGGCCGACGCGCGGCGGCGCGGCGAACCCGTGCCGGTTCGCGTCGCACAAGAGCGAGGTCGAGCATCGGCTTCCCTTTAGGCGTCGGCTGCCGAAGCTCCCCGTGGCAATGCAACATCAGCCAACGCCGGCGCGGGTGCAATCCGGCCGATCAGCGTCGGGATCGCAGCGCCTTGCACGACGAGCGTAATGAAGACGACCGTATACACGGCGTCGATGATCTGCGGACGGCCCGCGAGCTGCGCGGGCAGGTCGAGGGCGAGCGCTAGCGAGAGTCCACCCCGTAAGCCGGCGAGCGCTACGACGTGTTGCCAGCCGCGCGGCCTGGATGTCAGCGCGCGCAGTGGTACCAGCACGTACGCCAATAGAATGCGCGCCAGCGCGACCGCCGCGAGCGTCGCGCTGATCAGCGCCGGCTCGTGTAACATTCGTGGGATTTGGATGTTGACGCCCACTAAAAAGAACAATATCGCATTGCTCGTCGCGGCGATGACGTCCCAAACGCGCTCGATCGCGTCCAGCGTCGATTGCGTAAGCGACGGACGAGTGAATGCGCGGGCGGCGACTCCGGCGGTGGCGCAGGCGAAAATCCCGGAAACGCCGAGCGCCTCCGCAACGGCATAACTGCCGTACGCCAAGACGAGGGTGGTTAGGGTTTTTCCGAGGGTTCCCGGCAGTCGATGCAAGAACAGCGCGCAAAGCGCCGCGCCTGCGATGCCGGTCGCGATTCCACCGAATGAATCCAACAATAGCAGCGCTATTACATGCGCCGGCGCCACCGCCGCGAATCCCGCCAGTGTCGCCGAGGTTGCCGCGCGCACGAGCGCTGCCGCGACACCGTCATTGGCGATCGACTCGCCTTCGATGATGGTGCGCAAATCGCGAGCAATGGCCTGACCGCGAAACGACGCGAGGACGGCGACCGGATCCGTTGCCCCAACGAGCGCCCCAAGGATGAGTGCCGCCGGCCACTCGAGGCCGCCCAACAATCGAGCGGCCAAAGCGACGATCGCCGCCGTCAGCAGGGTTCCGGGAATCGCCAGCACGGCAATCGGCCGACCGCATCGCCTTAGCGAGCGCGGATCGATATCCCAAGACGCTTCGAACAGCAGCGGCGGCAAGAACAGCGCTAGGAGGCCGAGATCGAGCCTCAGTGCCTCGCGGTTATGCGTGAACGGCCCAACCGCCAGGCCGGCTAGCACGAGCGCGATCGTCATCGGGAACTGGAAGCCCGTTTTCACGTCTTTTCCGATCAAGTGCTGTCGACGAAGCGCCCGCAGATTTGCGGGCGTCGTGCCCTCAAGCGCGGACGCGGGCCAAGGGCGGGGCTGCTGGCGCCGCTCCAGAACCTCGTCTTATGATTCCGCCACCCCTTGCGCCGCCGACTGCGCCATTCGTCCCCGCTCGGTTGCCCAGTCCATCGGAAGCTATTGCGGCATTTCTGGAGCGCGCGGCATTGCCAACGCCGCTGGTCGAAGAGGTCGATCTCGATAGCGCGTTCGATCGCGTGCTGGCCATCGGCGCCGTTGCTCGCGAAGACCATCCTTCGCATCCACGCTCGACGATGGACGGCTTTGCCGTCGCCGCGGACGCTGGCCGCGATCCGCGCAAGATCGTCGGTGAGGTCTTGATGGGCGCGCCACCGCCGCGATCGATCGAGCGCGATGAAGCGATGCGCATCCCCACCGGCGGCGCGCTGCCCGATGGTGCCGACGCCGTTGTGCCGCTTGAAGAGGTCATCGAAACCGACGGCGTCATAACGCTGGTCGGCGCGCCGCCCGCCGGCGATTGTGTGACGCCGCGCGGCTCCGACGTGCGCTCGGGCGAAGTTGTCGTGCCCGCCGGCCGGCGAATCGGTGGACCGGAGCTCGGGGTTTTGGCGACAATTGGGTACGCGCACGTGCCGGTGTTCCGCCGACCGGTGTTCGGAATCATCTCGACGGGCGATGAGCTGATCGATCCTGATCGCATTCCAGGCATTGGACAAGTGCGCGATTCCAATCGCTACGCAATCGGCGGTGCGCTGCGCGCGAGCGGCATCACGCCACACCAGTTGCCGCGTGTTGCCGATACCGCTGAGGCATTGCGCTCGGCGATCGCCGACGCGCTGGCGGCGCACGACGGGATCATTCTAACCGGTGGTTCGTCGGTCGGTTTCCGAGATCTCGTTCCGCGCATCGTTGCGGACCTCGGCCCGCCCGGTATCATCATTCATGGCATTCGGCTCAAGCCCGGCAAGCCAACGATGTTGGCATCGATCGGCGGAAAGCCGGTGATCGGCCTGCCGGGAAACCCCACGTCGGCACTGATGGTGCTCGAAGCTGTTGGGCGTTTGATTCTGGCGGCTTCGACCGGCGAACGCGCGAGCCTTGCACCGACGATCGAAGCCGTTGCCGGTGAGGAGTTCGTCGGGCGCGAAGGCTGGACGTGGTTCGTTCCCACTCGGGTCGAGCAGATCGACGGGCGGCTCATCGCCTATCCGTTGCGCTTACACTCGGCCCACACGAGCCTCCTTGCCCGGGCCAGCGGCTATGTGGTGCTCGGCGAATCGACGCATCGAATCGCGCTCGACGAACCGGCGTCGGTCGTAAGATTTTCCTGCGGCGGCATTCTGCCGTGAGCGGTTTACCCCGACCGATCGAGCAGGTGGCGGCGATTCCGGTCGTGCGGCCGTTCATCGGACCGGAGGAACTCGCGCGCGACTACCATCACTCGGCACTGCTTCGGCTCGGCGCCAACGAAAGCAATTTCGGGCCGCCTCCGCGCGCGGTCGAAGCAATGAAGGCCGCGATTGCCCGGACGTCATGGTATGGGGACCCGGAGTCGTACGACTTGCGGGTCGAACTCGCAAAACGTCATCGTTGTTCGATCGACAACATTTTGGTAACTGCGGGGAGCGACGACTTGATTGGGCTCGTCGTGCGGGCGTATCTAGGTGCCGGAAGGGTGACGGTCGCGACGCTGGGGACCTATCCAACGTTCGGCTACCACGTCACCGGCTACGGATCGACGATCGCAGGTGCGCGGTACGCAGCCGACGGAACGATCCAGCTCGAGGCGCTCGCGCGAGCGGCGCACCAGCACCGCACACCGCTGGTGTATTTGGCGAACCCTGATAACCCCAGTGGCTCGTTCGTTCCGCGCGAACTTCTAGCCGAGTTCGTCGTCGCGTTGCCTTCCGAGACGTTAGTATTGCTTGACGAGGCGTATTCGGACTTCGTCGAACCATCCGAACTCTTGATCGAAGAAATCGATCCGCGCATCATTCGAGCGCGCACCTTTTCCAAGGCGTACGGATTCGCCGGCGCGCGTATCGGATACGGGCTGGCGAGCACCGACGTGATTGAAACGCTATGCAAGGTTCGCTTGCAGTACGGGGTCAATCGGACAGCGCAAATCGGAGCGTTGGCGGCGCTGGGCGAGGTCGAGTTCGTCGCCGACGTCGTGCGTGAAAACGAGCGCGGCCGGCTGGAATATGCGGATCTCGGCCGCCGGTTGGGTGGTGCGACCTTGCCGTCACGCACCAACTTCCTGTGCTTTGACTTGGGCTCACGAAAACGGGCCGATGCCACCTTGCGAGCGCTGTTGGCACGCGGCGTTTTTGTACGCAAGCCGCTGCAGCCGCCGCTGGATCGCTGCATTCGCGTGACGGTCGGCACCGCAGACGAGCGAGCTCGGTTCGCGGAAGTCTTCGAGTCGGTGCTAACGGCCGAGCGCCAAGAGGCCACGGCCTGAGGTACGCCGTCGTCTCCGATATCCACGGCAACCTCGAATCGCTCACGGCGATTCTTGAAAAGGTCGGGCCCAGCGACGAGTTGTTGTGCCTGGGCGACATCGTCGGTTACGGGCCGAACCCCAACGAATGCGTCGCGCTCGTGCGCGAACGGGCGACGATCGCCGTCCTGGGCAATCACGACGTCGCGGCGATCGATGACTACGGCCTGGAGTATTTTAATCCGGCCGCCCGCGAAGCGATCGCGTGGACGCAGAAGATCCTGACCGCCGAAAACGGCGCTTGGCTCAGCAGCCTGGCGTACGAAGCGCGCATGCCCGAGTATCTGCTTGTGCACGGCGCACCGGTCGACTATTTTTCGTACATCCTGGACACTGCGAGCGCAACGGAGGCGTTTGCCGCAACGGATGCCCCGCTCGTGTTTGTCGGGCACTCGCACATCGCGGAGTATTACGCCCTGCCGCCGAACGGCCGGGTGACCCACCGGCAGGTTCAGCAAGGCGGAACCCTGGCGCTGGAAGCCGGGACCCGCTACATCGTGAACGTCGGCAGCGTCGGCCAGCCTCGCGACCGCAACCCCGCCGCCGCCTTCGCATGGTACGACGACGCCGCTGGCACGATCGTCTGGGAGCGCGTCCCGTACCCCATCGCCCGCGTGCAAGAGAAAATCGCCGCCGCGCACCTGCCGCTCGCTCTGGCGCACCGCCTGACCCACGGTCGGTAGCCCGCCCCACGGAGGTCGCCACCGGGAGGGGACCCTGCCTGGCAAGGCGTACCAGTCCGGCCAGGACGATTTGCGGCAAGGAAGGCCGAGTTGATACGGCGCTTCTGTGGAATTCTTGCGGTTTTTATGCTCCTCCCTGGGAGTCCTGTTCTAAAACCAATCGTAAACTGTTTGTAAGGCCTCGGTAGTCCCCAGGTAACCTGAGGCGCATCGATATATCATCTCTCTAGCCGTGCGAAATACCGTGCTGCCTTTGGTGCAACGGAAGGCACCCCTTCATAAAGCGCGCGAACATTTCGTTGCCGCTCGGTATTCGGAGTGCCTTTCTGGTCTCCACGGGCACCATGGGCCTGAGGCGGCGATTCTTCGATGCAGAGTGCTTCTGCGAATGCAGAGAGCGACAGAAGCCGTCGAGGCGCTAGACGCGTTTCGACCGTACGCCGACGACCCACACGATTTAAAGGGAACCTACTACACCTTGCTCGGCGCAGCTTGCGCACGGGCTGGCTTACAAACGCGACTGGATTCGGCGCTTATCGAAGCGCGCGCGCACGTTTGGTCTACGTCCTCGATTTCAGTCAATGCTGAATTCGAGTATTACGAAGCCATTCGGGCGTGGGTGGCTGGCGAAATGCTTGTTTCCGTCCAACACGCCCGGCGAGCCTTGCATCGCGAGGCACCGGAGGTTCAAGTTCAGGCACTGACGCTAATAGCCGCAGTCCATGCCCGCAATGGTGATTACCGCGCGCAGGTAGCAACGCTCGATGAGGCGTTGGGCGCGCTGTCTCTGTTTTCAGAGCGCGACGTTGGCTTAGAAGCCGGGGTTCTATTGCACATAGCGGCACCAACGGCGGATTTGCATTTAGTAGATCTCGCTGCGCAGGTGAGCTTGCGTGCCAAGTCGCTGGCGTGGACTGCTGATATCGCGAGCCAACAGTGCCAGGTTCTAACTGAACTGGCTTGGGGGCGATCTCTCGTCGGCGATCATCTCGGCGCGTTTCGGTTGTTGCGTTCTGCGGCTGATGTCGCGCCGACCCCTCCCGCGCGCCTATTGGCGATTCTCCACCGAGCTTTCCTTGCGAAGGAACTCGGAGAACACGTTATGGCGGCCGAAGAGCTTGATTTTGCGCAAAGGCTCGCTGAGGGCATTCTTTGGGACGAGACTAGCGGCGACGAGAGGGATAGCTTGCGCCTACTTGCCGAGCTGGTGGCGGCCGTCAGTCCCGAGCGTGCGCAACGGTTGCTGGACCGATACCGGGCAATTAAAACGCCGATATCGCCGCTGTTTCTAGCGACTTCGGACAGACGCTGGCGCGCCGAGGAATGTCTCGCCTTTGGCGTCGTTGCAAGAGCGCAGGGCCAGATGGAACGAGCGCACACTTTACTGGAAGAAGCATTTGATATCTGGAGCAAAATCAATTACATTTGGCGCGCGACCCGGGTCGCGATAGAACTGGCCGAAATCAGCGATGATGCGCGGTTCGTCAACTACGCTCGGAGTCATATTGAACAATTCCCGAACTCGTGGCTCGCGCGTCGTTGGCGAATGTCACGGGAACGGCTTCCGGTTGATTGAACCGTCGGTTGATACGCTAGCCTGTGCTATGAAGGTCAGATTGTAGCCGAAGCGAGCAAATCTAGCAACGTCGCGAAGTTTATATGGTATCTCAGGATTCCGCGGGCGGCGCGAAAAACCGTCGACCTATATTGATTCGTGGGGCCTAGGAGCTCTGTGGCTGCGCACGATCACCTAAATTGACCAGGGGCTCTTTTTAGCGATCGCGTGCGGCCCGAAAACACAAGTGAGTAATTGACAATCCTGGACTCCAGATGGCTCAGCAGGTAGGCCCCCGCGGTCGAACCAGCGAACGCGGCACGGCGTCAGTTCGGTCGGAAACTCTCTCGGTGGCCAAAATGTTAAATGTAGACCAGCGCAAATTCAATGAAGCGCAAGAAGCTTATGATTGTAGCAGCCTAACTGAATGCGTCGCTACTCTGCGATCAGCGGATACAAAGCGCGCGACGCTCCTTGAGGCACGTGCTCTCGTATTTCTTGGCCGTTTCAGCGAAGCAAGAGATCGGTTGAGGTACCGATTAAAGCGAAGCAGGGACTTAGAGCCAGGTCTACTTGGTCGCTTGCATCTCATGTTGGGTGCGAGTCTGGTGCGTCTCGGCCAGTTTGATAGTGGTCGCATTGAGTTTCGCAGAGCGTCTTTAATCGCGGAAAAGATAGCCGATGTAGAGCTAACCTACGAAATCCTGGTGCATGAGGCTACTTCCGCTTGGTGTGAAAGACGATTGGCGAGCGCCACCGCCCTAGCTGCCCGAGCGATTGAGAGTCGAGAATCCAGTACGCGGATACAAGCATGGAATGTTCTGGCAATGAGCGACGTCTGCATTGGAAAACGTGATGACGCCGTTTCTCTATTAGTGCGCGCGCTGGGAGAATGCCAACGAATGAAACCGAGAGCATTTTTCGAGGCACGAATACTAAGCAACCTTTCGGCTGTCTTTTTGGTCGCAGAATCAACTGAGAAATTGGCAATTGTGGAAACTGGGATGTCTCGGTTGCCGAATTACGCGGATCTTGCATGCCTGAATGCACACACTTTCGAAAATCTCGCCAATGGCAGGCTGCAGGCGGGGCAACTTGCAGAGGCGCAGCGAAACCTCGCGCAGTCGTGCTCCGTCGCGTCGAACTTCGGCCACCGAGTCGGCGCCCTATGCATGCTTGCTGACGCCTCATCCAGAATGCGCGATCGTCCCAAGGCACTTGAGTACGTATATGAGGCAGATGTGCTGGCAGCGAAAGTTGCCTGGGATAGGGAGCCTTGGTGCGCTCAGCTTAGCCTACTCGGGCTTGCTTGTCGACTCGCCGACTTCTTTCCGGACCGTGCAACATCATATTTACACGTATATGATTCCGCAAAAAATGTGCCCCCACCAACTGTTATGGAATACAATTATCCGAGGGTCGCGGCCTTAGAACGCGTCGCGCGCGGGACAGTCACGGCAGCTCTGGGACGGCGGGAAGAAGCGCGGAGATACTTCGGTGAGGCCATGGGACTGTGGCAGTCTTGCGATCTTCACAGCCAAAATGAGGCTGTTGTCGAATTGATCGCCGCGCTGGAGCGACCCTGAGCTCAACTCGAATTGATGCGCGCGGCAAATCGCGATCCTCAGGGCCACGGGCGGCTGATTGCCTGATCCGCGCGAAACCGCGGGGGTTTGTGAGGCTTACGCGAAACCAAGTGCTTACATGATGAATATTAGCCATGCGACGTTTCTTGCGCTGATTGTTTCCGCAAGCCCGGTGGCATTCTCCGCCGCGTCGTCGGCAGCTACCGGTGTCGCTGCTGCCCCTGCGCCGACAGCTGGAGCGACTCGGCGCAACGACTACGCCAACTCGAAATTCGTGGCGGAACTCAATGCTGGGCTCAAACACTTTTATGCGCGCGAGTTTGGGCCTGCGCAGAAGGCGTTCGAGCGGGCGCTTGACGTAGTCGGCGATAATACCTTAGCGATCTCGTTCCTTAATGCAGCCGCGGCGCACCAGCCGGGGGCGCTCGATGTCGTCACCAATCTGGAGGAAGATGCGGTTTCGGCGGCCCCGAAAAATTACGTCAACCGCGTTCGCTTAGGATTTTCTTATATGTTCCAGTCACTGACTGGCCGGGATCGGATGCAGGATGCGCGCGACGAATTCAACGCCGCCGTCAATCTAAACCAAGAAGCTGCGCCTGCCCATGTGGGGCTTGGAATTCTGCGTTTCAACGAACGTTCTGCCAATCGGGCGAAGACGGAGTTCCTAACGGTGCTGAACAGCGACACCAATAACGTGCTGGCGCGCGAATACCTTGGGCAGCTGTACCAGAGCGATCTGCGAGATCCGCAGCGCGGTCTATCGTACGTGATCGAAGTGCCCAACCTCGTTCCTGCGTACGCGGACATCGCGTTTCATATCGGCTCACTATTGCACGATCTCAAGCAGCCCGACGCGGCGCTCAAATACTTGGCGACCGGCGTCGATCTCGACACCGGCCATGTGGGCGAAGCCGGCCAGCACGGTTATACGTTGATGGCGCGCATCTACATCGAGCAACACAAGCTCGAAGATGCCAAAAAAGTCCTCAATACCGCAATTACCGCTAACGCCGATACCATCTATGCTCGCGCCCTGCTCGCCAAGATTAAGAACGGCGACTATGACACGCCCAAAAAGCAGTGACGGGACCGACGGAACGCTGAGTCGAGCCGTCGCGGAGCGCCCGCTCGACGATGGTCATTGCTTTGTTTGCGGTCCGCACAATCCAATCGGGCTGCACCTGCGGTTCGTTCGCGACCACGAAGCCGACACCGAATACGCCGTGAAATGCGACCTCATTTTGGCTTCGATCTATCAAGGTTGGCAGGGTATCGCACATGGGGGCATCGTGATGGCGCTGCTCGACGAGGCGATGGCGTATGCGATCGGCGAGGCCGGATTCTTGGGAATGACGGCCGGCTTGTCGGTACGGTTCCGCAAGCCCGTTCCCATCGACCGGCCAATTGTGGTAAAGGGGCGGGTCGCCTTTCATCGCGGCGGCGTGTTTGGTCTTGAGGGCGCGATTGAAGATGAGCGTGGCGCGACGCTTGCGTCGGGCGAAGGCAAATTCGTGAGCCGCGGGGCGTTGACGCCCGGCCAGCGGCTCGGAGTTCAGCGATGAGCGCGAGGCGCGCTGCGGCGACCAGCGAGGTCAAGGCGGCTGGAAAGCCGGCGAAAACACCGGCGCCGACGCCGAATGTCGATAACCGGCGAGCGCGCTTTGAATACGAGTTCTTAGAACGACTCGAAGCTGGTTTGGTCCTCACGGGGACGGAAATTAAGAGCGTCCGAACCGGCCAGATTAGCATCAGCGAGGCATATGCGCGCTTGCGCGACGGCGAACTGTGGCTGCTCGGCATGCACATACCGCCGTACAAGCAAGGGAGTTTTTCGAATCACGAGCCTTTGCGGCCGCGCAAGCTCTTGCTCCGTCGTCGCGACATCGACCGGCTCGCGGGACGCGTTTCCGAAAAAGGGCTAACGATCGTTCCCACGCGCCTGTACTTCAAAGGCGGTCTCGCTAAGATCGAACTGGCCCTGGCCCGCGGCAAGAAGCTGTGGGACAAGCGGCGCGATGTGAAGGACCGCGAAACGCAACGCGAGATTGCTCGCGCGGTGCGTCGGCATTGAGGGGATCGTGCCCCGAACGATCGCTTGAGGAGCTGGTCGTCGGCGCCGTCGCACCGCGGCCCGCCGAAGTCTTGTTGGCGGCCGTCTCAGGCGGCCCCGACAGCGTAGCATTGGCGGCGCTACTGGCACGCTGCGTAACCCAGAGCGCGGGCGGCAATCGAACCCGAAGCCGCGCCCGCGCAGACCACCCGGCTTGTGGCCGCGACGCCCATGGAGCGCAGAGGAACGGGCCCCGCACCGGCGCAGGGAGGAATCGGCCAGAAGGACACCGCGACGAGACGCCGGCTACGCTCATCCTCGCTCATGTAAATCACGCCGCCCGGCCGAGTGCCTTGCAAGACGAAGCCGTAGCGCTTGCCCTAGGGATCACCCTCGGCCTGCGCGTCGTCTGCTTGGCGCTCAAGCCAAGCGAAATGCAGCCCGCAACCGAGGCTGCGATGCGGGACGCCCGCTACGCTTTGCTGACCGACCTCGCTCGCCAAGTTGGGGCGAAAAAGGTCTTCACCGGCCACCACGCCGAGGATCAAACCGAAACCGTCCTGCTGGCACTGTTCCGGGGCACAGGGCCCGAGGGCCTGGCGGGAATGGCCCCGATGCGGCCGCTAGCCGACGGCATCGAGCTCGTCCGGCCGCTGCTGGGCGTGTCCCGCGACGCGCTGGCAACATATTGCGCCGCTCGCCACTTGCCGTACGCCCTGGATCCGACCAACGCCGATCTGCGCTACCGCCGCAACGCCGTTCGTGCGGCCCTTTCCGATCTACGTCCCGAGTTCCCACATTTGGACGAGGCCGTCGCCCGCTGCGCGCTCATCCTGAGGGAAGAAGTCGAAGGAAGTGCTCGGGCGGGCGTGAGGAAGCGCCTGCGGGCAGCCCTCAAGGACCTCGATCTGGCCCGCGACGTACCCTTCGAGCGCCTCGATGCGGCCGCCCGAGCAATCGAGCAGGCGCGTCCCGGGAGCCATCACCTTGGCCCTGGAATCGACATCGAGCTCCGCCGTCGAAGACCCGTCCGATGACCCCCAGCCACGCCGGCCCAATGACCCTCGTCACGCCGGCCGAGGTCCAGACGATCGTCTTCACGGCCGATGAGATCGCCGCGGCAATTGCGCGAATGGCGGGCGATATGGACCGGGACTTACCGCGGGAATCCATCCTCCTAGTCGGCGTGTTGAAAGGAGCGATGGTGTTTCTGGCGGACCTGGCGCGCCAGCTCCCTGGCACCCGCGAGCTGCGAATCGATACCCTCTCGGTCTCGAGCTACGGCAATACAGATCGATCGAGTGGCGAGGTTCGTTTACTCAAGGACACGGCCGAAAGCGTCGAAGGGAAACATGTGGTCATCGTGGAGGACATCATCGACAACGGGCTGACCCTGAAATACTTACAGGGCTTGCTCGCTGGGCGAAACCCGGCGTCGCTGCGGACGTGCGTTTTGCTCGACAAGCCATATCGTCGCCAGGCCGCTGTTAAATTAGATTACGTGGGCTTAACGGTTCCCGACGCGTTTGTCGTAGGGTACGGTTTGGATTACCAAGAACGGTTTCGCCATCTCCCTTACCTCGCGAAACTGCACCGTTGGGCATTTGAGGGTTAGGGAATTGTCTGTTGGAGATAAGGCACAGTAATCGTGGGTAAGCACGTCAGATCGATTCTGCTGGTCATCGTCGTCTTCGTCGCACTGATTTTCGCGATCGAACGGTTCGTGATGCAGCCGCCGCAAGTGACGAAGCTTTCGTATACGCAGTTCTATCAGGCAGTCGAAGACGGGTCAGTCAAAAAAGTCACAATCTCTAACATGCATGACGTCTCGGGCGAACTGCGCAAGAATGGCGAGCGGTTTCAGACCACCATCCCTGATGACCGCGAATTGATTCCCGAGCTGCGCAAGAAGGGCGTCGACATCACTTCGGAGACGCAGCAGAGCATGCCGATCATCTCGGTGCTGGTGCAGCTAATTCCGCTCGGATTGATGGGCCTGTTCCTGATCTTCATTTTGAAGCAAGCCCAATCAGGTGGCAGCCAGGCGCTGAGTTTCGGCCGTTCGCGCGCGAAATTGCAGTCGGAGAACCGGCCCAAAGTGACGTTTGCCGATGTTGCCGGCATCGAAGAAGCCAAAGAAGAGCTGGCCGAGGTCGTCGAGTTCCTCAAGTATCCCAAAAAATTCCAGGCGCTTGGCGCCCGGATTCCCAAGGGCGTCCTGTTGCTCGGTCCGCCGGGCTCAGGGAAGACGCTCCTTGCGCGAGCGATTGCCGGTGAGGCGGGCGTCCCGTTCTTCTCGATTTCCGGTTCGGATTTCGTCGAGATGTTCGTCGGCGTCGGCGCTTCCCGCGTTCGCGACCTATTCGAACAGGCAAAGAAATCGGCGCCCTGCATCGTCTTCATCGACGAAATCGACGCAGTCGGCCGGCAACGCGGCGCGGGTTTGGGCGGCGGACACGACGAGCGCGAGCAGACGCTCAATCAGCTGCTCGTCGAAATGGATGGTTTTGATCAGAACACCGGTGTCATCCTCATCGCTGCGACTAACCGGCCCGACGTGCTCGATCCCGCGCTGCTGCGGCCCGGCCGATTCGATCGTCAGATCGTCGTCGATCGCGTCGACGTCAAGGGGCGCGAAGCGATTTTGGCCGTGCACGCAAAGAACAAGCCACTTTCCAAAGAAATCTCGTTGACCACGCTGGCGAAACGCACGCCCGGATTCTCGGGTGCCGATCTCGAAAATCTGCTTAATGAAGCCGCGTTACTCGCAGCCCGACAAAACAAGTCGCTCATCGAGATGAATGACTGCGAAGAAGCGATCGATCGGGTCGTCGCCGGACCCGAGCGCAAATCGCTGATCATGTCGCAGAAAGAAAAGGAAAACACGGCGTTCCACGAGTCGGGTCATGCGATCGTCGGTGGCTCACTGCCCAATGCTGACCCGGTCCATAAAGTCACCATCATCCCCCGCGGGATGGCCCTGGGTGCGACGTGGTCGTTGCCTGAAGACGATCGCCACAGCGTCACCAAAGACGAATTGCTCGCCCAGATCACGATGTCGCTCGGCGGCCGGCTGGCCGAGGAGATCCAGTTCAAAGACGTCACGACCGGCGCTAGCAATGACTTCCAGAAGGCAACCGAACTCGCACGCCGGATGGTGACGCAATACGGGATGTCCGATGCCCTCGGCCCTATTCAGTATGGCCGCGGCAACCATCAGGTGTTTCTGGGGCGCGACTTCGGTGAGGAGCGCAACTACTCCGAGGAAATCGCGAGCAAGATCGACGCCGAGGTTCGTTCGATTATCGACTCGTGCTACCAACGTGGTCGGGAGATCCTCACGACAAACTGGCACAAAGTCGAGCGCATGGTGCAGTCGCTGCTCGAGCACGAGACCATCGACGCCGAAGAGGTGAAGGCTATTTTGGAAGACCGGCCGTACGCCGGTCGTACGGTGCCGCCGCCGGTCGTCGCCCAGCCGCCGATCGACAAGGAAGGCGAAAGCGTTCGCGCCGACATCATCAAGCGGCGGCCACCGAACATCTCGCCCGAACCCGCCTAACCGCGATGCGAACCGGGCTGAGTGCGATGCTTGTCGCGTTGCTGGCAAGCAGCGGGCCCGTGTGTGCGGCCGTGCCTCCGGCGGCGCCGCCTGCGGAGTTGCCCCAGCTCGGACAATCTGTCAGGGTCGAGCGCCTCAAAGAAGGCGGCCTCGCGATCGTGCGGCCGCTCAGCGGTGCGCCGGTCGCTGCAATAGCACTTTGGTATCGCGTGCCGTCCATCGGCTTTGAGGTTACGGCGGTACCGTCGCTCGCCCGGCTGGCCGCTCAGACAGTCGTTTCCTCAAAGCTGTTGACCGGTAACGGCGTCGGATCGCTCGTTCGCGCCAGCGGTGGTCGGCTGGCGATTTCTACCTACGCTGATTCGATTGCCATCGCGGCGCTGGTTCCCGCGTCCGATGCCCGCCCCGTTGTGCGCGCGCTGACAGCCGCATTCTTTTCGCCGGCGATCACCCAAGCCGGATTCACCGCCGCTCGACGCGACGTCGCCGAAGACGCGCTTATCGACGGCTTCAATCCCGACTTCATCGTGCGCCAGGCCGTTTTCGGCTCGCTGTTCGCCAGCGGCCCCAAACATCACCCGACGCTCGGTTCGCCAAAAGATGTCGGACTGGTGAGCATCGATTCCGTTCGCGCGTTCGCCGCTCGCGCGTTTCGCAGCCAGAACGCCGTGCTCGTTATTAGCGGTGCTGTCGATCCGTCGATTACCGCTGCGGCGGCGACTGGCCGGCCCGCTTCGGGCGAGGCAGCTGCGCCTGAAATGCCCGTTCGCTCGGCAGCGGCGCTCGACGTCGTGCCCGTAACGCAAGCCGGCGATGAATCGGCCGGCGGCTACGGCTGGGTCGGCCCGGCGATTACCAATGAGCGCGAAGCGACGGCGATGGACTTTATCGCGGACTACCTCTTTCGACCGCACGCCGGCGTCGTGGCGCGAGCGATCGAGAGCACACAGCCGGATTCGTCGGTGAGCGGGCAGTACATCACGCTGCGCGATCCCGGCGTCTTATTCGTCGCATTTTCAGGCAAGACGCTCGATCCGATCCGGGATCGGGTCGATGCAGGGTTGTCGACGATGCGCAAGCCGCTCGATCCGCAAGTCTTTTCGGCGGCACGCGCCGCGTTCGAAGCGCACATTCTTTCCGATCTGCAAACCCCGCTCGACGTCGCCGACAATTTCGGCTGGTTCGTCGTCGAAGGCAATGCCGAATATGCCCCAGGAGCCAACGGTGAAAACGGGGCGTACTTTCGGGCGCTGCATTCACTGACGCCGGAATTCGTCGCCGCCGTCGCCGAGCGCTACCTGAGCCGCCCATCGGCCCGGGTGACCCTGATGCCGAAACCCGGCAGTAAGGTCGGACGATGAGAGGCGCGCTGGCGGTTGTCTTAGCTTTGGTGTGTGCGAGCCCGCTACTGGGCGCGGCGCCGACGGCGCGCCGTTACCCGGCGGCGTCAGTGACCGATCTGGGCGGACCACGGCTCGTCGGCGAGATCGATGACGACGCGACGGTAAGCGGCGTTCAGATTCTTATCGGTGCCGGTCTGGAACGGCAGAGCCCGCGCCAGGCGGGGCTAGCGGCCCTGGTCACCGAGTGCGTCGCGCGAACATCGGTCACCGTCGGCGAACGCACGCTGCCCCTCGAAGATGCTGTCGCCGCGATCGGCGGTTCGATCAATTGGTCGGTCGAAGGTCGCTTCGCGCGGTTTTATTTGGAAGCACGCACGAGCGATATCGGACCTTTGATCCGGCTGCTCGGACAAGCACTGGCGAAGCCGGATTTCTCGCCGCCGACCATCACCGCGGCCCGTGTCCTGTTGCGTTCCCAACTGTCCGAGCTGGAGGCAAATCCGCTCTCGGTCGGTGTCGCGCTTATCCGGCGGTCGTATTATCTGGGCGGCGCGGGGTTGCCGGCGCTGGGAACGGCCTCGTCGCTAGATGCCTTTGAACCGGGTGATCTCATTGCGTTTCACGCGCAGTACTACCGGCGGGGCGAACTCAATGCCAGCGTGGCCGGCCGGGCGGCGCCCGACCTCGCCGAAGGGCTGCGCGCGCTTGCCAGTGGGCTCACCGGCGGAGCTCCGCCGGCCGTTCAACGTCCGGTTCGCGCTTTATCGGTGAATCCGCAGCGCGTCATCGCGCGCCGCGATGTCGGTGCTCCGCTTATCGTGGTTGGATTTGCAGCGCCTGCACCGACGCGTCGCGATTTCGGAGCGATGCTCGTTATTGAAGCGTTGCTTTCGAGCGCTTTCGAACGCGATCGAGCGACGACGCAAACGTTTCCACGACGAGCGGTCGGGGCCGCCTACTCCTACGACGCCGTCCCGGCGACCCTCACCGTGTACGCGAACGGGCTGAGCGTCGACCCGTCGGCCGCGCTGACGCAAATCTTGGTTGTCACCAAGACGCTGTCGGACCGACCGCTGCCGTCCGATTCGTTGCTTCGCTTCAAACGCATCGCCGCCGGAACATTCGTGAGCGATTCGGTTTCGCTGTCGGCCCGCACCTCAACCCTAGGAAAACTAGCGGCGCTGGGCTTCGGCGCCGATGCCCTCAACGCGGCGCTCGACTCTCTTGACGCAACGACATCGGGCGATGTGCAGCGGATCGCCAAACGTTACCTCCAGCGCTCGCTCGTAGCCGTTGTGCTCCCGCGAAAATCCAACACCGAAAATTAATCCAGGGCCGCAGCCCCGACTCGCGCGCGAGAACGGCGCTCGTCCATGATTATCTGAACCAGCGCGGCGGGGCGGAGCGGGTGTTCGCGCACATCGCTCGCGCCTATCCCGAGGCGCCAGTCTACACGGCATTGTTCGATCCGGCGCAGACCGGTGATCTGATCGATGCGGCGCGCGTGCGGACCTCATTCCTGCAGGCGATTCCGGGAGCGATGCGCGGGTTTCGCTACCTGGCGCCGCTCTATCCGATCGCCTTCGAACGATTCGATCTTTCGAACTATGACCTCATCGTCAGCTCGACGACGGCGTGGGCTAAGGGCGTCGTTACGCGGCCCGACGCAGTCCACGTCTGTTACATCAATACCGTAAGCCGGTTCACGTTTGACTATGCACGTTATGTAGGCGGATTTGGCATCGGCATGCTCGCGCGACCGATCGTGAAAAGGCTCGTAGCTTGGGACCGGCGCGCTGCCCAGCGGCCCACCGCATTTATCGCGAACTCGCGTAATGTTGCGGACCGTATCGAACGGTATTATGACCGGCAAGCGTATGTTTTACCGTGCCCGGTAGACGTCGATCGCTTTACGGTCGGCGAAGGAAAAGGCGACTACTACGTCGTCGTTTCGCGGCTCTTATCGTACAAGCGCATCGACATCGCCATTCGCGCCTGCGCGCTCGCGAATGTACCGCTTCGGATTGTCGGTGCCGGTCCGGCGGAACCGGCACTCAGGAACCTCGCGCGGGGAACGCGGACAGCTTTTCTCGGTACGCTCGCTGACGCTGAACTGAACGCGACGGTAGGTGACGCGCGCGCAGCCATCGTACCCGGCGAAGAAGACTTCGGTCTCGTGCCGCTGGAGGCTAATGCCGCCGGCCGGCCGGCCATCGCCCTGCACGCGGGCGGCGCGCTGGAAACGATTCGCGCCGGAATCACCGGCGAATATTTCGATGATGCGACACCGGAGTCGCTCGCGGCGGTGCTGTCGACGTTCGATGCGCTGCGCTACGACTGCGGCACGTTGCGGGCACACGCGGAGACGTTTTCCCCACCGCGTTTCATCGCGCGGTTGCATGAGATCGTTCGCGACGTCAGCGCCAAGTCGGCAAATCTGTGAGCCGGATCGCTTCTGCTTAGGCGGTGGCGATCGTCCGCAAAAGTTCCAACGTCAGGCAAGCGGGCTGATCGGAATTTTTTGCCGAGTACGCCGCCAAACTGCGCTGTGAGAGTTCGCGAGCTAGCAAAGGCGCGTCGAAAATCCGCCTAATCGCCTGCGCCCAAGCGGCCGGGTCATGCGGATCCAACAGCATCGCTGCCCCCCGCGCCGTCTCAGGTAAAGCGGCGGCGTTGGCCGCGAAAACCGGCGCGCCGCATGCCATCGCCTCTGCGGCTACCAGACCGAACCCTTCGGCGTAGGACGGCACAGCGACCACGGTCGCCGCTCTGTAGAGCGCCCGCAGCGTTTGGTCGTCGGCGGGAACGCGCACGTTGGAGACGCTCGTCGTTTCAAGGGCGGCTGCCAGATCGTCGCTCACGGTACCGACGATTACGAGTCGCTCGTTGGGAGCGCGGAGCGCCCGCCGACAGGCCTCCAGCAGCATAGGCGCATTTTTGCGCGCTTCCCCAGCCCCTACTAGCAACACGAAATGGATGCCTTGAAGTGCTGCAGGCAGTTGCTCGCCGCCGCGTTCATACCAAAAGCGATCGGGTGCGAGCCCGATGACCGTGACTTTGTGCGGCGGGACGCCGAGCTTCGCAATGATTTGTGCCTGGCTCCAGCTGGAATCGGTTGCGATCATCGTCGCGCAGCGGACTGCGCGCTTCACCGGAGCTTGCTCGCGCCAGCGCGCAACCGCGTTGCGGTGCGGTTCGCTAAAGGCGAAGACATCGTGCATCGTAACAAGCGACGGTGCCGCACAGCGAAACCGAATTCCGTTCCAGGGAAACCAGACCGCATCGAAACGCTCTGCGCCGGCGGCCTCGTGTGCCCAGCCCAGACTGAACCGCTCGCTGGCGAACATCCGTGCGAATAGCGATTCGTCGTCAGCCGCTCGGCGTCGCGTCAGCAGCGTCACCTCAAGTGCCGGGTCATTGAGAAAAAATGCCGTCATCATGCGTGCCACCCGGCCCATCCCACGGCTGTCGTGCAAGAAGTTTGCCGCATCAATGCCGATCCTCATTGGCAGTCGCCTTGTGCGGGGTGCGACTTAACTCGGTTTGGCGTGGAAGACGAAGACCGCGATGACGGGCAACGCGTTAAATAGCGCATGCGTGATTACGTTGGCGAAATAACAGCCGGTGCGCGCGTAGACGTAGGCGAGGACGAATCCGCCCAGCGCCAGCGGAATGGAAAAGATGACGAGGTCGATTGCTGAACCGGCGTGGACGAATCCAAAACACAGCGAGCTGCCGATCGCGCCGCCCCAAAATCCGAAGTGCCGAGCGAGCGCTCCAAATAAGAACACGCGAAAGGCAAACTCCTCGACAAGTGGTGCGACCACGACTGCGAGCACGACGAACTCAGCGGTTTCAAACGGTCCTCTGATTGACTTGAGCAACTCGATGGCAGCTTCGGAACTCTTGGCATGGGTGACGGCCGAAAGCGCCACTGAGGTTGGGTCCACGACCAGCCACATCGCGACGCTACCTAAGACGGCAATTCCAATCTCGCTGGGCGTTGGCATGCGGACACCCAGCGACCGCATCGAGCGGCGCGCGAGCGGCGGGACGACCGTGATCAAATACACGAACAGCGGTACGAAGGTCATGAATTCGCCGGCCAATGCTACCTGCGCCGGCAAGTGACGCAGATCGCTGCGATGCAGCACCCCGATCGATGTCAGCCAAAACACGTACAGCAGCGGCGGCACGAGCGCAATGAAGGCCGCACCGAGCACGGTGAGCAAGCTGAGGACGACCCGGTAGGCGTCAGGATCGTTCGACGAGGCGATCGGCGAGCGCGGCGAAAGCGCCCAAATCGAGTTGTTCTGCACGGATCTCCGGGCTTAAGCCTAATTGTTGCAGCGCGTCTTGCGTGCGGGGTCGCGCGATGCCCGCTGCCAGTTCCAGGCTATTGGCGAGCGTCTTGCGCCGGTACGCGAAGGCGCTTCGCACAACCTGCAGCACGCGACTTCGATCGCTGGCCGGCACGATCGGATCGGTTCGAGATTCCATCACCACCACGGTGCTGTCGATCCGTGGCCGCGGATAAAAGGCGCTGGGTCGCAGCACGAACGCTCGCCGCACGTCCATCGTTATTTGCAGGGCGAGGGACAGACTGCCGTAGGCCGGCGTCGAAGGTTTGGCGACGAACCGGTCGCCGACGTCTTTCTGCACCATCACGACGATGCGCGCCGGCGGATCGGCGAGTTCGAGCCAGCGCAGGACCAACGGCGTCGCAATATTATACGGCAAATTTCCGCAGGCGCACCAGGGCTCAGCGCCCGTCAACGCACCGTACGAAAACTCAAGCGCGTCGGCTTCGATGATGGTCGCGCCGCGCAAATCGGCACGCCCCGCGAGGATCGCCACCAGGTCGCGATCGATCTCCAGGGCGTAAACGCGTCCGCCGAGTGCTAGCAGACCGGCCGTCAGCGCGCCGGTTCCGGCGCCAATCTCCACGATGCGTTCGATGCCGTCCGTCACGCACAAACGCGCGATTCGCTGCACCGTACCCCGATCCATCAAAAAATGTTGGCCGTACCGCTTTCGCGGGAGCAGGCCGTGCGCACGTAGCAGCGCGCGGGGATGGGCGGGGTCGTCGCCTATCGCAGCACGTAGACCACAATTTCACGGCGACCGAACCGGATGGCATCGCCGTGGCTGTTGAAGCCCAAGTCGATGCGTCGTCCGTTGATCGCGCTGCCAATGTCGCCGGCGACCGCGTGGCCGTAGCCGGGGATGAACAATTTCGCTCCAAGGGGAATCACGTGCGGATCGACGGCCACGATGCCGTGGCCCGCCCGCATACCATTTTTGGCGATGCCACTACAGCCATTGCAGTCAGCGGTGTACGCCGTAGCGACCATTCGCAGCGCCGCTCCGGCCAAATTCGTCGTCAACTCAAAGCCGCGCCGAGCAAGCCTTGAAAACGCTTCGTACTCGCCAACACCGTGCGCGATAACCGCCGGTTGCGGTGCGCGCACCACTTGGGTGTGCACGATGGTGCTCTCGGGCGAGCCGTCATCGCGTCGAACGTGCTCGACCGTTGTTTCGCGGAGCCCAGGCGCACCGGCGGAAATCGTCTTTATCGATCCCGGCAAAAGCGCCGAAGAGTAGCGATGCAATGCGAGCGCTGCGATGCGCGCGCGTAACTTCTCCGACCAGCTGCGGACGCGAACGACTTTGATCGTCGTTGGAGAATTCAGCGTTGTGAGCCGATCGGGCGAACTTTCATCGTTCGGGCCAAGCGAGATTTTGGCTTCCGCCAGAACGTTCCCGCTCGTGTGAGCTGCGGTTGTAATGCTGATCGTGCGTCCATCTGCGATTACGGTGTGGGTCCGCACCGACCGGTACTCGATCGTCATGCCGTCGACGAGCGGATCGTCATCCTTAGCAGAAATAACGTCGTTCGGTCCGACGACCAGATTGCGCTCGTGCAGAAAATCAGCGACCGACCGGGCGCGTGTCACAAACACTGAAGCGACATCGTCCGTGATCAAGGTCACGGTGCTGGGCTCATCCGTGCGACTGCTCACACCTGCCGGAGCGATGAGCACGACTGCGCAGAATAACAGCAGCGCTAGGAATGCCTGGGTGAGTCGATTTGCAACATGGCGAGTGGGTTCTATCAACCTGACTCCTTCGGGGACGGGGCCGACATCGCACGGGCGACACGCGGGGCCGGGTCAGTAAAGTAGTGGTCGAGAGTTCCGAAAGCGGACTCACCAAAACGGCGGTAGACGGCGAAAGCGCACGTCCACGAACCGCGCCACGATAACACACCTTGGCGCGGGCCGTCAACGTCGGAAGCCGGGCACGCGCATAGGCAAGTAGCAGGAGAATGCTAAAGGTCCCCCTTGTGCAGCTTCGAGTCGGGTTATTCACCGAGTGCTACCGTCCCATCCAAAACGGCGTGGTCGCCTCCGTCGACGGATTGGCGGAAGTCCTACGTGAACGCGGTCACGATGTCGTCTGCGTTACCCCGAGGGTCCCGGGTTATCACGAAGTGGGCGCATCGGTCTTGCGCGTGCCATCGTTGCCGCTGCCCGCTCGAACGGCCTATCGGTTGACCGTGCCGCTGCCGTCCCGACAACGCAGCGCGGCATTGGACACAGTTTCCATCGTGCACGCGCATTCGCCCTTCGTTACCGGCTGGATGGGAGTGCGCTGCGCGCGCCGGCTTCAGGTGCCGCTGGTCTACACGTATCATACCCAACTCGATCAATATACGCACTACGTTCCCTTTGAAGCGCAAGCAACCCGCCGGGCGGCAACCCAACTCGTGCGGTCGTATGCCAACTCGGCCAATGCGGTCATCGTGCCGACCGTCACGATGGAGCGGCGATTGCGCGAACAGGGCGTTCACACGCGCATCGACGTTGTCCCAAGCGGCATTGATATCGCGCAATTCGCTAACGGGCAACGCTCCGAGCGCTTGCGCGCACGCTATGGCGTTCCCGCAGACGGCAAACTCATTCTCACGGTCGGCCGGTTGGCGCGGGAGAAAAACCTGCACTTAGCGCTCGAGAGCGTGGCGTACTTGAACGACCCGAGTGCGCATTTGGTCATCGTCGGCGACGGCCCGTCACGGGGCGATCTCGAACGAGCCGCACAGCGGCTCGGAATCGCGGCTCGAACGCATTTCACGCGCGAGCTGCCGCGAGCATCGCTGCCGGATATCTACGCCTCCGCCGACGTCTTTGTTTTTACCAGCCTGACCGAAACGCAGGGGTTGGTTTTGATCGAAGCCCTAGCGAGCGGCATCTCGGTCGTTGCGGTCGACGCTCCCCAAACCCGCGAGGTCCTCGGCGAAGCCGGCACCCTGGCGGACGCTGAACCGCAATCGGTGGCCGCGGCTCTGCGGTCCACATTAGCTGGCGACCCGCAAGCCGCAACCCTTGGAAAGCGGGTGGCCGCCCGCTACGACGTCACGGAATTGGCTGGGCGCGTTCTTGACGTGTACGCCTCCCTGCTGGCAAGTTGACATCGAACATACGTTCGGTATAAAATGGGCAATGAAAGGTATGCTCATGAAAGACCGCCGCTCCAGCCGACGCCTGATTGATTGCACGATCGGATTCGCCGCCAACGACGAAGGTCAGGGGCTGGCGTACGCCGCAGTGCGCAGCGACCACGGTGACCTCACAGAACGGGTGGCCTTTACCCTTCGCCCCGCACCCGCGCTGCTCGGGCGCGACATCGCGTACGTCGCACTGGAAGCCGTCGCCGCCAAACTCGCCGAACGCGGATTGGAGCGTGTTCGGCTATTGATCGAGGAACAGCCTTTGCTCGGGGATTTTCAGGAGCGGCGGGCGCTGCCGGCGTCATTGAGCTTGCCATACATCGCTCTGCGGTGCCGGCTCAATACCTTTCGCGAGGCGACCCTCGGTCTCGGCGAGCCCGCTGTCGTTCGCGACCTCACCGCGCGGGCGCGGGCGGAGATATCGTTGCTCGTTGCGGCGTGACCTCGATCGCGCCGCCGCGCCGCCTGCGGCGCGCAGAATTGCCCGTCGAGACGGTTGCCATGGCGCGCTATCTTTTGGGCCGGGTCGTTGTCCGTGAACTCGGGCCCAATGCGCTCATCGGACGCATCGTCGAAACCGAGGCTTACCCGCCGGGCGACCCCGGATCGCACTGTTTTCGCGGCATGACGAGCCGCAACCGTGCGATGTATTTGGGGCGCGGGCACGCTTACGTGTACTTCATCTACGGTTCGTCGTATTGCCTGAACGTGACGAGCGAACGCAAAGGCATCGGCGCCGCGGTTTTGATTCGAGCCCTCGAACCGCTTAGTGGACTCGAAGTGATGACGCGGCGCCGGGGCACCGATCGCGACCTGACGCGCGGGCCCGGCCGGCTCGCAAGCGCCCTGGGAATCGACCGGCGTCACGATGGCATCGATCTGTGCGCCGCGAGCACGCTATGGCTCGGAGACGTCGGCCGCGCGCCGGCGGCAGTCGCCGCCACGACTCGAATCGGCCTATCGCGCGCGAAGGATCCTATTTTTCGGTTCTTCGAGCCCGAAAATCCGCACGTCAGCGGCCCCCGGCATCTGGCGGCAGGAGCATTCTCGATCGTTCACGCCTAACAGGTTCGGCGTGCGCTTACAACGGTATCTCGCGCAGGGTGGAATTGCCTCGCGTCGTGCGTGCGAAGAGCTGATCACCGCCGGCCGCGTGCGCGTCAACGGGCGTGTCGTGACCGAACTCGGGACGTCGGTTGCCGACGGCGATCGCGTCGAGGTCAGCGGGCGGGGTGCCGTGCGGCCGCTCGAACGCCGGTATGTGGTCGTCAACAAACCCATCGGCGTGATGACGACGATGCGCGACCCCCAGGGGCGGCGAACCGTCGCTTCGCTTCTACCGCCCGATGTACCCTACGTCGTTCCGGTGGGCAGGCTCGACTTTGCTACCGCGGGCGTCATGCTCATGACCAACGACGGCGATCTTGCGCATATCCTGACGCATCCGCGATTTGGGGTCGAGAAGACCTATCGCGCGGTCGTTCGCGGCCGGTTGCAACCCGACGCCGTCCGTCGCCTGCTGGCCGGCGTTCGGCTGGCTGGCGGGCGTTCGCAGCCGGCCAAGCTCCGGGTCGTCGCGACCTCGTCACGCTCGTCGACGGTCGACATCACGATCCATGAAGGGAAGAATAAGCAAGTCCGGCGGATGTTCGAAGCCACCGATCACCCGGTCGTCGCGCTGACTCGCCTGCGGTTCGGACCGATCACTCTGGGCGCATTACCCACCGGCCGCTGGCGCGACTTGACCGTCCGGGAGCTGGCGGCATTGCGCCGGATCGCCCAGGCCGCCGGCACCGAGCCATCCGAGTGATTCGCGGAATTCGCGGCGCGACCACCGCCGACGAAGATAACTCCGAGGCAATTTTGGCTGCAACTGAAGAGCTGCTGCGCGAGATCGTAGCGCGCAATGCGATTCGTACGGAGGATATCGCGTCGGCGTTATTCACCGTCACTCCCGATTTAGCGGCGGAATTCCCGGCGGCGGCCGCCCGGCGGATCGGTTGGACGCTGGTGCCGTTGCTGAATTTCACCGAGATCGGCGTGCGCGGTGGGTTGCCTCGCTGCATTCGCGTCCTGCTCCATCTGAACACCGCGTGTGCACAAGACCAAATCGTCCATGTGTATTTGCGCAGCGCTCGCGCGTTGCGGCCGGACCTCAACGCGCCCACAGAAAGTACGGCTCCATGATCATCGTGCTCCGACCTGCGACCTCCGATGCGGAGATTGCCAAAATCGTCGATCACTTAGGCGCGCTGCGCCTCCAGGCGCATGTTTCCAAGGGCGCCGAGCGCACGATCGTCGGCGTCGTCGGAATCACCGATGATAAAGAGACCCTTATCGCGCAGTTCAGTCAGTTCGACGGCGTGGAAACGATCATGCCGATTTCTAAATCGTTCAAGCTCGTGAGCCGCGAAGCGCGGCCCGACCGAACGATCGTGCGGTTGCCCAACGGCGCGACCTTCGGTGGCAATGAATTGGCAATTTGCGCGGGGCCGTGCAGCGTCGAATCGCGCGAACAATTGCAGGCGACGGCCGAGGCGGCCCGTCGCTATGGGGCCAACGTCTTACGTGGCGGAGCCTTTAAACCGCGCACGTCGCCCTACGCTTTCCAAGGACTGGGCGAAGAGGGGCTCCGTTATCTACGCGATGCAGCCGACCGCCACGGCCTGGCCGTCGTGACCGAAGTTCTCGACGTCCGCGACGTGGAATTGGTGGCCCGCTATGCCGACATGCTGCAAATCGGCGCACGGAACATGCAAAATTTTGGGTTGCTGCGCGCCGTCGGCGAGTTGCACCAACCGGTGCTGCTCAAGCGCGGGATTAGCGCGACGATCGAAGAGTGGTTGATGGCCGCCGAGTACATCTTCGTTGCCGGCAATCACGACATCGTCTTATGCGAGCGCGGGATTCGGTCGTTCGATCCCCAAACCCGCAATTTGCTTGATCTCGCGGCGGTGCCGCTGACCGCCGCGCAGACCCATTTGCCGATCGTCGTCGATCCTTCGCACGGTACTGGAGTGCGGCAGTTGGTGACGCCGCTGAGTCGTGCGGCGGTGGCCGTCGGCGCCGACGGGCTCATCATCGAAGTTCATCCCAATCCGGCGGCGGCATTCTCGGACGGCCCACAGTCACTGACCCTCGAACTGTTCGCCGATCTGATGCGTGCCATCGCACCGATTGCCGAGGCGGTCGGGCGAACGCTTCCAAAGAACGTCATTGCGGTGTGAGCGGATAACGATCGTCGGCACCGGCCTGATCGGAGCGTCGATCGGGTTGCGTGCGCGGTCGCTCGGCGCACACGTCACCGGCATCGATCGCTCGCCGGCGAACCTGTCGCTCGCGCTGGCGCGCGGTGCACTGGATCGGATCGCGGCGACCGTCGCCGAGGCCGGGGATTGCAATGTCCTCGTGCTGGCGACCCCGGTCCCAGCGACGCTCGAATTGCTCGCGTCGCTCGGCACCCAGCCGGCGCCAGCGCAACTCATCGTCGACGTCGCTTCGGTAAAAGTGCCGATTGAAGCAGCCGGGCGCGGGCTGCCGGCATTCGTCCCTACTCATCCGCTGGCCGGCAGCCAAAAAGCCGGGCCCGGCGGCGCAACCGGCGAGCTATTCCTAGGTCGGCCATGGATGTACGTGCCGCCTGGTAAGGCCGCTCTGCGCACAAGCGTCTCGGACTTCATCGCGGCAATGGGGGCGCATCCTGTTGCCGTCGACGCGGCCACCCACGACCGCATCGTGGCGCTGACTTCCCATCTCCCACAGCTCGTTGCAGTGGCGCTGGCAGGCCGCCTGGGCGAGCGCCCGGAGGCATTTGCCCTCTGCGGTCCCGGGATCGCATCGATGACGCGACTGGGATCGTCGCCCTGGTCGATGTGGAACGGAATCCTCGCCGCCAACGCGCCGGCGGTCGCGCAGGAAGTCCGGGCGTTGATCGCCGACCTCCAGCACGTTGCGGCAGCGCTCCAAAGCGGCGCGATCGATGAAATCGAGCCTCAATTCGAGCGGGCCCGCTTAGCGGTCGACCGATTGGAAACGACCGATGCGGGCAACGCGTTTTGTGAGCAGCCCTTTCCACCGCCTTTCTCCCCGAGGTAACGATGCAGTACCGCAAGTTCGGCGCCGCGATTCTCGTGGCTGCCGTCGTAACCACGACCGTTTCGGTCGCTCGCGCTCAAAGCGGGACCGTTAATTACTACTTACCGCCAAAGATCATCAAGATCGGTTCGACGAAAACGCCCGTCGCCGGCAACGGTACCGTGGTCGTCAAAGTGTTCGTGAATGCGGACGGCACCTTCAAGGTCGACAGCGTGATCCGGGCGACCCCGAATCATGACAACGACGCCGCCGCGCTCGAGGTCGCGCGCTCGTCGTCTTACCGGCCGGCAACGCGCGGAAAAAAGCCGGTGGCCGCATTCTACGATTTTACAATCAAGTTTTCGGGCGGAACGGCATCGACCGGCGACGGCGACGGGCTTGCGAAGTACGAACTGATGATCCGGGCCGGCAATTACGATGGGGCGAAAAAGGGACTTACGGACTATGTGGCCGCCCACCCGACGGATCAAAAGGCCCAGACCGATCTGGGGGTCGCTCTGACGTTTCTTAACGAGTTCGAAGGCGCGACGAAGGCGTTCGACAGCGGCGGAACGATCCCACCGAATTACCGGGCCGTCGCGGGCAAGGCGTACGCCGAATTTGCAGCTGTGGAAGTAGCCGCCAAAAACTATCCGGCGGCCGTCGCTTCCGCCAAGAAGTCGGTCGAGTTGTCGCCTGGAATGGCGACGTACAACGCGCTCGGCTACGGTGAGCTGGCCGCCGGCGACGCCGCCGCGGCCGCCAAGGATCTAGAGCAGGCGCATAGCCTGGCAGCGTCGTCCAACGCGCCCGCCAAACAGCGCGCGTTGATCGCTGGCAACCTGGTGGCGGCGTACTTAGACCTTGGCGATCCGGTGAAGGCGAAGACGTTCGCCGATGAGGCCGTCAAACTTGACCCGTCAGCCCCAGGGCCGGGCGCGGCGTTCGTCAACTACTATGCCAAGCAGGCGGGCGAAAAGGGCAAGGCCGGTAAGCACGTTGAGGCTGCGGGGTACTTCGAGCAGGCGGGCGATGCAGCGAAGGCGATGCCGAATTTGAAGTCCGCGGCAGCTTCCATGTATGCTAACGCGGCGTTTGCGTATTTGAGCATTCAACCCAAACCCGACAACGCTAAGGCCCGTGCCGACGCCGAGAAGGCGCTCGGCCTCGATCCGGCGAGTCCCACCGCCAATTTTGCGATTGGCATAGCGCTGGCCAATGATGGGAAGAATAAAGATGCCCTGGAGGCGCTCAATAAGGCCCTAGCCGGCGCCAAGGCGGCGAATGATGCCGCGCTGACGGCCAAGGTCGAGGGCGCAATCAAACAGATCAGCCCGGCGAAGTAGCCGGCGAGGAATCGCGCAAAACAGCAGTAAATACGCAGACCTCGCGACCCGTCCGGTGGCGTCGCATGACTGCACAACCAAATCAGAGGAGGCGACGGCCGGCGTGGACATCTTTAGCGGTTTTGTACATTTCATCATCCGGGGCGGCGTTACGATGGTTGCCTTGCTGGCCCTCTCCATCGCCGTCGTGGCGGTCGTTATCGAGCGACTGTGGTTTTTCGCTCAACAACACGGAGACAGCAAGGGCCTTCTGCGTAAGGTCGGCGCCCGGATCGCGGCCGACGACATCTCCGGCGCTATCAGCGTGAGCCGGCAAGAGAAGGGGATGTTGCCGAGGATCCTTGAGTTCGGACTCCAGCGCGGCGACAAGCAGCGCGCCGACATCAGTGATGCCTTGTCGATCGCGTTGATGGAGCACCTTGGAAGTCTGGAGAGAAATCTCGGCGTCATCGGCACGATCGCCGTTATCGCGCCGTTCGTCGGCTTGTTCGGGACGGTCTTGGGCATCATCCACGCGTTTGATGAGATCGCCCTCAAAGGCAACTCCAGTCCCGCGGTGGTCGCCGCTGGCGTCGGCGAGGCGCTGATTACAACCGCAGCCGGCCTCTTCGTGGCGGTCGTCGCGGTGATCTTCTTCAACTATTTCAAAACTCGTATCAAGGACTATAACCAGGAGATGATTGTCGCCGCTAACCAGCTAGCCGAGATGCTCCACTTCCACAACACTGGGCAAGCCATTCCGACCGAGCTGTACCGACCGGCACCGGGTGCAACGACCGCGACCGCCGCGGTAAGCACGAAATAGCACCAAATGAGTCTGGTTTCGTCGAAGCAAGACGACGAAGTGATGGCGGAGATCAACATCACGCCGTTCACCGATGTGCTGTTGGTGTTGCTGATTATCTTCATGATCCTGGCGGCGCTGATCACCCCGCCCGGCTTTCAGAAAGCGCTGCCCGACAAAAATACCAACGCGCCGGTCAATACCGACGACAAGAAGAAAAATATCGATGTCCAAGTGAACGACAAAGGGGTGATTTTCGTCGACGGCCGTAAGACCGATCAACGAGGCATCTACTACGAGATGGCCGACACCGTCAAGCACCGCGGCAAGCTCCACGTGTCAATTACGGCTGACGCTAAGGCGCCGTATCAGATCATCATCCGTATCCTCGACGCGGCGCGCGCCGTCGACCTCGAGGATGTCGGCTTCGTGACCGGCTGATGGCTGTCACGACCTCGACAGACGATGAGGTGATGTCGACGATCAACATCACCCCATTTACTGACGTGCTGCTCGTCCTGCTGATCATTTTTATCATCCTCGCCTCGGTGACTAAAGAACCGCGGATGCCCGAAGCTAAGAACAAAGAGAAGGTCAAGGAGTCACAGATCGTCGTCTTGATCGATGAGAAGAATAGGGTCCAGATCGGATCCAAGACGGTCGATATCCGCGAGGCGCACGTAGCGCTTCAAGAGCTGCAGCGGCAGACCGGGGGAAGGTACACCAGCGTGATCATCAAGGCTGACCCGAAGGCCAACTACGGAACGGTGCTGCAACTCATGGATCAGGCCAAGGACGTCAACTTGACAAGCTTTGGACTGGCGAATCATGTCGAGGGCCAGCCTCACTAAATGGCCAGTCAACCGCCCAGCGGTCCGCGTTTGCCCGTTCCGCTGCTGGAATCGCCGCGCACGCGGAATTTTTTGGGCTGGGCATTTGTCATCTCGCTGCTCATCCACTTGGCAGTGGGCCCATTCTTTAGCGGTTTCCAAGCCCTGAGAGCGCAAGACAAGGAAACCGAAAAAGTCTCACTCGACAAGAAGACCAAGATTAAGCCGCCAACGCCGCCCCCACCGACACCGCCCCCGCCGACGCCGCCGCCGCTCAAACAAACGCCGCCACCGGAGGTAAAAAATTCCCCCCCGCCGGCGGTGAAGCTCAAGGTTAACGTGCCGAAGACGACGGCGAAGAACCTCGGCGGGCCTTCCGAACGGCAGTACAATGTCGCCAAGGGTTCGCAAGAGGGCATTCCGCAAGGAACTGCGCCGACGGGTCCGCCGGCCCCAGCGCCGACTCAGCCGCCGGCGACCGCGCCCCCGCCAACCCCAACACCGAAGCCGGCCTGCAACGTCCCCAACGTCGATCCTAAACCGATCACAAAGGTTGAGCCGGATTACCCCGAGTTGGCGCGCCAGCAGGGCGCCGCCGGTGTCTCGAACGTGCGGGTGACGCTCGATGCGACCGGAAAAGTTGTCGGCACGAAGATCGAAAAATCGGCCGGTAATCAAGCCCTCGACAATGAGGCGATGCGGGCCGCGAAGGCGACGTCGTTTTCGCCGGAAATCAGGAATTGCGATAAGGTTCCGGGGGATTATTTGTTCGTTGCGACCTTCGAAGCGCAGTAATTACGTCGATTGAATCACGTCAGTGCCCGTCAGTGAAGTTCGCCCCATAATTTGGCGCGGCTCTTCCTCCGCCTCACCGCCGCTCATCGGTTGGAGAGCGATACTGTTCTGCGCTCTTCACTGATCGAGCTGAACGAAATTCCTTCGCCCACGTACGACACGACCGCACAAATGGGGACGCGAGCGGAATGACGTTCGTGCAAGCGATGTTGCTTGCGGTCTTGCAAGGGGTTTCCGAACTCTTTCCGGTCAGCAGCCTCGGGCACACGGTATTGATCCCGGCGCTGTTGCATTGGCCCATCGATCGCAAGGATCCGCGCTTTCTGGCGTTCATCGTGCTTCTGCACCTCGGGACGGCGATTGCGCTCGTCATCTTCTATTGGCGCGACTGGGGGAAGATCGTGCGCGCGCTGCTCGCCAGCATCGTGCGTGGAAAACTTAGCGGCGATGCTGAAGAGCGGATCGGCTGGCTGCTGGTCATCGGCACGATTCCGGTGGGTTTGCTGGGAGTATTTCTCCAGGATCCGGTCCGTCAACTCTTTGGCTCGCCGGCGATCGCTGCCGGGTTCCTGATCGTGAACGCATTTATCATGTTCTTGGGCGAACGCTTGCGGCAGACGGCGCGCCATCCTGATGTGCTGCGGCCGCTGCCGGAATTGCCGTGGAGCGATGGCATCAAAGTCGGCGTGGCCCAGGGCTTGGCGCTGTTTCCCGGGATCTCGCGTTCGGGTTCGTCTATCGTCGCCGGCTTGCTCGTGAACCTGAACCACGAAGATGCCGCCCGCTATTCGTTTTTGCTGGCGACGCCCATCATCGGCCTCGCAGCGGTGCTCGAGACGCCACGGCTGTTCGCCCCCGGCGCCGAAACGGTGCTCGTGCAGTCGGTCGCCGGCGGCGTGCTCGCTGGCGTGATGGCCTATGCATCGGTGGCGTTCTTGACCAAATACTTCGAGCGGAATGATTTACGACCGTTCGGCTGGTATTGTCTCATTGTCGGAACGATCTCACTTACACTTGCCTTGCTGAAAGTCATCGAATGAAACAAGTCGCCCTGGTCGCCGCCGTCATCTGCTTTATCGTCGCGGTCTTGTATTTCACCGGACTCATCTTGGGCGTTCACGTGAAGCACGGCCTCCTGTTCTTAGGGCTCGGCGTGCTAGCACTGATCTGGATGCGCTTCGCGACCACCCGCCAACCAGGCGTGCGATAAAACCGTCGCACATAACGCCCGACGGGGGCCTGGTGATGGTCGATATCGCGGCGAAGGCGGCGTCCGAACGAGTGGCGCGCGCGCAGGCAATCGTGAAGATGTCCGCCGCAACCGAGGCGGCGCTGCGGGCGGCGACCTTGCCCAAAGGCGATGCATTCGTCGCTGCGCAGCTCGCCGGCATTCTGGCCGCCAAGCAGACAGCGAGCCTCATTCCGCTCGCGCACCCGCTGCCGCTGACGCACGTCGAGGTGACGTTCGCTTGGCTCGCGCCCGGGCGGCTCGCGATCGATGCGATCGCTCGGACGACGGCGCAAACCGGCGTCGAGATGGAAGCAATGACGGCGGCGGCGGTCGCCGCGCTGACCGTGTACGACATGACCAAAGTGCTAGAGAAGGGCATCGTCATCGAATCGCTGCGATTGCTCGAAAAGCGCGGCGGCAAGAGCGGCAACTGGAGCGCGGCCGATTCGTAGGTCGTGAGCGGTTACCGGACGGCGCTCATCGTCTTGTCTGATCGCGCTGCGGCCGGGAGCCGGCCCGATGCGTGTCTGCCGGTCATGCGCGAAGGGCTCGGCGCGTCGTACGCGATCGTCCGCGAACGGATCCTGGCCGACGATGCGGCGGCACTGCAAGCCGAACTGATCGATGGGTCCGACCGCGAGCGGTTCGCGCTCATTCTGACCAGCGGTGGTACCGGTGTCGGGTCGCGCGACCGAACGCCGCAGGCAACGGCTGCAATCCTCGATTACGAGATTCCCGGCATCGGCGAGGCGATGCGCGCCGCATCGATGACGATCGTGCCGACCGCGATGCTCTCACGCGCGGTAGCGGGCGTTCGCGGCTCGACCCTGATCGTGAACTTGCCCGGCAGCCCGAAAGCCGTACGCGAAACGCTCGCCATTATCATGCCGGCGTTGCCACATGCGCTCGCGCTCCTCGCTGGAACCGCGGCCGACGGCTGAGCGTTGATTTCAGTGATGACATTTGAAGGCGCCCGCGCATACTTGCTGGGCACGATCAATGAAACGGCGTCGCGGCAAATGCCGAATCGGCTCGATCGGATGCGTCATTTTTTGCGCGAACTGGGAGATCCGCATCGGCGCTTTCCAACGATCCACGTCGGCGGCACGAGCGGCAAAGGCTCGACGGCCACGATGATCGCCGCCGCGCTGGCTGCCGCCGGCCGAAAAACCGGCTTGCACACCAAGCCGCATCTTACGTCGATGACCGAACGAGCGCGCATCGATGGAATCGCGATCGATGAGGCGCAGTTTGCGCTCGTGCTCGGTGAGATGATGCCGGCGATCGAATCGACGGCGCTGGCGATAAGCCGGCCGACGTACTACGAAACGCTGCTCGCTCTGGCGTTCGTCTATTTCGCGCGCGAGCCGGTCGACGTGGCGGTGATCGAGGTGGGGCTCGGCGGGGCGCTCGACGGCACTAATTTGATCGAGCCCCGCGTTTCGGTCATCACGAACGTCGGCCTCGATCACACCGAGATCTTGGGTGACTCGCTCACGCAGATCGCTGGCGACAAGGTCGGAATTGCCAAGGCCGGCGTCCCGCTGGTCAGCGATGTCACGGATTCCGCCGTGCGCGCCACGATCGAAGCCGGCTGCGCGCGCGCCGGCGCGCCGTTTCTTTCCGTGCGCGATCTCACCGAGATCTCCACGCGGACAAGCGAACGCTACGGTCAGTCATTCGTGATCCAGACGCCGGGCGGCACCTACGACCTTTCGGTGCCTTTGCTTGGCGCCTTCCAGCGGCGCAATGCCGCAACCGCGCTGCTAGCGCTGGAACAGCTTGGAGGTGACCTGCGACCCGATACGGCGGCCGTCCAGCGCGGATTTGAACGGCTCGTGATCCCGGGCCGGATGGAGTATTTTCCCGGTTTCCCCGGCATCATCTTCGATATCGCGCACAACCCCGACAAGGCGCGCAATCTCTCGGCGGCGCTGCGCGAGTCGTTCGGCGACCGGCGTTTTACGTTCGTTGTCGCGATTGGCGAGAGCAAAAACGCGCGCGACGTGCTGCAAGCGCTTTTCGACTTGCCGGCGTCATTCATTTTTACCGCCTTCGAAACAGCCGGCCGTGCGGCGATGCGGCCGCAGCGGCTGGTCAATATCGCCGCATCGGCCGGCGTGGCAGCCCGCGCCATCAGCGATCCGATCGAAGCGCTGTCGATCGCGAGACGCAGTACGGATGGAAATGGCGTCGTCGTCGTAACGGGCTCGACGTTCGTCGTCGGAACGTTGCGGGAATGGTGGCTTTCCAATGTCGGCGACACCGCCACCAGTAGTCGATGAACGCGGGTGCCTCCTCACGCCCTTGCGGGCTGACGGCCAAGATCACTTGGGGCGCGCGGACCTACATTGCGGGCATCCTCAACGTCACGCCGGACTCGTTTTCCGGTGACGGCCGGCCCGACGCCGAGCCGGCGATAGCGCATGGCCTGGCGCTGCTCGCCGCCGGCGCTGACATTCTTGACATCGGCGCGGAGTCAACCCGACCCGGTCACACGCCGATCGACGCGCAGACGGAGTTGGCGCGCCTGCTCCCGGTGATCGCCAGCATACGCGCCGGCGCGCCCGACGCGTTTATCTCGGTCGATACCTTCAAAGCGGAAGTGTTTGAGGTGGCACGCGATGCCGGCGCAAATATGCTCAACTCGATCTGGGCACTCGACGATAGGCTGCTGGCGTGTGCCGTTGCGGCCAGAGTGCCGGTCGTGATCATGCACAACAAGCAACTGGCGATCTACGAACGTGACGTCGCCGACGAAGTGATCGCGTTTCTCGAAGCTCACGCCGAACGGGCCGTGCGGGCCGGCATTCCGGCTGAGCGCGTCATCCTCGATCCCGGCATTGGTTTCGGCAAGCTTGCCGACCACAATCTGGCGTTACTCGGCGCCCTGCCGCGCATTAAAGCGATCGGGTTTCCGACGATGGTTGGCACTTCGCGCAAATCGACGATCGGGAAGTTGACCCGCAAGCCGGTCGAAGACCGCACGTACGGGACGGCTGCGACCGTCGCGCTCGCGATAGCCGCCGGCGTCGATTTGGTGCGGGTACACGACGTCGCCGCGATGCGCGATGTGGCGATGGTCGCCGACGCGATCGTCCGCGGCTGGCGGCCAGCCGGTTGGCGTTAGTGCCGGCAGCCGGAGAGTCGTCACATCAGTCGGCGCGGTTTTTCGCTCGGCTCTTCGTCGCTCGTCGCTTAAATGACTCGTCATTGGGCGCTCTTCGCTCGAGACGGCGAGAATGCGGGTCGGCCGCGCACGGCAGGATGCGCGGCGGCGCGCCCCGGACCCGAACGAAAATACGCTGCCGACCTTTGGAAAGAACCTGGGGTCGGGGGCCCTAGCCCTTGGACACGATTGCAATTCGTGGCATCCGTGCGCACGGACGACACGGCGCGCGGCCGGGTGAACGCGACCACGCCCAAGCGTTCGATATCGACCTCGAACTTACGGCCGATCTGACGCGCGCTCGTTCCAGCGACGCGCTCGCCGACACGCTCGACTACCAGCGCCTTCACGCGCGCGTCGTCGCTATCGTGGGATCAACTTCGTTCGCCCTGCTCGAGCGGCTGGGAGAAGCGATCTTGAGGGATCTGCTCGGCGACGCGCGCGTCGTGAACGCAACGATTACGCTCGCCAAACCGAACCTGCTCGCCGGTGCCACGCCGTCGGTAACTCTGCGAGCGACGAACGCGTAACGATGCCGGTAGCGGCGATCGGTTTGGGTGCGAACGCCGGCGACTGCTCCGGGACGATCGCGCACGCCGTGGAGGAGCTCGCAAAGCTTGGTTCAGTTCGGGCGCGTTCGCAGCTGTACCGGACGAAAGCCTGGGGGGTTACCACGCAGCCGGATTTTCTGAACGCGGCGGTCTTGCTGGAGACCGAGCTGGGTCCCCGTGATCTGCTTGCGGCCCTCCAGCGCATCGAGCGCCAACTCGGCCGCACCGCAACGTACCGATGGGGTCCGAGGATCATCGACTTGGATATCTTGACCTACGGTGATCTTGCCGTCGACGACCCCGAATTGATTATCCCTCACCCGCATCTCTTCGAGCGGGCATTCGCCCTCGCGCCCCTGGCGGAGATCGACCCCACCGCCCGGCCCGCCTACGCGCGGCTCACAGCCCAAGCACGGAGCGAGGTCGAAGTGGTCCCGGAGCGAAGCTGAACGTCACATGGATTGGGAACGGGTGCTCGGGCGCGTCTCTCGAGCGGCTGGTGTGTGCAATGAGGCAGACTTAGCGGGCTTGCGGATCGATGAGCCCGATTTCGCGCTGGAGATCCGGCGGTCTCCACGAACCAGCAGCCTGGCTCGCATGGCGGCGGCACCGGTCGAAGCCTCAACCAACGGGGCGGTCGGTTCCGCGGATCCGCCGACGGTTCTGCGGGCCGAGTTCGTTGGAATCGTCCACTTCACCCGACCGGCGGTCGCCCAGGGGACGATCGTCGATCGCGACCGAGAACTCGCCTACGTCGAGTCGCTCGGCATCCGCAATCCGGTCCATTCGCACGCCGCCGGTCGCATCGTGGCCGTATACGTGAACGATCGCCAGGCCGTCGAGTTTGGGCAGCCGCTGTTTGCAATCGCGCACCGCCCAGCCGAAGCCCACGCGTATGTTTCGTAAGGTCCTGATCGCAAATCGCGGCGAGATCGCTTTGCGGGTGCTGCGAGCAACCCATGAACTCGGCGTGGAAGCGGTCGCGATTTTCTCCGAGGCCGATCGCGGCGCGCTGCACGTGCGGGCGGCCGACGAATCATTTTGCGTGGGCCCGCCGCCGGCGGCGCGGTCCTATCTCAATATTCCCAACATCATCTCGGCGGCGCTGATCTCGGGCGCCGACGCCATCCACCCGGGCTACGGTTTCCTGGCCGAGAATGCGCGGTTCGCCGAGATCTGCGCCGATCACGGGATCACCTTCATTGGTCCGCCGCCGGCGCTGATCGCGACGATGGGCGACAAATCGAGCGCAAAGCAACGCATGCGCGAGGCGGGCGTGCCGACCACGCCGGGCTCCGAAATTCTGGCCTCGGTCGAGGCCGCACTGCGGGCGGCCGGCGAACTCGGTTATCCCGTGTTGCTCAAAGCCACGGCCGGCGGCGGCGGCAAGGGGATGCGCGCGGTGCATGGACCGGCCGAACTTGAAGCGGCCTATGCGTTGGCGCAAGCCGAAGCCGAAGCCAACTTTAAAGATGGCCGGCTGTATATGGAGCGGCTGATCGCGCGCCCGCGTCATATCGAAGTGCAAGTGATCGGCGACGCGCATGGCGCCCTCGTGCATCTCGGCGAGCGCGATTGTTCGGTTCAAAAACCGTCGCATCAAAAGCTAATTGAAGAAGCGCCCGCTCCAGCGCTGTCGGACGCCGTCCGCGGGCAACTCCACCGGATCGCTCTCGATGCCGCGCGTGCGGTTGGCTATCAAAATGCCGGGACGCTCGAATTTCTGGTGAGCGGCCGCGAAGTCTTCTTCATGGAGATGAATACCCGCATCCAGGTCGAGCACCCGGTGACCGAGATGCTCTACGGCGTCGATCTCGTCGCCGAGCAGATTCGGGTTGCCGCCGGTCTGCCGCTTTCGCTGGTTCAAGAAACGCTTATACCGCGAGGACATGCCATCGAATGCCGCATCAATGCTGAAGACCCGGCGACAAACTTCACACCGGCTGCCGGCTTGCTGTCGGAGACTTCGTTGCCCGGCGGTCTCGGGATCCGCGTCGACTCGCACGCTTATGCCGGATTCACCGTGCCGCCATTCTATGACTCGCTGCTGGCGAAGATCATCGCGCACGCGTCAACTCGCGATGCGGCTCTGACCCGGATGGGGGCCGCGCTACGCGAGACGCGGATCACCGGCGTGAAAACGACACTCGACTGCTGCCGCACGATCATTGACGACGAACGCTTCCGGGCGGGCGGCGTATCGATCGACTTCTTGCCGGCGCTCGCCGAAGCGGGCGCGCCCACTCCATCGTGACGCGCCGGTTCGCGCGCGAACTCGCTCTGCAAGCGCTGTATAGCGTCGAAGTTGGTCACCATGACGCCGCCGCCGTTTTGGCGGATACGCTAGCGCGGCCGGGCGTCGACGAGCATCGCGCGTTCGTTCGTGAACTCGTTTTCGGGACGCTCGAACACGCCGCTCAGTCCGATGCGTTGATTGCGCCTCTATTGCACGATTGGACAATTGAACGGCTGCCAACGATTGACCGGATCGTGCTGCGAATGGGCGTCTACGAATTGCGCAACCGAACCGACATTCCTAAGCCGGTCGTGATCAACGAAGCCGTCGAGCTGGCCAAGAAATTTTCAACCGAAGATTCAGGCCGGTTCGTCAACGGCGTGTTGGCGAACGCTAGCGCACAGCCATGAGTCCCTCACTGTCGCATCGTCGCCCGCTCTGGGTCAGCCGGATCGTCCTTGGATTGGTCGCGATGATCTTCCTCATCGTTGTGTTCGCGGTCGGCACGGTCGCCGGGGTAGTTGCGTCGTATTCGCGTAATTTGCCCGACATCAACCGCATGGCCGATTACCAGCCGTCTCGCGCCACCCGGGTCCTCGCACGCGACGGAACGCTGTTGGCTTCGCTGTATAAGCAGAACCGCACCTGGATTCCCATCGATCGCATTCCGCCGATGGTGCGCAACGCCTTCATCGCGACCGAGGACCACAATTTTTACCACCATCATGGCGTCGACTTCGTCGGCATCATCCGCGCGGCGATCGCCGACTACCGGCACGACCGCCTTCAAGGCGCGTCGACGATCACCCAGCAACTTGCGCGTGCGCTGTTTCTATCGAACGAAATCTCGTACTCCCGAAAAATTCAAGAGGCGCTGCTCGCAATGCAGATCGAGCGGTCGTACACGAAACCCGAGATCCTTGAGCGTTACCTCAATCTGATCTATTTCGGATCGGGTGCGTATGGAATCGAGGCCGCCGCGCACACGTACTTTGGGACGAGCGTTTCGAGGCTCAACGTCGCACAGGCGGCCATGCTGGCCGGTTTACCGGCGGCGCCGTCGGAATACTCGCCGTACGTCAACCTAAGCCATGCCAAAGGACGCCAGGAGCACGTTCTGGAGCGAATGACGGCGTACCGATTCTTGACGCCGGCCGAGGCGCGGCATGCCGGAAACTTGTCCTTGGGCTTGATCGGCGACCGCCCGCAGGGCCTGGTTTCGTATAAGCATCCGTATTTTACGACGTACGTGATCCACGAATTGGAGGGTCAGTTCGGCAAAGCGGCGACCTACGAAGCGGGATTGGAAGTTGCCACAACGCTCGATCTGCGGCTGCAAAAGATTGCCGAAGACGCGGTCAATTGGGGCGTCTCACGGGCCGAGGCCGAGGGCATCGGGGCGCACCAGGCGGCGTTGGTCGCGCTGCGGCCTGCAACGGGTGAAGTCGTGGCAATGGTCGGCGGTGCGGGCGGATTTTCGCTCCGCAATCAATTCAATCGCGCATGGCAAGCGCGGCGCCAGCCAGGGTCGGCATTTAAGGCGTTCGTATACACTGCCGCAATCGATAGCGGCAAGCCGCCGACGATGATCGTCGAGGACACGCCGGTCACGTATCCCAACGGCGACGGAACACGCTGGGCTCCGCGGGACGACGATAACCGGTTTTTGGGAGCGATCTCGATGCGCTATGCGCTCACCCAGTCACGCAACGTGGTTGCCGTAAAGCTGGCGCATTCGATCGGGGTCGATCGCGTGATCGAATACGCCCGTCGCATGGGGATCAAGGAACCGCTCGAGCCGAACCTGTCGCTTGCTCTCGGCAGCTCGGTTGTCACGCCGCTCGACATGGCGGCCGGCTTTTCAACGTTGGCCAGTGCAGGCATCCACATCGATCCGTCGCCGATTCGCCTCGTGCGCGACTCGGTGGGTTCGACGATCCTAGACAACCGTTTTCCACAGCAGACCGAAGTGATCAGCGCTGGGACGGCATACGTGATGACCACCATGCTCGAAGGTGTCATTCAAGAGGGAACCGCCCGCAACGCCGACATCGACCGGCCGGCCGCCGGAAAGACCGGAACGACGTCCGATTTTCGTGATGCGTGGTTCGTCGGGTTTACGCCGGACTTGGTTGCCGCCGTTTGGTTGGGCAACGACGACTACTCGCGGATGCGCGAGTCATATGGCGGCAACGTTCCGGCTCGGACTTGGGCGCGGTTCATGCGCGCCGCGCTGGAAACGGTCCCCAAGCACGATTTCGTCTTTCCCGCCAATGAAGTTCGCCAGGTCGCGGTTTGCGGCCGGTCCGACCGCTATGAGTTTTTCCTCGAAGCCACCCAGCCGAAAACGTCGTGCATCAGCGGCGGCGGCGTCGCTGTAACGCGCGCCCGGGCCGTCGAACTAGCGCCGGCACGCCAGCCGCCACGCCGCGACCCGCGCGAGCCGGTGGCCGCCGCCGGTACGGTTCGCTAAGTGCACTCCGGTAGTAGCACGTTCTTGCGCTCCGATGGCGTCGTCACGGTCAAGTGGGTCAGTCTCATGGTGAGAGAGACACTGCTGGCGAATGCGAAGTTGCGAGATTTGGCCGTTTCCGGTGAGGTCACGAATTTCAGTCTGCAACCGAACGGGACGATGTATTTCGAACTAAAGGAAGGTGGCGCGTTCCTCAAATGCGTCGCCTGGTACGAATTTGCGTTGCGCTTTCCCCCGCTACAAAATGGTTCCAAGGTCATCGCCCGCGGATCGATCGGCGTTTATGATGGCAAATCGTCTTTCTACCAGCTCAACGTTCGAAGCCTCGAACTTGACGGGGTCGGCCGCATCCAGCAGCAATTCGAAGAACGCAAACAGCGGCTCGCCGCCGAAGGGCTGTTCGATCGCGGGCGCAAGCGCTCCCTGCCAACATATCCGTTTGCGGTGGCGCTAGTGTCATCTCGCCAAGCTGCCGGGGCGCAGGATTTTGTTCGCCTGCTTGCCGGCCGCTCGCCGCACGTGCGTATCGTGTGGTGCGAGGCTTCTGTTCAGGGATCGTTCGCAGCCAGCCAGCTTGCCGGCGCCTTGGAACGGGCATCACAGATTGCCGTCGACGTCATCGTCATTGCGCGGGGCGGTGGCTCATTCGAAGATTTGTTCGTTTTCAGCGACGAGAGGGTTGTGCGGGCCGTTGCGCGCGCCCGGCACCCAGTCGTGTCGGCCGTCGGGCATACGATCGACCAGCAACTCTGCGATCTTGCCGCCGATCTCCACGTCGAAACGCCCAGTGCGGCCGCCGAGAGCATTGGACGCCGAACGGTCGATTTACGCTCAGGCCTTCAGGACCAGCATAAGCGGCTTAGTGACGCACTGGTCCGCCGCAGCAACGCTGGGGTCGAAGCGTTGCGGCGGGCGATCGGGCGGACTGCACTGACCGATCCGCAGCGATTCTTTGGGCCGTTGCGCCAGCGGCTCGACGATCGGCATGGCGAATTGGTTGACGTGTATTCCACCGGCGTTCGACGCCGCACCGATCGCGCTGCCGATCTGCGGCTGCGGCTGGAACGAGGTTCACCTTCGCTGCGACTCGCCAAGCGGGAAGAACGAATGAAGCTCGCCGTAACGGCGTTTGAGCGCGCTGCGCGGACCCGATTCGAACGCTTCGCGCACGGCCTGACCGCCGCTGCGGAACCGCTGGCGGCCGTGCTGGTGGCCGCGGTCGCACGCCGCGAACATCGTCGTCGGCTGCTCGAAACGCAACTCGACGGACGCAACCCCGAAACGATTCTGCGACGTGGTTATGCGATCGTGCAATATGCCGGCGCGACCGTTCGCGACCCGGCTGCCGTCCCGCTCGGGGTACTTGTCGAAGCGCGGCTCGCTCGCGGAACGCTGACCGCCCGCGTCGAAAACAAAGGGCCATATGCCGACTAATGTTTCGGGTGAATTCGAAGAAAACATCACGCGTCTCGAAGCGATCGTCAAGTCGCTGGAAAGCGAGGAGACGACGTTGGATCAAGCAGTGCAGTTGTTCAAAGAAGGTAAGGAGAGAGCGCGCCGGTGCGAAGTGCTGCTCAAGATCGCCCAGGACACGATCAATTCGCCCGATGAGCTGGCGGCGCCGGCCGCTGCTTCGAAGTTGCAAGCGAGCGCGCGCGAACCCACCGACGAGCTTCCATTTTAGTGGAATCGCGGTCGATGGCCGGTCGGCTGGACGTCCGCGTCGCGGCCCAAGCCGGCGTGACGCGCTCGCGCGCGCGGAGCCTTATCATCGCCGGCCGCGTCCGAGTCGCCGGGCGCGCGCTCACCAAACCGGGTTTGCCGGTGGCCCCGGACGCCGAAATCGAGATTGAACGGCCTCGCGCCTTTGTGAGTCGCGGTGGTGAAAAGTTGGCGGCGGCACTGGCGGAATTTGCCATCGACGTACGCGACCAGCGCGTGCTCGACGTCGGCGCGTCGACCGGCGGTTTCACCGACTGCCTGCTGCAGCGCGGCGCAGCCCACGTGGTCGCGCTCGACGTCGGATACGGTCAGTTGGCCTGGTCGCTGCGGCAAGATCCGCGAGTGACAGTGGTCGAACGGTGCAACTTTCGCACGCTCGAAATCGACGGATTGACGGACCGGTTCGATCTCATCGTAGCGGATACGTCGTTCATCTCGTTGCGGACGATCGTCGCTCGTGCACTCGAGTTTCGGTTGCCGGGCGCGCCCATCGTGGCGCTGCTCAAGCCGCAATTCGAAGCAGGTCCGCAGCGACTTGGGGGCGGCGGCGTCGTCCGCGATCCTACGGTTCATCGGGCGATTCTCGGTGAGTTCCGCGACGCGCTGCCGCCGCTCGATGTGCGGCTGACTGGTGCGATCCGATCGCCTCTTCGCGGTCCGGCCGGCAACGTCGAATTTCTCGTGCGCATCGAATCGGCCGGCGTCGAGATCGACGACGCGGGGCTCGACGCCCTCGTTGCCCCGATTTCCCAATGAAGCTCCGCGTGTGACCGATTTGAAGACGCGGTCGGAGGATCGGCCAACGCGACCAGCGCGGCGGGTGCTGGCATTCTACGTTCACCGTTTCCGCGACGAAGCGCTCGAAACGGCGCGGGAGGTTGTCGCATTCGCGCGGGGGGCCGGCTACAAGATCGTCGTGTGCGGATTCGATCCGGTGGGTTCGGAGCTTGCCGATCCGGAGGCAAAGCTCCACGACGCCGACTTGATGCTCACGATCGGCGGCGATGGAACCCTATTGCGTGGGGCGCGCCTCGCCGCACCTTACGACATTCCCCTTTTGGGAATTAATACCGGACGGCTTGGGTTTCTCACCGAGATCGATGGCGACGATCGGGCGATCGAACGCCTCAAGACGATGCTCGAGTCGGGCTACACGTTGGAGTCGCGGGTCGCCCTCGAAGCGATCATGCCGAGTGGTCAGCGCTTCTTCGCACTCAACGACGTCGTCGTTCGGAAAGGCGCCGCCTCGCGGATCGTGCCGTTTGGTCTCGAACTCGACGGCGAACACGTCGCCCACATCCCGTCCGACGGGATCATCGTAACGACGCCGACCGGTTCGACGGCATACTTTCTGTCCGCGGGCGGGCCCGTGATCGCACCCAACGTCGACGGGTTCGGCATAGTCGCGCTTTTGCCGCATACGCTGTTCATTCGACCGCTCATCGTTCCGGTGAGTTCGACGATCGCGGTGACTTCGGAGATGGAAGAGTTCGATGCTAATCTGGAGACCGACGGCGACGTCGTCGGGACGGTAAGATCCGGCGAACCAGTAACGATTCGCAGGTATCCGCGGCCGGTGCGCTTCGCGCGGCTCTCCACGCACTCGTTTTTCCATCGGCTCGAAGTAAAGTTGCGCTGGGGCGTTCCAATTCAGGAGAAACAGCGCTAGTGGTCGTCTCAGGCCACTAGGAATGCCGCAGCTTCTTCGGCTGCAGATCGAGCACTTCGAACTCATCGAAGCGGCCGAGATTCGGTTCGCGCCCGGGCTGACCGTCCTCACCGGCGAGACCGGATCGGGAAAAACCATGGTGCTGGACGCGCTAGCTTTTGCCGTCGGGGAGCGGGCTGCCGTCGATCGAATCCGGCGCGGCGCGGAACGAGCGCGCGTCACGCTCGTCGCCGCGCTGGATGCTAAGGTGGGCACAGCTTTTGCATCGCAAGGTATCGAACTCGATCCTGCGGAGGACGAGGTGCTCGTGGTTCGCGAGTTGTTCGCTACCGGTCGAACCAGCGCGCGCGTCAATGGAGTTCCGGTCAGTGTCACGCAACTGCGCGCCATCGGGTCGTCTCTCTTCGAATTGATAGGACAACACGAACACCAGCGGCTACTGGCGGCCGACTTCCAACGCGAGACGCTGGATCGGTTTGCCGCCGGCGGCGATGAGGCAGTGGACGAAGTACGCACGTTATGGGCCGCATTCACCGCGCTCGAGGACGGGTTGACGAGCTTTCGACGCGATTCCGATGTGGCGCTGCGACGGCGCGATGAGGCGGCGGCATCGCGTGAGGAAATCGCGCGAATCGCGCCGGTCGCCGGCGAAGACGAGCGCTTGCGCGAACGGGCCGCCTGGCTGGCCAACAGCGAACGGATTGCATTGGCGCTGCGAACGGCACACGAAGCGCTGGCCGGCGAAGGCGGGGCGGTCGATGCGCTCGCGAGCGCGGCCGGGACGCTCGGGGCCCTCGGTGCGGTTGCACCGGCGCTGGCGGCTCGTAGCGAAACCGTACGTGGCCTGCAGAGCGAGGCCGATGAAGTCGCCGTCGAATTGGCACGAGCATTGGAATCGATCGACGTCGATCCGCGCGAACTCGACGCCATGAACGCCCGGCTTGATGAACTCGATCGTCTCAAGCGCAGACACGGCGGAACGCTAACGGCGGTCCTGGAGTTCGCGAGTGCACTCGACGCAACGATCGACGCGTACGCTGCTCGCGACGCTGATGGTCGCCGGCTCGAATTGGAACGTGATAGCGTGCGGGCTAACCTTGAAACTGCCTCGGAAACACTGTCGGACCGTCGCCGGCGTGCGAAGGCGGAGCTGGAAGTTACGATGGCGCTCGAGCTGCGTGCGTTGGGAATGCCGGCGGCGCGATTCGAGGTTGCGCTCAGCGCGCTCCAAACACTCGGACCCGCCGGCGCCGAAACCGTTGAGTTTCGGCTCTCCTCCAATCCAGGAGAGCCGGTGCGGGCAATCGCCAAGGCGGCGTCGGGCGGCGAACTCTCGCGCGTGCTGCTGGCGCTCGTCGTCTCGCTCGCCGGTCGGCGCGAACCGAGCGCGCTGGTCTTCGACGAGATCGATGCCGGCATCGGCGGCGCGACGGCCGACGCTGTCGGTGTGCGCATTGGCCGGCTTGGCCGTGCAACCCAGGTCGTCAGCGTCACGCATCTCGCACAAATAGCGTCGTTCGCCGACGCCGTAATTGCGCTGCGCAAGCGTGACGACGGCGCCACCACCCGCATCGACGCGGTCGAGCTGACCGATCGTAGCGCCATCGAAGCCGAACTGGCGCGCATGCTGTCTGGAAAACCGAGCGCCGTTGCGCTTGCGCACGCCGAGCGACTGCTCGCCGACGCCCGCAAGCGCAAGACGCATTAGCCTAAGGCCACGTTGGCACATAGCGGCGTTCCGTAAACGACCCCTCGGGAGACCGAACCAAGCCACCAGGAGTTGGGCTGGCGTTAGGTGCGAAAGGCCGGCGACACTGGCGAACGTTGAGCCGCGACGCGGCCACGCGGTGGTCTCCCCCGCAAACGACGGAGCCTCTTGAAAAAGGGCGCGCGGGGAGCGGAGCTGTCGCGACTGCCTACGGCAAGGTGTGGATCTTAAGAACGTTGGTCCCGCCGGCGCCGACGGGCATTCCCGAGGTGATAGCGATCAGGTCGCCGCTGCGCACGAGTCCCGATTCCAGCATCTTGGCTTCGGCGATTTCGATGAGCGTTTCGATGTAGCGGTAACTCTGCACGACCATTGCTTCCACCCCCCAAACCATCGCCAAGCGGCGAGCGACGGTTTCGAGCGGCGTCATCGCGATAATTCGGGCTTGGGGGCGAAACGACGAAATCCACTGCGCCGTGTTTCCGGTAGTGGTACCGGTCACGATGTACGCGAGACCCAGTTCCTCGGTGACGCGGGCGGCAGCCCCTGAGATCGACGTCTCGACATCGAGCAGCATGTTCTCGAGCCGGCGCTCTTTGAGGTCGGTGTGGGGGTAGGCGCGCTCAACCTCGCGCGCGATCTTCACCATGACCAGCACCGCTTCCAGCGGATACGCGCCGCGCGCGGTTTCCCCCGACAGCATTACGGCGTCGGTACCGTCAAGAATGGCGTTGGCGACGTCGTTGGCTTCGGCACGCGTCGGCCGGGCGCTGACCATCATCGATTCGAGCATTTGCGTCGCGGTGATCACCGGTTTGGAGATTCGATTCGCCCGCGCGATGAGGTCTTTTTGGACGAGCGGTACGTCTTCGAGCGGGATCTCGATGCCGAGATCGCCGCGAGCGACCATGATGCCGTCGGCGGCTTCGAGAATCGCGTCCAGTTCGGTGAGCGCCTCGTGTTTCTCGATTTTGGCGATGATCGGGATGGCGACCTTGCGCTCGGTCATGAATGCGCGCACCCGCGTGATGTCGGCCGCGCTGCGGACAAAGGAGACGGCCACCCAATCGACGCCGCGTTCGATTCCAAACGCTAGATGGTCGAGATCGCGGTCGGTCAACGCGTCGATCTGCAGGCTGCCGTCGGGGTAGTTGAGACCCTGCTTGGCGCGCAGTTCACCGCCGAGCTCGACGTCGGTCTCGATCCGCCCCTCATCTTTGCTGACGATGCGCAGCCGAATTGAACCGTCGGCGAGAAAGATCGCTTTACCGATCTCCACATCGTTCGCCAATCCCGCATAGTTGACCGAAACCGCCTGCGCGGTGCCCGCTTCGCTACCCGTCGTTAGCGCAAACCGCTGGCCGATCTTGAGTTGGACCGCTTCGTCGACGAGCGGGCCAGTGCGCACTTTGGGCCCCGGCAAATCTTGTAGAATCGCCACGTGGATGCCCAAGTCGCGCGTAATCGCGCGCACATCGTCGATGACGGCGGAGTGCTCGGCGTGCGTGCCGTGTGAGAAGTTGAGCCGCACGACGTTGACGCCGGCGACGAATAGGCTGCGAAGCATCTGCGGATCGCGCGATGCCGGACCGATTGTGGCGACGACCTTCGTGCGTTTTCGCGCGATCTCGAGCATGTTCGCTCGTCGCGTTCGCCTGAAATGTCAGTCGGCCTCCTGCGCGAATATGGGGCGAGTGCACAGGCGTGTATAGCATCCGTCCGTTGAGCCGGCGCGGAATGCGCCGGCGGTATGCGCTGGCGTTCGCGCTGTCGTGCGCGCTGCATTCCCTGCTCGTGTTGTTTTTTTTGCCGCACGTCAATTTTCAGTCGCGGGTTGGCCAAACGGCCGGCGCGATCACCGTTCGCATCACGCGCCAGGTTCGCAGCCGGCCGAGCGCCGTGCCGCGCGTCGCCCGCCGGCCCGTCCCGAGGCCGTCGCCGCCGCGGCTGCGCGCAAGACCGCGTACTCGGCCACGTCGGATCGCTCGCGCACGCCCGGCTCGGCCGCCGCCGCCGGTCATCGCGCGCCGCCGCGAACTCGCGCGGATCACCCCCAAAGGAACGCCGCAGCCGCCAAGATCCAATCTGATCGCGCCAGTCGTCCCGAAAGTGCAGCCGACCCTCGAGCCCCGCCCGCGGCCGTCGTCGCTGCCGACCATTGCGCCGCTGGCGACGTCGCCGCCCTTCGTCGCTGCAACGGCGCCGCCGAGCGTCGCGCCATCGCCCGTTCCCGTGGCCGCGGTCGTCGCGACGCTCGTGCCGACGGTTGCGCCGACCGTAGCCCCCGCCGAGCCGACCCGTGAACCGACGGCAACGCGCGCGCCCACTGCCGCCCCGACCCGCGCGCCCACGGCGGTGCCCACCGCTGCTCCGATAACGCCGCCGCCCGCGACGATTGTCCCAGCCACCATCGCTCCGGCGACCGCTGCGCCCGCAACGGTCGTGCCGGTGACCGCCGCACCGGCGTCGGCTGCTGCAACCGCTTCGCCGGCGTCGGCGGCTCCCGCAACCGTTACTCCGGTAACGCGAGCGCCTGCGGCAGCTTCGCCTCGCGCGGCGGCCGAGATTGCGGCCACGACGCTGCCAGGTCCGGGGAGTGCGAAGGCTCCGGCGTCCGGTCGACCCGACCAGGCTGGATTGGCCTCGCCGGCGCCGAGCCAGCCGCAGTCCGGCGCCGGCTCCCCAGGCCGGTCCGCGACCGCCGCCCCTGGGACCGTCTCTGCTCAACCGGGCGAGCCGGCCGCTCCGGGCGCGAACGACACGCTGAACGCTCGGCTAAAAGCTGGTCTTCCGAACGGGCTGGTCACGTACTCGACCAAACACGTCGAACCCGATCTCGATTCCGTCGTCGCGTCGGTCAAATCCGAGTATGCGAAAGAAAAGCTTGCGCCGCCGGCGTCCGTCCTCGCGAATGCGCTCTACCGGGTGGCCCGCCGCCGGACGCTAACGCATCCGGGCAGCGTCACGTATGTGCTGAAAAAGCGCAAGATCTTCGGCTTCGAAATTTGCACCGGCTGGCAGGTCATCGCCAGTCCGTTCGGCGGCGGTCCACCCCAAAGCGGTTACACGATAGGGCCCTGCAGCGGCGATGCCTTCAATCCCGCATGGGCCGACGAGCTTCCAACCCTGGCGCCAATGCGCTAGCCCGGCCGCGCGGCATTGCGTCGTGCTCTTTTTTGCGGTACACTGCCTGAGGATCAAAAAAGCGTGGGCATTGCCCGCGCTTCGTTGTTGTAAGGAGATCGAGGACGCAAGAGGGTGACGGTGGCGCAGCGATTCGAAGCGACGACCGCGGAGCTGACGTTCGATGAACAGTTTTCGAACGTCGAGATCTCTCATTGCAGCGCGAAACGCGCCGGCCGCACGACCGTGTTGGACGTGATGATCGATCGTCCGAACGGCGTCGATTTGGCGCTCTGCGAACGGCTTGCCGCGCATATTAACGCAGCATTGGCTACCGAGACCGAGCCCTACACGCTGCAAGTCGAATCGGCCGGGCTCGATCGCCCGCTGGTGAAGCTGGCTGATTTCGAGCGCTTCCGTGAGCGTGCTGTCAAGATTCAAACGACAGTCGCGGTCGACGGAGCTAAAACGCATCGCGGCAGGCTTTGCGGCGTCCGCGGCGCGGACGTGATCCTCGAGACCACCACCGGCGAACGCGCTCTGCCGTTGAACGCTTTGCGGGCAGCAAATCTGACCTACGACGTCCGCGCCGATTTGACCCGAGACAAACGAGAGAGACGAAACCAATGATCAACACCAAAGAACTGCACGATGCGCTCAAAGACATCCAAGGCGAGCGTGCCATCTCCTATCAATCGTTGCTCGAAGCGCTAGAAGCGGCGCTCATTTCTGCATACAAGCGGAACTTCGGCAGCGAGGCCAACGCAATTGTCTCAATCGACCGCGAAACGGGCGAGATCAAGGTGTACCACCGGCGATCTGTCACCGATGAGCCAGCCGATGTGAAGCTGGAGATTTCAAGGAAAGACGCCGGTTCGCGGTACGAGCTAGGCGATTACTACGACGAGGAAGTGACCCCGCAGAATTTCGGTCGAATCGCTGCCCAAACGGCGAAACAAGTGATCGTCCAGCGAATTCGCGAGGCTGAGCGCGATACGGTTTTCAACGAGTATAATGCCAAGCTGCATGACGTCGTGCTGGGCACGGTCCAGCGGTACGAGCAACGCAACATGTACGTCGATCTCAATCGCGCGGAGGCCATGGTGCCGCTCTCGGAACAAGTACCGCGTGAGAATTTTCGCATCAACGACAAGATCCGGGCGTTCGTACTCGACGTGCGCAAGACCAACCGCGGACCGCAGATCATTCTTTCGCGGGCCGCCGAAGGACTGGTGCAGCGATTGCTCGAGGCGGCCGTTCCCGAAATCAACGATGAGATCGTGGAGATCATGGCGATCGCACGCGAACCAGGCAGTCGTACGAAGGTCGCAGTTCATTCGACGCGCGCAGATGTGGACGCCGTCGGGGCGTGTCTCGGCCCCAAATCCAGCCGTATCGCGAGCGTCTCCGACGAGCTCCGCGGCGAGAAGGTCGACATCATCCGCTGGGCGGCGGATCCGGTAACATTCATCAACAACGCCTTGCAACCGGCCAAGGTCATTGCGGTGGAATTGTTTGAGGATGAGGGTGTCAGCTTGGTGACCGTCCCTGACTACCAACTCTCGCTGGCGATCGGGCGCGAAGGGCAAAACGTTCGGTTGGCTGCGCGACTTACCGGCTGGCGACTGGATATTACAAGCGAAGCCGACGCCGACGAGGCGCGGTCGCGTTACCTGACGGAGCGCGAAGAGCGAGCCGTGGCGACCGAACCGGTGGCCGGCGTCGACGGAGTTGTCGAAGAGCCGTTGGGCGACGTCCCGGTGGCCGATCCGGAACTCATTCGTAAGCTCGAGGAGTTTAAGCGAACGATGCTCGAGCGGCGTGGGGACGAGTAGTGGCCCGACTCGCACCTGCGTCGGATGCCGCCGGCGTTTCGCTCAAGCAGCGCTGCAGCGATTCGTTCGACGCGCCGACGGTTGGTCGCACGATCGCGGACGGCGTCGTGCGGCGGGCCGCGGAGCCTATCTGTGCTCCGGACCGTGCGCCGTTCTCGTCGTCAAAAACAAACGCTTCTCCGGTCTTTCGCCGGTGGCCGTCACCGTGGATTGGGACGCGTGCACCACTTTGCGGGCAGGCGAAAAGCGCGATATGATAGAGGGGATCTCCAGGCCGCCGCAGCGATCTCCATGAATTAGACTGGTTTCCGCCCGAATCCCCGAGCACGGGAATTACGACGATCCGGGCGCTCTCGAGAAGGACACGATGGCAACGGGCAAGGTACGAATTTTTGAGCTGGCAAAAGAGCTTGGCCTCTCCTCGAAGGAGCTGGTCGGGCTCTTCGACCGTCTTGGGTTAGAGGCGAAGAACCAGCTCAGCGTCGTCGATGACAAAATCGCCGATTTGGTGCGCGGCGTCTTGCTTGGTGGAAAGCCGTCCAAGCCGGCGGCCTCGGCCGGCGCGGCCGGGGCTGCGCCCGCTGGAGCAACCCCCGTCCGAGCTCGGCCGGTCCGCCGGGCTCCAGCAGCCGTCGAAGAGGCGCCGGTTCCCGTCCTTCGACCAGTTCCGGCCGGTGCCAAACGAGTCGCCGCTAAACCGGCCGCGATCGCTGGAGTCGAGCCGGCCGCGGCCGCTGGAGTCGAGCCGGCCGAGACGGCGGTCGTCGAGGTTCCTCCGACCGAGGAGCAGGCGCCGGCCGCTCCTGTTGCCGCGCCCACCCCGCCGCCGGCAGCGCCGCGTCGTCGTCCCCCGGCTACCCCCTTGCTCGAGCCCGTCGTGCCGCAACTCCGGCCGGTTCCACGAGGCCAATCGTCTACCGCAGCAGTTCCGCGTCCGGTAGCGCCTGGCTCGCCCGCGGCCGCCGCCTCCGCCGACCCGGGGCCAACCATCGGCATACCCGGCCGCCCAGGGGTCGCCCCGCGGCCTGGGCAGACCGGCGTCGCCGGTCAGGCTTATCCGATGCGGCCGCTCGCCGGCGACCCGGCGCCTCGGACTGCGCAGCCGATTCGCCGGCCAGCGTCCAACGGACCGTTCCGACCGCTGGCCCCACCGGCTCCGCGGCCGTTCACCCCCCGCCCACTTGGCGGTCCAAGCACGCCTGGCTCGGGTCCGACGCCCAGCGCCGGCGCACCGGGTGGCCGGCCGGGCGATCGAAAGCGCGATCGGGACGACCCGACCTCGAAAAAGGATCGCGAAAAAGATCTCTTGCTCGAAAAGGAACGCCAGCGCAAGAAGCGCGGCTCGCTCGATGCTGCGCCGACCGTTGTGCCGGCCGTCATGGAGACAATCGAGATCCCCGACCTGTTGACCGTTCAAGAACTGGCGACGTCGATGATCGTTCCGGCGAAAGACGTCATCAAAGAGTTGATCAAGATCGGCACGATGGCGACGATCAACCAAAATATTTCCAGCGACGTCGCGCAGCAAGTGGCCCGAAAGTTCGGCTTCAACGCGGTGGTAAAAGAGGCCGGTGAGGAAGTCTTTGTCGAGCAAGAAGAAGACCAGCCGGGGATGCTCACCGAGCGCCCGCCGGTCGTAACCGTCCTCGGCCACGTCGACCACGGCAAGACTTCGCTGCTCGACCGAATTCGGGTTGCCGATGTCGCCGCCGGCGAAGCCGGCGGGATCACGCAGCGCATCGGCGCCTACACGGTCGAGCACAACGGTCGCAAGATTACTTTCATTGATACGCCCGGCCACGAGGCGTTCACGGCGATGCGCGCGCGTGGCGCCAAGGTGACCGATGTGGCAATTCTTGTCGTTGCCGCCGACGACGGCGTCATGCCGCAAACCCGAGAAGCGATTTCGCATATTCGGGCGGCGAACGTTCCCATCGTTGTCGCCATCAATAAGATCGACAAACCCGATGCCCAGCCGGATCGCGTGAAAACGCAACTAACCGATGAAGGGCTGCAACCGGTTGATTGGGGCGGGAAAACCGAAATGGTGCCGGTCTCGGCCCGCACCGGTGACGGCATCGATGCATTGCTCGAAACCGTCCTGCTCGAAGCCGATCTGCGCGAGCTCAAGGCGAATAAGAACCGTCGCGCGACGGGTGCCGTCATCGAATCGGCGCTCGACAAAGGCCGCGGCGCGGTCGCGACCGTGCTGGTTCAAAACGGCACTTTGCGGGTCGGCGATGTCGTGGTCGCCGGCGGGACATTCGGCCGGGTTCGAGCGCTCGTCGACGACAAGGGCAAACAAGTGAAAAAGGCCGGACCGTCGATTCCGGTCGAGGTGATGGGCTTGTCCGACGTCCCGTCGGCGGGCGACACATTGATGGTCGTAACCGATGAGCGCGTTGCCCGCGAAGCTGCCGCCAAGCGGAGCGTCAAGCGCCGCGATACGCGCATCGCCGCCACCGGCGGCACGCGCGTTTCGCTGGAGAGCTTCATGCTGATGCCGGCTGAAGGCGGTGCGAAGACCCTCAATTTGGTGCTGAAAGCCGATGGTCAAGGCGCGGTCGAAGCGCTGCGGACGCGCGTCGAAGGCCTCTCAACGACCGAAGTCGACATCCGCGTAATCTACGCCGGCGTCGGTGCAATCACGCCCAACGACGTGAACTTGGCCAGCGCCTCGAATGCGGTCCTCATCGCCTTCAATATCCGGCCCGACGAAACGGTCAAGCGGCTGGCCGAGAACGAGCAAGTCGATTTGCGCTTCTACCAGGTAATCTATGAAGTGGAAAACGATCTCAAGAAAGCAATGCTCGGGATGCTGGCACCCAAGTTCCGCGAGATCGTGCTTGGTCGGGCCGAAGTCCGCCAAGTCTTCAAAGTCAGCAAGGTCGGTACGATTGCCGGTTGTTATGTGCAGAACGGAAAGCTCACGCGCAATGCGAAGGTCCGAATTCTGCGTGACAGCGCGGTCATCTTCGAGAGCGAACTCGAATCGCTGCGGCGCTTCAAAGACGATGTGCGCGAAGTGAACGAGAACTTCGAGTGCGGTGTTCAAGTTGCGCGGTTCGCGGACCTCAAAGCTGGCGATGTGATCGAAGCCTTCACCTCGGAGCTCGTCGCGCCCGAACCGGCGCTGGCGTAGCCCATCATGAAACAACAGCGAATGCAGCGGATCGACCACGAGCTGCAGCGAGAGCTGGCGCGCTTAATTTCGACCCAGCTCAAGGATCCGCGGCTCGGGTTCGTGACCGTGACGCGCGTCGAGGTCGGCCACGATCTGCGGGCGGCGAAGGTGTTTGTGTCAATCATCGGCGACCGGCATGTCGCCAAACAGTCGCTGCTGGCGCTCGACTCCGCCAAGCGCTTCCTGCGCGGTGAGCTTGGTGCGGCAGTGGCTTTGCGGCATACGCCGGAGCTCGTGTTCGTGGAGGATCGAACCACCGAGCGAGCGATCGCGCTGAGTAAAACGCTAGCGCAGGTCGCGACCAAGGACGGCGGCGATGGAGCGGCCGATGATCGAGCATAAGGATCGCAGTGCTACGACGCACGAAGTCGTGGCGGAGCTGCGGCGGCGGTCGGCGTTCGTCATGGTCAGCCACGTCAAGCCGGACGGCGATACGCTCGGCGCAGGTTTGGCGCTGGGCCTGGCGCTGCGCGCCATAGGCAAGCGAGTAGCCTACTTCCAGCAGGACCCGGTGCCGCGAAACTTGCGATTCTTGCCCGATGCCGATCAGGTATCGCGCGCTGTGCCGGCGGATTTGCCTGGTGACGCGCTATGGGTATTTTGTGATATGAGCGATGCCTCGCGGGCCGGAGAGTTTCTGCCACCGATCGATCACGCCAATACGCTTAACATCGATCACCATCTCGCGAACTCGCGGTTTGCCGGGCTCAACTACATCCTCGAGACCGAATGCTCGACCGGAACGTGCGTCCTTCGTATCCTGCGCGCGCTCGGGGCGACGATCACGCCCGAAATTGCGACCTGCTTGCTGACGACGATCATGACGGACACCGGCGGCTTCATGCATAGCAATACGACCCCGCAGGTCTTGCGGGAATCTGCTGAGCTGATCGAACTCGGTGCGAACAAAGAAGAGATTACCAGCCAAGTCTTCGCGAACAAGCGGTTTGCGGCGGTCTGCCTGCTGGGAGCGGCACTGGGAGGCATGCGGCTCGACGATGTCGGTCGGTACTGTTATTCGGTCGTCGACGAAGTCATGCTGGCCGCGTGCAAGGCTGATGGCGAGGACACCGAGGAAATCATCCAGCACCTGCGGGCGGTCGAAGGAGTTGAAGTCGCGGCGCTGTTCAAGGCGTTCGATGGCGAAGTGCGCGTGAGCTTGCGCAGCACCGGCCACGTCAACGTCCAATCGGCCGCCGGGCGATTGGGCGGCGGCGGCCATTTTCGCGCCGCTGGATTGACGTTCGTGGGCACGGTCCCGGCCGCGCTCGCAGCGGTTCACGAGGCATTGCGCGCCGAGGGTCTATGAGCCGGCGCGACGCGCGCTGAGCGGCGGGATGCTGGGTTTCGTCAACGTCTTCAAGCCGGCGGGCCTGACGTCGGTACAAACCGGCGCGCTCGCGCGGCGCTTCGTCGCCGGCGCCGGCCGGAAGCTGGCGGTCGGGCATTTGGGGACCCTCGATCCAATGGCGGCCGGCGTGCTGCCGATCGCGCTGGGTAAAGCAACCCGGTTGATTCCGCTGATCGAAGACCGGCGCAAGTCGTACGTTTGCACGCTCGCGCTCGGCCGCTCGACATCCACCGGCGATGCGCTTGGCGAGACCGTGCGCGAGAGCAGCGTCCCCTCCGACGCCGACAGTCTGCTGCGCTCGATTGCGCCGTCGTTTGTCGGTAGCATCGATCAGGTGCCGCCGATGTTCAGCGCGCTGCATTATGCGGGTCAGCGCTTATACGACCTGGCGCGAGCGGGCAAGAGCGTCGAGCGCCAGCCCCGTAAGGTGACGATCTATGGATTGCGCATCCTTGGCCAGAGCGGCGCCAATGAATTTCGGCTTTCGGTGGCGTGCAGCGAAGGGACGTACATTCGAACCCTGTGCGAAGATCTCGGGACGGCGATCGGTAGCCCGGCTCACATGGGCGCGTTGCTGCGCGATGCATCCGGCCCATTCGTGCTCTACGAGAGCCACACGCTCGCCGAGATCGAAGCCGACCCGGCCGGCGTGTTGATTTCGCCCGAACGGATCATTCCGTTTCCGACGATCGTGCTCGATCCGCGGGGGGCCGCCGATTTTCGTGCCGGTCGAATCGTTACCTTGCCCGCAGGCGCCGCCGGCCGACATGTCTTTGTGCGCGATCCCGCGCGGACCCTCGTCGGTGTCGGGGAGGCGCTGGGTACGCTACTCGCACCTCGCAAAGTCTTCGGATGAAGATTCATCACGCTGTTCTGGCGCGCAGCGAAAGCGATCGGCCGCTCGTGCTCGCAATCGGGTTCTTCGACGGCGTCCATCGCGGCCACCAGGCGATCCTGCGCGAACTGCGGCAGCGTCGACGCCCGGGGTATTGCGCGGCGGCGCTGACGTTCGAGAATCACCCGGCGACCTATTTGCGGCCCGGTAGCCGGCCGGCGCTGATCACCACGCTCGAAGAGCGGGTGAACCTGTTGGCGGCGAACGGCATTGAAGAGTTGTATCTGCTGCCATTCGACGAACGGATCGCAAACATCGAAGCGCAGCAGTTTTTGGACGAGATCTTGCTCGAGCGATTACGCATCCGAACACTTGTTTTTGGTGAAAATTTCCGATTCGGCGCGCGGCGCGTAGGCGATGCCCGCTTTGCCCGCGACGTGCTCGAGGCGCACGGGGTAAAGGTCATCGCGATCGCGCCGTTGCGCGAAGGTGACGAGCGGATTTCGAGCACCGGCGTACGTACGGCAATCACTCGCGGCGATCTGACCACCGCCAATGCGCTTATGGGACATTCGTACGCGTTGCGCGGTCGGGTCGTCTTAGGCGATGGCCGCGGCCATGACCTGGGTTTCCCTACTGCCAATTTGGCGATCGCGGGCGAGAAACTTCTGCCGCCGGACGGCGTTTATGCGATCGTGGGGCGTTACGACGGCCGAGATTACCGCGGCCTGGTCTCGATCGGCATCAATCCGACCTTCGCTGGCGCAGCCCGCACGATCGAGGCCTGGCTGCTGGACTTCGAGCGAACGGTGTACGGCGAAGAGATCGTCCTGCGCGACTTTCGGTTCGTACGCGAGCAGCGCAAGTTCGATACCGTCGAAGAGCTTCGCATCCAGATGCGCGAGGATGCGACGCACGCGCCGTTTCCATCGTTAAGACCGGTATGAAGAGGGACGCTCGATGAAGGTTCTGCGACCGGTCGCTGTAATGGCGCTTACGTTTTTGGTTGGGGCGCCGGCGGCGGCCGCTGGCTTGCTGCATCCCGGCGATGCGCCTGCCCCGTTCACGTTGCCGCGCTCGAGCGGCGGAACCCTGGCCTCGACGTCGCTGCGCGGAAAGCCGGTGTACATTAACTTCTTCGCGACCTGGTGTGGTCCGTGCAACGAGGAAGCGCCGTCGATCGTGCAGCTTTGGAACAAATACCGGTCAAGGGGTCTTGTAACCGTCGGCATCGACGAACTAGAGAACGTTCAGAAGGCAAAATCGTTCGCGGCGAAATTCAAAATCGCGTTTCCGGTCGTGACCGACGACAACGGCGCGACCGGGAAAAACTATGGCGCACTGGGGCTGCCGGTGCACGTCTTCGTCGATCGCAACGGCAAGGTGAGCACCTATCGTCTGGGCGAGATGAAGCCCGACGAAATCGAAGCGGCGATCAAGAAGATCGTGGGCTAGTGAGCCGCGGGTTAACGGGCGTCACTTAGGCGGCTTTGACCTCGATTTGGTCGTCGCGGAGTTCCACGAGTGCGCGGCCACCGTCGCGAATCTCACCGCGCAGCAGAGCGCTCGAGAGCGGGCTAGCAACCAGCCGCGCGATCGTGCGGCCGACATAGCGCGCGCCACTCCCGGCGGCGAGGCTTTCGTGGGCGAGGAATCGCCGGGCAGCGGGACTGACACTGAGCGTGATTCCATGCGATCCGAGCCGGTCGGCGACGCCGTTCATTTGGAGATCGACGATCGCCTCGATCTCGGCGACCCCCAGAATTTTGAAGTGGACGACATCGTCGATGCGGTTGAGCAATTCGGGCCGTAAGGCCAAGTGAAGATCGTCGACGGAGAGATTGCTCGTCAGGATAACGATCGCATGGCGGAAATCGATCGTGCGACCCTTGGCATCGGTTACCCGGCCATCGTCGAGAATCTGCAAAAGGATCGCCGCGACGTCGGGATGCGCCTTTTCGAACTCGTCGAACAAGATGATGCAGTACGGTCGGCGCCGCACGGGTTCGGTCAACTGGCCGGGCTCGTCGTGACCGGCGTAGCCGGGCGGTGCGCCTAGCAACCGCGATGTCGTATGCGACTCGGTATATTCGGAAAGATCGATACGCACCAGCGCGTCCTCGGTGCCAAACAGCGTGGCAGCAAGTGTGCGCGCGAGTTCCGTCTTGCCGACGCCACTGGGTCCCACGAACAGAAACCCGCCTACGGGCCGGCGCGGGTCTTTGAGGCCCGCGCGCCCGCGCCGAATGGCGTCGGCGACCGTGGCGATGGCGTCGGTTTGACCGACGACGCGCTGCTGGAGCGTCGACTCGAGCTCGAGCAACTCGCGCGATTGTTCGTCGGTCAGCGATCCCTGCGGAATACCCGTCCACTTCGACACGATCGCTGAGACGTCGCTTGGTTCGACCCGCGTTCCACCCCGCAGAGCGACTGAAGCGGCCGCTTCATCCATGAGATCGATGGCTTTGTCCGGCAAGAAACGGTCGGCGATGTAACGCGCCGACAGCGAAGCCGCCGCCATAAGTGCGTCATCGGAGATTGTGACACCATGATGCGCGCTGTATTTGTCGCGCAGCCCGCGTACGATGGCGACCGTTTGTTCGATTGTCGGCTCGCTGACCATGACCGGCTGAAAGCGCCGTTCGAGGGCCGCATCGGTTTCGACGTGTTTGCGGTATTCATCGAAGGTTGTTGCGCCGATGCACTGCAGCTCGCCGCGCGCCAGTTCGGGCTTGATCATCGAGGAGAGGTCGAGCGAACCTTCGGCCGCGCCGGCGCCGACCAGCGTGTGTAGCTCGTCGATGAACAGGATAACGTCGCGGGCGGCGCGCCGCACTTCGTCGAGAATCCGCTTGACCCGGCCCTCGAATTCGCCACGGTACTTCGTTCCGGCGACGAGCGGCCCCAGCGAAAGCGCCAGCACGCGTTTTTCGCGTAGCACTGGAGGGACGTCGTTGCGTGCGATCCGCTGCGCAAGACCTTCGACGATTGCCGTCTTGCCGACGCCGGGTTCGCCGACGAGCACCGGGTTGTTCTTGCTGCGGCGCGCCAGGATCGCGATGACGCGCTCGACTTCGTCATCGCGGCCGATGACCGGGTCGAGTTCGCCCGCTTTAGCGGCGGCGGTAAGGTCGCGTGAAAACGTCGCCAATGTCGGCGTGCCGCCCCTCAGCCGTTTCGCCCAATCGCGCGGATCGGTCATCGGTCCGGTCGAATCGCCTCGCCCGAGCCGCTCGTTCGCGTAGGTAGCTCCCGCGACGATGGCGAGGGCCGCCAGCGCCGAACCCAGCAGCGGCACGACCGTGGACGAACGCCGGCGGCGCGCGCACTCCTCGCAAAGATCGGCTTCGACCCAGTTGCCGGCGCGCCGAATTGCCTCGCGCAATGTCGCCGGGCGAGTCCGGCAGGTCTCACAAATCTGCGTCATCAGTCCTCCGCAGGACACCCGGCGCCGGGGAGGAGTTTCGGACGAAGCGAAGTGCGTTGCACGCACGCGCAGCGGTCCAGTTTTTTTTTGGTTGGGGAGAACATGATGGGCATCCTGAGTTGGCTGGTGGTTGGTCTGGTTGCGGGGTACTCGGCGCGATTCGTCGTCCCCGGGTCGGGGCCAGGCGGCCTGGCCGGCGATCTCATTATTGGTCTTATCGGCGCTTTCGTCGGTGGCTGGGCGATGAGTGCCTTCGGCCAGGGTGGGGTCAACGGATTGAATCCGTACAGCATCCTCGTGGCCTTCGTGGGCGCCGTCATTTTGCTCTTCATCATGCGCGCCGTCAGTGGGAACAAGGCCGCACCATAGCTGATGCTTCTACCTCGGCAAGCCGGAAAAGTCGCAAGGACCCGCCGCTTCGGGACAGTAGAATAGGCTGATGGCGTATATCATCACTGAGCCGTGTATCGGGACGAAGGACAAGTCGTGCGTCGACGTGTGTCCGGTCGACTGCATCCACGGCAAAGATGAAGACACGCAGTTGTTTATCGATCCCGAAGTGTGCATCGATTGCGGTGCGTGCGTCTCAGCATGCCCGGTCGAGGCGATTTACGCTGATTCGGATCTGCCTGAGAAGTGGAAAAATTATACCGAGATCAACGCGAACTACTTTAAGGGCTGAAAATCGGCGCCGTCGCGAGTAGCGATACTGCGCCACCTGTGCGAGCGATTGATGTCCGCAAAGTGTACGGTGATGCGAAGACCGCCGTCACCGCATTGCGCGGCGTATCGCTCGAGGTCATGGCCGGAGAGATGGTCGCTGTCGTCGGTCCCAGTGGCTGTGGCAAGAGCACGCTGTTGAATTTAATCGGCTGCACCGACTTGCCGACGTCCGGCACAATGGTCGTTGATGGCCAATCGACCAGCACTCTTGACGACGATGCCCTGACCCGTTTGCGGCGCGATCGGGTCGGAACGATCTTTCAATTTTTCAATCTGCTTGGAAGTATGACGGTGCGCGAGAACGTCGCACTGCCGCTGGTGTTACAGCGAAAGTCGTCGGCGGAAATCGCGCAGCGGGTGACGGAGTCGCTTACGACGGTGGGACTTGCCGGGCGTGCGGCGGCCTATCCGGCTGAGCTGTCGGGCGGCGAAGCCCAGCGGACTGCGATTGCACGGGCGATCGTTCATCGTCCGGCGATCGTACTCGCGGATGAACCGACCGGGAACCTCGATACGCAGAACGGCGCGACCGTGCTGGACCTGCTGCGGGGCTTGGCGCGCGGTGGCCGCACGATTTTGATGGTAACCCACTCCGTCGAAGCCGCCGCCGCCTGCGATCGCGTCATCGCGATGCGCGACGGTTTGATCGCGTAACGCGGTTTGGCTTGAGTTCGCTGCTCGCGGCCCTCGTCATAGGCCCGCTTCGTTCAAACGGCCTGCGCTCGGCTGTCACCTTGTTCGCGGTTTCGCTCGGCGTTGCACTCGCACTCGCCATCGATCTTGCCAATGCGACTGCGGTGGCTTCATTTGCCGCCAGCGTCAACGTGGTTGCCAACCAGGTTAATTTGCAAGTGTTAGGAGTCGGCCGGGGGTTCGATGAGCGTGCGCTATTGCGCGTGGAGCGAGTGCCCGGCGTGAGCTTCGCCGGACCAGCACTCGAAGACGCGATCGTGATCGGCGCGAAAACGGGCGATGCGTTCTCCGGCGAGATTCTCCGTGTTCTGGGTGTCGATTTGATGCGGCCGTTACCGGGTGGCGGCGGGTCGGAACCGCGGGCGCTGACAAAGGATCGCGGCCCCGAACCCGCGCTGCTCATTGAAGGGCGCGGAGCAATCGTTTCGCAGCGAATCGCCCAGAGCTATCATTTGCGAATTGGCGGCCCGCTCGATGTGCTCGCTGGCGATCGGCTTGCTCAACTGCGCGTCGCCGCAATCGTGCCGCGCGACGGGGTCGGCATCGACAGTAGCGTCGTCTTCGTCGACATCGTCACGGCGCAAGAGCTGTTCGATAAAGTCGGCCGCCTCGATCGGATCGACTGCATCGTCGATCCGGCCCGGCTAGCCGAAGTGCAGCGGGCCGTCACCGCGGTTGTGCCGCCCGGGGCCCGGGTGATCGAGCCAAAAGTTCGAACCGGCGAAATCCGCCGTATGCTCCGCAGTTTTCAATTGAACCTCGCTGCCCTCTCGTATATCGCCCTGCTGGTGGCGATGTACTTGATCTACAACATGGTCGCGATCTCGGTCGTCCAGCGCCGGCCGGAAATCGGTACCGTACGGGCGCTCGGGGCGACCCGGCGGCAAATCTTCTTCGCGTTCCTCATCGAAGGGACACTCGTCGGGCTGGCGGGCTCGGTTTTAGGTCTCGCTCTCGGCGCAGTGCTCGCCCAGTTCTCGGTCGGCGCTGTCGCGCGGACCGTCGACACGCTGTATATCGGCACGCATGCCGACGGCGTTGTGTACGCCGCATGGCCGTTCATCAAAGCGTTCGTCATTGGTGTGGGCGCTGCAATCGTCTCGGCGGTCGCGCCCGCCCTCGATGCGGTTGCAACGGCGCCGGCGTTGACGATGCGCAGCCGCGGATTCGAAGGTCGTGTGCGGCGGCCGGGCGCCGGCTTGGCGGTTGCGGCTGCGATTCTGCTCGTCGGTGCCTATGTGGCGACACTCGGACCCGCTCTGGGCGGCATTCCGGTTTTCGGTTACGCTGCGGGACTCTTGATTATCTTTGGCATCTCACTCGCCGTGCCGCTGCTGATCGTCATGCTAGCTGCCGCCCTTCGCCGAAGCGTGCGCTCGCCGACCGCAGTGCTGGGGGCGCTAAATCTGGCCGCATCGCTCCGCCGCAACAGCGTTGCGGTCGCCGCACTGATGATCGCGATCGCGATGATGGTAAGCATCGCCGTATTGATTGGCTCGTTTCGCACCACGGTGATTGCATGGGCCGACGACACGCTCAAGGCCGATCTGTTCGTCCGCCCGCTCGGGTTACAGGACGCGTCGTACGAAGCACGGTTCTCGCCCGACGTCGGCCGCCGCATCCGGCGGCTGCCGGGAGTCGCCGCCGTCGACGCTTTTCGCGCGATTTCCGTCCCGTTGGACGGATCGCTCACGACCTTGGGCGCGACCGATTTTCAGTCACTCGCGCAGCGCCGAAAGATGCGGTTTTTGGGCTCGGTAGATCAAGTAATGTTGGCGCGCACGTTGCCGGGCAGCACGGGCGCACTGATCAGCGAGCCGTTCGCAACCCGTTTCGGAAAGCATGTCGGGGACGGTATCTCGCTCGATACGCCCGCTGGCCGCATCACGTTCACCGTTACCGCGATCTATAATGACTACTCCAGCGATGCCGGCATCATGATTATCGATGCGCGAACCTTCGCGCGCCTATTCCATGACGATTCGGTGAACTCGCTCGCCATCTATGCCGAGCCGGCCGTCGATTTGAGCGCGCTGCGATCTCGGGTCGTGCGCTCGGTGCTGCCGCTTCGAATCGACGTACAAACCACACGGGAGCTGCGCGCCTTGGTCATCACGATCTTCAACCGGACCTTTGCTATCACGTCGGCGCTGTATGTCATCTCGATCGCGATCGCCGTCTTCGGGGTCGTCAGCACGCTTTTTGCGCTCGTTCTCGAGCGCCGGCAAGCAATCGGCATCCTGCGCTACATTGGGCTCTCGCGCGGCCAAGTGCGCAAGATGGTGCTGTTCGAAGCGGCCTACATCGGCTTGCTGGGCGGAACCAGCGGCGTCGTAGCCGGCATGTTACTGGCGCTGCTGCTGATTTTCGTGATCAACCGTCAGGCGTTCGGCTGGCTGATTGAACTGCATGTACCTTATGCGTTTTTGTTTGAGACGATCGTGCTGGTCGTCATTGCGGCGTTGCTGGCGGGGATCTATCCGGCCAACGTCGCCGGCCGCATCCGCACCGCCGACGCGGTGCGGACCGAATGAGCGGGCCAATGCGGTTGGTGGCCATCCTGTCCGGGCGGCTGGCGGTCGCGGTTCTGCTCTGTCGCGCGGGGCTCGGTCATTGGATACGGTCAAATCTCGCACTGAAGCCGATCTTGGCTGCAATGGTCGTGGGACTGATCTTTGCAGCGCCCGCCGTCCCGATGTGCGACGCCCAAACCGCTATGGGAGCGCCACAGTTCGCAATTGCGGAAGCGCCGTATCGATTCTCATTTCCGCGCGACCACGCCGCGCATCCGGCCTACCGGACCGAATGGTGGTATTTCACGGGTCATATTAGGACCAGCGAGGGAAGACGTTTTGGCTACGAGTTGACGTTCTTTCGGTTTGCCACGCGGCCGGGAATGACCGTGCAAAGGCCCGGCCAGAGCCGGTGGCGCGGAAATCAGCTCTTTCCAGCCCACTTCGCAATCACCGACGAAGCGAGCGGCCGTTTTGTCTATGCCGAACAGCTTGCTCGTGATGCGCTCGGCGCCGGCTACGCGTCGGATCGTACGCTCAATGTTCGAGCGAACGGTTGGAGCTTGCGCGGCGTACCGACGAACGGTGCGGGGCTGGAGCGACTGAGCTTACATGCCGCGGCTCAGATCGCCGGGACCGGTGCCGTCGCAATCGATTTCGAGCAAACGCCGCGCAAGCCGCTCGCCATTCATGGTGAGAGCGGAGTTTCGCGGAAAGCGGCATGCCGCTCGTGTGCGTCCCACTACTATTCCTACACCCGGCTGCACACGACGGGCGCGCTCGTGTACGGTGGACAACGCTACGCCGTTGACGGCATCTCGTGGATGGATCACGAGTTTGGCTCAGATGAGTTACAAGCCGATCAAGCGGGATGGGACTGGTTTTCGCTTCAACTCGACGGCGGTCGCGAAGTGATGCTGTACCGTCTGCGGCAGAAGGACGGCTCCATCACACCGGCATCGAGTGGGAGCATCGTCGAAGCCGACGGCCGCGTCCGTCATCTTCGGCTGGCCGATTTCAACGTAGAATCGATCTCAACGTGGACGAGCCCGCACACCGGAGGGCGCTATCCCAACGGTTGGCGCGTGCGGATCCCCAGCATCGCCCTCGACGTACTCTTGCAGCCGACAGCCGCCGATCAGGAACTGGCAAATACCAATGCCGCCGGAATCTCATACTGGGAAGGCGCAGTCGACGTTATGAACGCTGCCGATCGCTCGCATCACGTTGGGCTCGGCTACGTAGAACTGACCGGCTACGCGCGACCAGTCGCATTTTAATCAGGTCGAGAACCCCTAACGCGCCCCCAGGCGGTCGCCAACAACACTAGATCTGTTCGACGCTGGTAATTTCAGGACAGTGTTCGCGAACGGTGGCTTCGACGGCGTACTTCAACGTGGTGTTGGCGGCCGCGCAACCGCCGCAGGCACCGATCATCTGGACGTACGCCGTGCCCCCGTCGATCTTGATGAGCCAAACGTCGCCGCCGTCGGCGTGAATGCCAGGCCGAACCAGGTCGAGCGCCGCGTTTACGCGCTCGCGGAGCTGTTCGCCCTCGGGGATCGTCGTTGGGTTCACATGGCCCAGAACCGCTTCAAAGCTAAGATCGTTCCGACCCGACAGGTTCACAGGAAGGGATGCCCCGCCGCGGCGTATGTGGCCGCAACGGAAAGGCTGGTCGCGAGGAAAAAAAGGACCCCGAGCGCGGCTATGTTCGTTGCCTGGCCCGGCGACGGCGGTTCGTCGGCGCGGGCGACGGCCCACAGCGCGGCCGTCCCCGAACTGACGCCAACAACAAAAGTCGGCGCCAGATACATCGGTACCCCGACCAGACTCGCAACGACCACGGCAACTCCTGCTGCTACGATCGAAGCGACCACGAATTGCCGTGCTTTGCGCCGGCCGGCTCGCACCACCAAGTTCCACTTGTCCGTTGCGCGATCGGCATCGTAGTCTGGGTACTCGACACAGATCATCATGCCGAACATCGCTGCGGCCGCCGGCAGCGTGCTAACCGCGATGCGTAAGTCGAGCACGCCAGTCTGCGCGGCGTACGCGCTCAGCGGCACCAGGACGGCGACGACAAGCGATGTGTCCAATTCGCCGAGCCCCCGTCCCAGCAGCCTTAGCGGCGGTGCCGAATAGACCCAAGCGAGGATCGTCATCAGCATGGCCAGTGCGGCGGCCAGTGCCAGCCCGGCGGTCCACAATGCGACGATTCCGCTAAGGCCGAGTGCTAGACAGCCGAGCGCCGCGATCAGGCCGACACATGGCGGCAGCGAGCCATCGACCAGCACACCGCTCCCGCCCGAAAACGCAGTGCGGGTTGTCAGCGCGTCGCTTGTGCGGTCGAAGTAGTCGTTGGCGAAGTGCGTCATCAATTGCACGGCGGTAATCGTACCTTGGGCAATGAAGTACACGCGGCCAACGATTGGCACCCCTTCGTACGCGGCCACTGCCGTCCCGATTCCGCCTCCGAGCAGCCCGCCGACGAGAAACTTCAGCCGAGCAAGTCGAACAAAAGCGGTCAGCCTCTTCGCCACGAGCTGCGAATTCGCGTGGGCACGGACCTGCCCTCCGGGCAAACTAAACCCTTTTGGATCGCGCAGGGTTGTTGCGATCGAAATGCGGATCAGCGGCTAGATGCGACTCGGCGCGATCGACGTCGGCACCAACTCGATCCACTTGGTCGTCGTCGAGCTTGACGCACGGTTCGGAACAGCGCGCACGATTCTCAAGACGCGCGAGATGGTTCGGTTGGGTGCGGGTGATGCGCTTGCCCGTGGGCATCTGGGCAAGAAGGCAGTGCAGCGCGGCGTCGACGCGATCACGCGCTTCGCCGAGGCCGCCCGCAAAGCCGGTGCCGGGGATGTGCGGGCGGTCGCCACCTCAGCCGTCCGCGAGGCGCACAATCGGGAAGAATTCGTGGCGGCCGTTCGGGCGGCCAGCGGTGTTCAGGTCGAGATTCTCGACGAGGCCGAGGAAGCGCGCCTGATCCACCTCGGCGTTAGCCACGGCTACCGGTTAGAACGCGTCGCGTGCATCATCGATATCGGCGGAGGCTCAACTGAGTTCATCGTCTGCGATAACGAGCGCACCTACGTCTTGCACAGCGTTCGACTTGGAAGTCTGCGGCTGTACGAAGAATTTTTACGTGGCGCGGCGTCGATCGAGCGGGCTGGACGGGCGCTGAACGATCACATCCAAGCGACGCTTGCTCCGGTCATCGAACCGTTAGCCGATTATGGTTTCGAGACCATCATCGGAACGTCGGGGACGATTATGGGTCTGGCAATGCTCGATGCCGCCTCCGCCGGGGCGCCGATCGAGCGAACGCACGGTTTTGTCCTGCGGCGCGACCGCCTGGAGACGCTGCAGCGGACGATGATGCGGCTGACGCCGGTCGAGCGCCGCAAGCTACCGGGGATGAACCCCCGGCGCAGCGACATCATCGTCGCCGGAAACGCGGTGCTGATCGCCGCTCTCGGCTTGTTGCAACGTGATCGCGTCGTCGTGTGCGAGCGGGCCCTGCGTGATGGAATTGTCGTCGACTATCTCGAGCGCAACCGGGCGGTCGCCCGAAAACTCGGCGATCTCCAAGCGCGTCGCTTCGATGCCGTGCACGCGCTCGCGAAGCGGTTTGGGGCCGATGATCCCCACGGGCAGCACACGGCCACGCTCGCGCTGCATTTGTTCGATCAACTGATCAATCTGCACGGCTTTGAGCCGGCCGACCGCGATCTGCTGTTCGCCGCCGCGCTGCTGCACGACATCGGCCGGGCGATTGGACCGCACGAGCATCACAAGCATGGCGCTTACATCGTCCACAATGCCGGTTTGCCGGATTGGCGCGACGAAGAGGTGGCTCTAATCGGCGCGCTAATTCGGTACCACCGCGGGTCGTTGCCCAAGCCGACGCACCCCCAATTTGCGGTCGCCGATGGACCGTCGCGCCGGCGGATGGCTGGGCTGGCGGGGATACTGCGATTAGCTGATGGCCTTGATGTCCGCCGGCTGAACTTGGTGTCGACCGTCTCTGCCGGTAGCCAGAACGGAACCGTTGTACTCAGTCTGCATACGCAGCACGATGTTTCGGCGGAAATCGGTGCCGCGCGCTTCAAGGCGGAGCTGTTCGAACGAACCTTTGGCGTCAACGTCCAGATCGATCAGGCATCATTTCGTGACTTTGGAATGCCGGACGAATCGGGTAGTGAAGCGGCAATTGATGCTCTGAGCAGCTCTGGATAAGGCGCAGCGCGAGACGACCACTGCGCGCGTAGATTTGTCAGAGCGCCGATCCGGTCGCGCCGCGCCGCCACCAGCAGCGCGTGCAAGCCGGTGAGGCGCGGATCGCCGGCGGCGAGTTTTCCCGCCAGCCTGCGGCACGATCGAGCGAGGCGATCGGCGTCATTGATCGCGCCAAATCGATCTTGCAGCGCTCCGAGCCGTTCGAGAACCAATTGATGGTCCTCAGTCAGCAACGCCTTGTTAAACTCGACGGAGTAGCGCAAGAGTTTGCCGGCCAGCCGCGCCCGATGGAGTCGCTTGTTTTGGCCCTCGTCGATGGCGCGCTCGGCGCGCCGGACGAAGGCGGCCGTCAGCCTGTCGAGCTTACGAGCGACGTAGCTCGCGAGCGGAGCGCCGGCGCTTTCGGTGGCTTGCGGCAAACTGGTCGGATCGAACTGAGAATACTCGACGGCGAATCGCGCGAGCCGGCGCCGGCGATGCCGGCCGAGCCGTTCCAGCGCATGACCGATACCCGGTCGTTCCGCGAGCGTTGCGCCGCCGAGAGCCGAGCGCAAGCCAGCGAGCTGGACGTCGTCATCACGAACTTGGCCGAGGGCACGAGTGATCCGCCTGCACGCCTGAGCGAAATCCGCATCACGGCCGGACGAATACGCCGGCGCGAAGAACTCTAGCGCCGTGCGCAACCGTCGCAAGGCGACTCGCATGTCGTGGATCGCTCCAGCATCCTCGCCGCGGATAGCTGCGGAAGCGTAACCGGTGGCCTGATCGAGCAGCGGCCGGCACACGCTGTCCGCGACCTGCGCTAGCGTCATCTCCCACGAGAGTCCCGGATAGGCAGGTGCTCTTGCCAGCGGTTTTCCTCCTTGCTCGAGTTCACTGAGCTACGGTATCCTGGCAGTCGTGCCGGCTACTGCTGCCAAGAAAGTCTTGATCGTCGACGATGAGTCGGCGATCCTCCAAACCTTGCGCTTCAATCTCGAACGGGTTGGCTATACTGTTTGCACCGCTGGTGACGGTCGCTCGGCGATTACTCTGGCCAAGACCGAACGACCCGATTTGATCATCCTGGATATCATGCTTCCCGTCTTGGACGGAATCGAAGCCTGCAGGGAAATTCGCAAGAACAGCAGGGTGCCGATCATCATGCTCACCGCCAAGGATCAGGAAATCGACAAAGTCCTAGCGCTGGAACTGGGCGCCGACGATTATGTCACCAAGCCCTTCGGATTGCACGAGTTTCTGGCGCGCGTCAAGGCCCGTCTGCGACGGCAAGACGGAGAAGACCGTCAGCCGGATGATGTGCTCGAGAGTGGCGGCATCACGCTCGATCGTGGCCGCCAATCGCTGATCGTCCGCGGGAGCGAACAGAGCGTTGCCCCAAAGGAGTTCAGCTTGCTGCAAGTGCTCATGGAGAACATGGGCCGGGTCGTCACGCGCCAAGCGTTGCTCGACCGGGTCTGGGGATACGATTTCCAAGGCGACGATCAAACGATCAGCGTTCATATTCGGTGGCTGCGTGAAAAGATCGAGTTGAACCCGAATAATCCACGGCATATCATCACCGTCCGCAGCCGTGGCTATATGTTCAAAGAATAGCTCAGGATGAGTGCGCCGTGAGTCTCCCCGTCGAAATCATCGCGCTCGCCGCGGTGGCGCTCATCGGTTTTTTGGTGGGTCGGCTGCTGGGCAGAAACGAGCCGCCGCCGGCCCTTCCGCCGGTTGCGACCTCGGCGTCGCGCGAGGCTGAAGCTCGGTTCGAGCATTTGATTCGTTCATTGACCGTCGGCGTGATCGTGGTCGACATCCGCGGCGTCGTGACGACTGTCAACCCCGCCGCGGCGGCGATTTTCCCGATGGCAACCCGGCGGATCGTCGGCCGGGCGATCATTGAGGTCATTCCTTCGTTCGATCTCGATCGGCGGGTCCACGAGGCGCTCGATGGACACCCCTCGCGCGGGACGATCGACGTCGGCGCGTTGGGCGAGCCGCGCATTCTCACGGTGACGACTCTGCCGATCGACGGGAAAAAGGGCGTCATTGTCGTCGCGACCGACGAAACCAAGGTGCATGAGCTCGAGAAGACGCGCCGCGACTTTATCACGAGCGTCTCTCACGAGCTACGGACCCCATTGTCATCGATCAAACTCATGACGGAGACGCTGCTCGAAAACGCAGCCGATGCCCAAGCGCGCGAGATGTTCCTCCCGCGGATCAAACAGGAAGTCGATCGAGTGGTCCAGTTGGTGGAGGACTTGCTAGAGCTCGCACGAGCCGAGTCTGGCCGCCTCCGTTTGCGACGAGAAGACGTCGATCTTTTGGCGGTCGCTTCGCAAATTCTGCGAACCTTCGAGCCTCGTGCGAGCCTGTTGGATGTGCACCTGCGCGCAATGGGGGAAGGCGTGCAAGTCCACGTCGACCGACACCGGATCGCACAAGTCGTGGTGAACCTCGTCGACAACGCCTTGCGGCACACTCATGCTGGGGGCCACGTGAACGTGCGGGTTCGAGCGGACGACGTGCAAGCATACCTCATCGTCGAGGACACCGGCGCCGGCATCCCGCACAACGATCTGCCGCACATCTTCGAACGGTTTTACGTTGTCGATCGGTCGCGGGCGCGTGAGGCGGGCGGTACCGGGCTCGGGCTGTCGATCGTCAAGGGAATCGTCGAAGCGCATGGCGGTTCCGTCCAGGCGGAATCTGAGTACGGTGTCGGCTCGACCTTCACGTGCACCTTTCCGCGCGCGCTGACACACGACCTTAACCCCAGGATAACGGTGGCATAACCTCTCACTGGCATACTGGCTGCGGATGAGCGAGCGTGAGGGTGAGGATGCGCGGCGGCTATTCCTCGAGTTCCTCGAGGCCAACTGGCGCGAATTGACGCTGCAAGAGGCCATCCGACTCTCCGTCGAGGAGCTCGATGCAAAGCGACCGTTTCTTAAGACGACCTTAAGGAGGACTTAAGGGACTCTTACCCTGGGCCTGAGACAATGTCGGCGCAACGTTTTTTTTCACTTTAACGCTCCGGAGGTTTTTCTGCGGTGATCAAGCACCCGAGTTCGTTGGCGCTCCTATTGGGCGGGGCATTGCTTTTCCCGAGCGCAGCGCTCGCCGACACAACGATTACGGCTGCCGGTTCTACCGCGCTTTTGCCGCTGGTGAAAGCCGCCGCTGAGGCCTATCAAACCGAGCACAGCGATATCAAGATTAGCGTGAGCGGCGGCGGATCGCGAGTCGGCATTACGCAAGCGGCGGCAAAGGCCGTCGATCTGGGAATGTCTGACATCCAAGCGGGCGCTGTGCCGGACCTCATCGACCACCGCGTCTGCGTTATTGGTTTCGCAATAGTGGCGCACCCTGCCATTGGGGTCGATGGCCTGACCAAGAAGCAGATCCAGGATATCTTTGCCGGAAAGGTGACCAATTGGAAAGAGGTCGGCGGCAAGGACGAAAAGATCACCGTCATCAATCGCCCACGGAGTTCCGGCACTCGCGCTGTCTTCATCCAGACGATCATGGGGAAGGTACCGCTCAGTGACGCGGGGTTAGTCGAAGACGCGACCGGCACCGTCGTAAGCACCGTCAAGACCACTCCGGGATCAATCTCCTACGCCGCACTTTCCGGAACGCGCAACCAAGGTCTTCTCGAGTTGAAGATCGACGGTGTCGCGCCGGTCGACGACAACATCACGAGCGGCAAATATCCGATCTGGTCCTACGAACATATCTTCACCCACGGTCCGCCCGCTAAGGAAGCGTCGCGCTTCCTGGCCTATATTCAGAGCAACAGTTCGATCGTGCACAAACTTGGGTATATTCTGATACGCGATATGAAGGTCACGGAGAACGACCGCTAGCGTTTCCTTCCGTCTGAGCAGGTTTCGGCGGCGGCTCTGTCAGAGACGTGCTCCGCCGACGTCGCTGGATGCGATCGCCCCCGCCCTTGACGGAACGAGATGACAGCGCTACACGCCCAACGGGCCCATCGCCAAGAGCGCATCGCTACCTGGTGCCTAAAATCCGCCAGCGGATTTTTCATCCTATCGATATCACTGCTGGTTGTGTTTCTGGCAACCGAGGGACTCAAGCTCTTCGTCGTCGATCATAAGTCCGTTTTCGAGTTCCTGTTTTCGTCGAAGTTCAGCCCGGAAACCGGTCAGATCGGTGCGCTCCCATTCATCGTCGGCTCGATTTCGGCGACCGCGTTTGCAATTTTCGTCGGCGGGCCATTCGGCGTGCTTGTCGGCATCTTCTTTTCGGAGATCGCTCCGCGTGGAGTCGCGGAGGCGTTCAAACCGGCAATCGAAGTGTTGGTGGGAATCCCGTCAGTCGTGTACGGTTGGCTTGGACTGACGCTACTGGTTCCGCTCATTCGCGAGGTCTCGGGGGCCGCAACCGGCTTCGGCTTGCTGGCCGCCGGCATCGTCTTGTCGCTCATGATCCTGCCGACGGTGATCTCGCTGTCGGAGGATGCAATGCGCGTCGTCCCAGCGGCCTTACGCGAAGGGTCGGCGGCGTTGGGCGCGACGCGTTGGCAAACGATTTACCGTGTATTGTTGCCAGCCGCCAGCAGCGGGCTAACGGTCGCAATCATCCTTGGCATTGCGCGGGCGATCGGTGAAACAATCGCCATTCAATTGGTCATTGGAAATGCCCCGCGATTGCCGCAAGGGCTGCTCGGCTCGACCTCAACGCTCACGACTCAGATCGTGATGGACATGGGCGGCGCAACTGATGGATCGCTCTTGCAGCACGCACTCTTTTCGATGGCGTTCCTGTTGCTGTTGATCGCCATGATCCTGATCGTGGCGGTGAGGCTGGCCTTGAGACGGCGGTCGTGAGCGCTGAAGCGATGCGAGGTGCTCAGGCATCAGCGTTGTTGACGCGGCAGCGCACCCGCACCCGTCGGGTCGTGGATCAGATCGCCACCGTCTCCCTCTGGGCGGCGGCGATCTCGGTGCTGGCGTTGCTCGCAGCGTTCATCATCTACCTCTTCAAGATGGGTTTAGGGGCGGTCTCTTGGCATTTCCTGACAGCGAACCCAAGCGATCTCAATGCGGGCGGCGGGATCGGCCCCGAGATTTTCAATTCGTTCTACATCCTTTTTCTCACGTTGCTGATGACGGTACCGATTGCGCTGTGCGCCGGAATCTATCTACAGGAGTATGCTCGACCGGGCCGGTTTAGCGATGCCGTTCAATTCAGCGCTGAGTCGCTGGCGACGGTGCCGTCGATTGTCATGGGCCTTTTCGGGCTGCTCGTGTTCGTGCAAACGCTGCACTGGGGGTTCTCGGCGCTGGCCGGCGCGATCACCCTCACCTTGCTGAATCTCCCGGCCCTGATGCGGGTCTCGCAGGAAGCGCTCGCCGGCGTCCCGCGCACGCATCGTGAAGCGTCGATGAGCCTAGGCGCTACGCGGTGGCAGACGATTGTGCGCGCCGTCCTGCCCAGCGCGATCGGCCCGCTGGTCACCGGCATCGTTTTAATTTCCGGCCGGATCTTCGGCGAAACCGCGGCATTGATTTTTACGGCCGGCACGAGCGTCGCGCATGGGCATGGCGCCTACGATCTCAATCCGTTTCATACCGCTGAGACGGTGGCCGTTCACCTCTGGTATACCCACTCCGAGGCGCTGATTCCGGACGTTGAGAAGGTAGGAAACGGCTCCGCGCTGATCTTACTGGTCATGGTTCTCATCTTCAATATCGTGGCACGCGTTTTTGGCCGCTATCTTACGGTTCGCCTCACCGGAAAAAATTAATGGTTGAAATGGCCGCGGGGGCGCGTGAAAAGATGAGCGTCGAATCGATGGACATCTACTACGGGTCGTTTCACGCGATCATGAACGCTAACTTAAAGATTCCCGATCGGCGCGTAATGGCGCTCATCGGCCCGTCTGGGTGCGGGAAGACGACGTTTTTGCGGGCGCTCAATCGGATGCACGATCTAACGCCGGGCGCGCGCGTCTCAGGCCGGGTGTTGCTCGACGACGTGAATATCTACGATCCCGGCATCGATCCAGTCGGCGTGCGGCACCGCATCGGCATGGTTTTTCAGCGGCCCAATCCGTTTCCAAAAACGATTTTCGAAAACGTGGTGTACGGACCCAAGATCCACGGCGAGAGTAAGTACCCGCGGCTGATGGAAATCTGCGAACGCAGCCTGCGCGCCGCGGCAATTTGGGACGAGGTAAAGGATCGGCTCAACAAATCGGCTCTGGATCTGTCGGGTGGCCAACAGCAGCGGCTGTGCATTGCTCGCGTCCTGGCCGTCGAGCCGGAAGTCATTCTGATGGATGAGCCCGCGTCGGCGCTCGATCCGATCGCCACCTCGAAAATCGAAGATTTGCTCGGTGAACTCAAACGTGATTATACTGTCGTTATCGTCACGCATTCAATGCAGCAGGCTGCGCGGGTGTCCGATTTCACCACATTCTTCCTACTGGGCGAATTGATCGAGGTTGGCTCGACCTCGGAAATCTTCACCCGGCCGAAAGATCAGCGCACCGAAGACTACATCACCGGGCGATTCGGCTAAGCGCCGCTACCGTTGTGCCGTGCGTCCGCCCGGCCTGCCGGCCGATAACCAACGAAGGAATCGATTTCGGAGGTTGACCGGTGGCACGGATGCCGCAGAGCGAGCGCGAGAAGACGTCGCCGATCGTTATGGTTCTCGGCGGAATCGGCGTCGCCGTCGTCGTCAGTGTGATGGCCGCCACATGGCTCATCCAACGCAGCGAATCCGCGGCGTCGGCGACGTCGGAAGGCGCCGCTCCGATGGCGCCGGTTTTCCGGCCAGCCTCGGTGCTGCATGCTCCGCCGGTCAAGCTCGCGCGAGCGCCGGCAGCTTCGACCCCGGCCTCGAGTACGGCGCCTGCCCCAAGTTCTCAGCCGACGGCCTCTCCAGCGGCGTCGCCTTCACCGACACCTCGACCGAACGCTTCGCCGACGGCACGGCCCAGTGGCTCGCCCCTGCCGGCTGCCTCGGCGCGCCCAACCGCACGCCCCTCGAAGAACCCGGCACCGCCGGAGCTTCCGTCGCCGGCGCACAATTCGTTCGCTGGACGACTGGCGGCCATGGCCCCGTCGCTCACGCCGGTCACCGACGCGCCGATCCTGCGACCGCGCGCCGATCCACTTCCCGTTCCGCCCTCCGACTCTGCCGCCCCATTGCGGGTCGAGCCAACAACCGCGGCGCGCAGCGAGCCACCGCCGACCCCAAGAGCACAAGCGACCGCCGTCTATGCACCCGATCGAGTCGTCGCAGCGCGAGTCATCGCGCTCGTTCCGCCCGAATATTCGGATCTCGCTCGGGGACAAGGTCTCAGCGGCGTTGTTGTCGTCCACGTCACCGTTGGCCCAAGAGGCAATGTCCTGGGCGTGCGAATCGCGCAATCGTCGGGTCATGCAGTCCTTGATCAGGCCGCACTGGCCGCCGCCCGTCAATCCAAATACCAGCCGCCAGTCATCGACGCAAAACCCGCAACCGAAACCTACCGGCTCGAATATTCCTTCCCGTAGTGCGCGGGCCGGCGCGCCTACAGCTTAGCAGTGCGCAATCGCAGAGCATTTGCGATTACCGATACGGAACTGAACGACATTGCAGCCGCGGCGACGATCGGACTGAGAAGAAGCCCGAATACCGGATAAAGCACGCCGGCGGCAATGGCAATCCCGATGACGTTGTAGGCGAACGCGAAGACCAAGTTTTCACGGATGTTGCGCATGGTCATGCGGCTGAGAGAACGCGCGCGTGCTATGCCGGCGAGGTCACCCTTCACCAAGGTAATGCCTGCGCTCTGAATCGCGACGTCGGTCCCGGTGCCCATGGCAATCCCGACATCCGCTTCGGCCAACGCCGGCGCATCGTTCACTCCGTCGCCGGCCATGGCAACGATTCGTCCCTCGGACTTCAGCTGACGAACGATGTGGAGCTTATCCTCGGGGAGGACGTCAGCCTCGACGTCTTCGATGCCCAGCTTTCGCGCAACCGCTTGCGCGGTCGTTTTGTTATCGCCGGTCAACATGACGATCTGGATCCCATCGGCACGTAGCCTGTCCAGCGCCGCGGACGTTGTCGCTTTTATAGGATCGCCGATCGCGATCACCGCCGCCGGCTGGCCGTCAACGGCGACGTATAGCGCGGTCGCTCCATCGCCACGAAGTTGATCGGCTTTCGCCACCATAGCCGAGAAGGTGATGCCAAGATCGTCCATGAGCTTTACGTTGCCGAGTGCCACACTTCGGCCGTTTATTTTACCGGTGACACCCTTGCCGGTGAGCGAAGAGAAGTCGGTCGGATCCTGCACAGCCATCCCGCGAACTCGCGCCGCGGCGACAATCGCGGCCGCCAGTGGATGTTCGCTGTATCGCTCGAGGCCCGCAGCCAAAGGCAGAATTTCAGCCTCTGATTTGCCGGCAGCTATGACGATCGCCGTTACGCTCGGCCTGCCTTCAGTGAGCGTGCCGGTCTTGTCGACGACCAGCGTGTTCACGCTCTCCATGCGTTCTAGCGCTTCAGCGGACTTGATCAGGACGCCGACCCCGGCACCCTTTCCGACCCCAACTGCGATGCTCATCGGCGTGGCAAGGCCGAGCGCGCAAGGACAGGCGATAATAACGACGGAGACCGCCGCGATGAGCGCGTACGCGAGTGCCGGAGTCGGACCCCACGCGGACCAGAAGATAAAGGCGATTGCGGCGACGGCCAGCACCGCTGGGACGAAATAGGCTGCCACAGTATCGGCCACGCGCTGTATGGCAGCTCGGCTGCGTTGCGCCTCCGCCACCATCGCGACAATGCGCGAAAGCACGGTGTCGGAGCCAACCATGTCGGCCCGCATGACGAGCGAACCCGTACTATTTACCGTGCCGCCGATCAACTTATCACCCGTCTCTTTCGTCGCCGGCATCGACTCGCCGGTGACCATGGATTCGTCGACGGCACTCGTTCCGTCCAGGACCACGCCGTCGACTGGTACGCCGTCTCCGGGACGCACGCGCAGCCGATCGCCGACCTGCACCCGTTCCAGCGGAATCTCGTCGTCTTGGCCGCCTTCGTTCACACGTCGCGCGGTCTTGGGGGCGAGATTCAGCAGCGCGCGAATGGCGCCGCCGGTCTGCTCGCGAGCCCGTAGCTCCAAAACTTGTCCGAGAAGCACCAGCACGGTGATAACGGCGGCGGCTTCGAAATACACCGGGACGGCGCCCCCCATGCCGCGGAAGCCAGCGGGGAAAATCCCTGGGACGAACGTGGCGAAAAGGCTGTAGACGTAGGCTACACCTGTCCCCAGTGCGATCAGGCTGAACATGTTGAGACTCCGGTGTACGACCGAGGCCCAGCCACGTTGGAATAACGGAAATCCAGCCCACAAAACTACAGGGGTGGACAGCACGAACTCTATCCATGTCGATGTCGTGGGCGGCAACAGGCGGTGTAACCCGAGCGCCGGGATGTGGCCGCCCATCTCGAGCACAAGAACCGGGAATGCCAGCACCAGCCCGATAAAAAAGCGCCGGGTCATATCCGCCAGTTCCGTATTCGTTGGCGCTTCGGCAGTGACGGTCAATGGTTCGAGCGCCATGCCGCAGATCGGACAACTCCCGGGACCGTTTTGCCGGATTTGGGGATGCATGGGACACGTGTACAAGACTCCCGTTGTCTTCTCAACGGCGGGCGCGACCGCTTGTTGATGCTTTAGATAAGTGTCGGGCCCCGCGACAAATTTCGCCTTGCAGCCGGCCGAGCAAAATTGAACGATGTGGTCGCCGCGATCGAGCCGATGGTCTCGCGTCGCTGGATCGACGTCCATCCCACACACGGGATCGGCGACCGTCTGGGCGCCGGCTACGACGGGCCCGGCGTGGCCGCCCTCGCCCAGCTTGGCGCTCATGCGACTTCCTGACGTAAATTCAGGATGTCCATAAGCTCGGCGACGGCCGCATCCGCGTGGCCGTCGTGAACCTGGCCGACGACACAATGCTCGAGATGATTTCGGAGTTCAATGCGACTAACGCGATCGAGCGCGCCGCGCACTGCAGCGATTTGTTTGATGACCTGGACGCAATACGTATCGTCTTCGACCATCTTGACGATCCCGTCGAGGTGGCCGCGAGCCGACTTCAGTCGGTTAAGGATGTCTTGTTTCTTTTCGCCCGCTAGGCTGCTTTTTTGCTTTTTCATCGCTCAGAAACACTCTACCCCACGTGGGGTGGGGACGTCAAGGCTTGAGGAGGCTCGGAGGTGACCTGCGGCTTAGAAAAGGGTGTCGGTCGACGCTGAGTTCGCGGCGGCTGGCTCGCAACGACGACACGCGAACCGCAGCAAACAGCAATTGTCAGCACGATAGCGATCCTGCGCGAAAGCCGTCCTGTGTCGATTACGTCGGTATAGACCATTTCCAGTCTTTGATTTCGGGCGGATCGTCGCCACGTTCGTTGATGTAGCGGTGATGCTCGATCAGCCTGTCTCGAATGAGCTGTTTGAGGTGTCCAGCCCGGTTCCGTAGCGCCGGCACTCGGTCGATAACATCACCGGCGAGATGATAGCGATCGAGCTCGTTGAGTATGGTCATGTGGAACGGAGTCGTCGTCGTCCCTTCTTCCTTGTAGCCGTGCACATGGAAGTTGGCATGGTTCCTCCGGCGATACGCGAGCCGGTGGATCAGCGTCGGATAGCCGTGAAAGGCGAAGATGACCGGCTTGTCCGCGGTGAAGATTGAATCAAATTCGTGGTCGGAGAGCCCGTGCGGGTGTTCCGTCGACGGCTGCAGCGTCATGAGATCGACGACGTTGACGACGCGAATCTTGACATCGGGGAGGTTGTGTCGCAGAAAGTCTACGGCCGCGAGCGTCTCAAGTGTCGGCACATCGCCGGCGCACGCCATCACGACATCAGGATCGACGCCGGCGTCGTTGCTCGCCCACGTCCAAATTCCGAGGCCCTCCGTACAATGCTCGATCGCGGACTCCATGTCCAGCCACTGGAGTTCGGGTTGCTTGCCCGCCACGATGACGTTGACGTAGTTTCGGCTACGCAAGCAATGATCGGCGACCGACAAGAGCGTGTTGGCGTCCGGCGGCAGGTACACGCGCACGACGTCGGCCTTCTTGTTCACGACATGATCGATGAAGCCCGGATCTTGGTGGCTGAAGCCATTATTGTCTTGGCGCCAAACGTGTGAAGTTAACAGGTAGTTGAGCGAGGCAAGAGGGCGCCGCCAGGGTAGCCCGCCGGAGACCTTCAGCCACTTGGCATGCTGGTTGAACATCGAATCGACGATATGGATGAACGCCTCGTAGCATGCGAAGAAGCCGTGCCGGCCCGTCAAGAGGTATCCTTCGAGCCATCCTTGGCACATGTGCTCGCTCAAGACTTCCATCACCTGACCGTTGGGTGAAACGTGATCATCCGTCGGTAAGACGTCCGCCGTCGATACGCGGTCGGTCACCTCAAAGACGGCGTCCAGTCGATTGGAGGTCGTCTCATCGGGGCCGAAGACGCGGAAGTTCTGTCTGTTCGCTTTCACGACGTCGCGCAGGAAACGCCCGAGCGCACGTGTTCCTTCTGCCTCGGAGGCACCCGGCGCCGTGACCGGGACGGCGTATTCGCGGAAGTCCGGTAAGCGCAGATCCTTTAGCAACAAGCCGCCATTCGCGTTAGGGTTGGCACCCATTCGGCGATCTCCGATCGGCGCGAGTCTCGCAAGCTGCGGCCGAAGTCGGCCGCTGTCGTCAAACAGCTCTTCCGGGCCGTAACTCTTCATCCACACCTCGAGCATGCGGCGATGCTCTTCGCTCGTGCGGATCTCGGCGAGCGGCACCTGATGCGCGCGCCAGGTTCCCTCGACTTGCTTGCCATCGACGGTCTTCGGGCCCGTCCAGCCTTTGGGTGTTGCGAGAACAATCATCGGCCAGCGCGGGCGCTCAGTGAATCCGTCGGTACGTGCGCGCGATTGGATCATGCGGATGTTCGCAGTAACCTCCTCCAACGTCGCGGCCATCGCGCGGTGCATCGCTGCGGGCTCGTGTCCGCTCACGAAGCGGGGCTCGTACCCGTAACCGCGCAGGAGCTCGCGCAGCTCTCCCTCGGGGATCCGGGCGAGAACGGTCGGCCCAGCAATCTTATAGCCGTTAAGATGCAGGATCGGGAGCACCGCGCCGTCGCTCGCAGGGTTGAGAAATTTGTTGGAATGCCAGCTCGTCGCAAGCGCCCCGGTTTCCGCTTCGCCGTCACCCACAACGCAGCACACGACCAGATCGGGATTGTCGAACGCGGCGCCGTACGCGTGCAGGAGCGAATAGCCGAGCTCGCCGCCTTCGTTGATCGAGCCCGGCGTTTCGGGTGAGGCGTGGCTTGGAATCCCGCCTGGAAACGAGAACTGCTTAAAGAGCCGGCGCATGCCCTCGACGTCTTGCGCGATCTCGGGGTAAATCTCGCTATACGTTCCCTCCAAGTAGGTGTTCGCGACGACGGCCGGCCCCCCGTGTCCGGGGCCCGCAATGAAGATTGCGTCGAGCTCGTGGGCCTTGATGAGCCGGTTCATGTGCGCGTAGATGAAGTTGAGGCCCGGCGTCGTGCCCCAATGGCCCAACAGTCGTGGCTTCACGTGCTCAGCGCCCAGCGGTTCGCGCAACAGGGGGTTGTCGAGCAGATAGATCTGGCCCACCGACAGGTAGTTCGCGGCGCGCCAGTACGCGTCGATCTTCTGAACTTCGTCGGATGACAGCTGGAAAGGCTGGGCGGTTGTCGTGGTCATATCAGCGCACTTCTTCCGGATGTTCCAGGTCAGTCTTTTCGAGGGGAAGATGATGCGGGCCGTTTCCCACGTTCTTCCTCAATCTTATTCGCTGTCCGCCGTTGGGGAAGAACCGCTCAAGAAAGGACGGCGCGCGGTTGGCGGTAGGCGATCGCGATTCGTTCGTAAGGCGTACTTGGTTTCATGACTAGGCTCCTGCGGGTGGCAACCATCAAGTTCAGCTATCCGCAAGCTAATCGCGGTCCGCTAGCACAGCCTCGATTTTCATTGCCGCCGTGAGGATGTTAGCGTTTAGCGCGAACATTGGACTGGGATCAGAAGCATGAAACGCGCCTTTGCGAGTTGCCTTAGGTTGGCCGCTGCGATGGCTGGCAGCGTTGCGGTGGCAGGGGCTGCACTTCCCCGACGGAGTGCCGCCACTCCGTGCCCGGTCAGCCCAGTGACCATGAAATTGCAAAGGCTAACGGTCGGCCTATCCCCCAATTTCGAACTATGGCGCGAAGTCGTATTGGGCGTCTACAATGCGTCCACGCCAATAGGGAAATGGCCCTTCGGGCAACACCCATTCGACTTTACCCGACATCGGAACCATCATACCCTTGACTCGACGGTAATCGCTAAAGTGCCTAACCCATCGAGTTAATCCAGATTTTCCGTCCGCATCGCGGATATGCGTATAATTTCACCGCGCTCGCTAAAGTCCGCGTCGCAAAAAACCGTAGTTTACCCGTCAGTGAGTGTAACGCACGCGGTATTTTCGTAGAGCGGTTTCCACAAGATGCCGTCGCGGGGAAGAAGGGCGGTCGGTAGGAACACGGCCTCAGCCAGATACCTCAGCAATTCGCCGGATGCCATTATCGATGTTGCACGCTGATTTAGGACCGGTATAAGTGCCGATGGCGCTCCATACATGGCGCCCTCGCCTGCAAAGTAGCCGTCGTGAACGAAAAAAGAAATCATCGGAGCCATTCGGATCCTGGCCTCCCAAAGAAACCCAGGTGGCTCGACTGAAAAGTACTCCAAGGCATTAAACGGACTCCAGGAACCAGCACGCATCGCGAATTCGCCAATCTGCCGTAAACAGGCGTTGCGCACGACCGACTGCCCTGGTGTGAGCGCGAACTCGAAACTTCGCACGACGGGGTCGGGCAAACCCGCGAGATCGTCGCGCGAAAATGGCGGCGCTTTGGCGTGGTGCCGTGCACGAAGCCTAGCGGCGCTGCGCGCCGTCTTGAAATTCCAAAGAACGACGGCAACGGTAACAGCTGGGGCGATACCGGCAGCGAGGCCGCCCGCGATCATGGCACTGATCGTTAACCCACGTCTCATAACGATCTGTTCCACGAACGTTGCATGTGCCCGCGTTCGCGGAAGGAAGCTGCGCTAGGCGGGTAATCCCGGAACTGCGTCCGGGAGCCACTTCGCGGATAAGCTAATCAGACGATGACGGCATTCACTGGACGGCGCAACGTCCGCGGCATTTCCGGGTCGTGACCGAAACGCACGACGTAAAGACGGGACATGGCCGCCGTTTCACCCGTTCTTCCTCAATCTTATTCCCGGTCGGCCGTTGGTGAACCGCTCAAGGGAGCCGGCCGGGTGGAGAGGCATGCCGATCGCGATTCGTTAAGGCGTACTTGGTTTTATTGTTGGGGTCCTGCGGGTGGCAACGACTATTTCGAATCCATCGGCAAGTTGCCCGCGTTCCGCCCGGAGCAGTACTCGTTGTTTACGGTGACATGCGGGTACTAACCCTTTGAAAGTAAGAACACTGGACGATGATCAAAAAAGAGGAGGAGGGCACCGCATGATACGCTTCAGGTCGGCGACTGCAGTTGCTGCCAGCGCTGCGATTGCAACGGCGTCCTTGCGGACAAAACTGGTTTCATGAACGTTCTCGCAGTGAACGCCGGATCGAGTTCGCTTAAGGCGCAGGTCTTCGCGATCGATGAAATGCCCACGATGGGAAAACCAATTGATCCGTTATGGCAGGCCGAGATCGCTCTTCGCGTTGAGGAGCCCCCGCTTGAGGTTCAGATTCAATCGCTACTTGGGCGCGTTGCACCCCTCTGCATCGATGCCCTCGCGCATCGTGTTGTGCGTTCGGTTTTACCGGTGCAAGTCGATGCAGAACTAATCACTGATGCGGTGGTAGCGGCGATCGAGGGTGCTGTCGAACTGGCGCCTGAGCACAATCCAATCACGCTGGCGGCCATCGCTGCCAGCCGCGAACTGCTGCCGTCGGCGCGTCAGGTCGCCGTCTTCGATTCCGCCTTTCACCGTACGATTTCGGCGCCTGCGGCTCTCTATGCTGGACCGTACGAATGGTTTACCGACGGCTTTCGCAAGATCGGCTTTCATGGACTGAGCCACGCGTATTGCGCGCGGCGTGCCGCGTCCATGCTGGGAGAGTCGCTCACGACTTCGAAATTCATCATCGCCCATCTCGGTAGCGGTGCTTCGCTCGCGGCCGTCGACGGCGACCGAAGCGTCGATACCACGATGGGCTTTACTCCGCTGGACGGGCTTATGATGGCGACACGATCGGGCTCTATCGATCCCGGCCTCTTGCTCTATCTCCTGCGTAAAAATCGCTATACAGTGGATGAGCTCGAGCGCGTATTGAGTGAAGCGTCGGGGCTGCGAGGCATCAGCGGCCAGCACACGGGCGACATGCGCGACATCATCGCAGCCCAGGATCGCGGCGATCAACGAGCAGTGTTGGCTTTTTTGGCATTTATCTACCGCCTTCGAAGTGCGATCGGTGCTATGGCGGCGGCGCTCGAAGGAGTGGACGCACTGGTCTTCACCGCAGGGATCGGCGAGCACAGCGCGCGCGTGCGGACCCAGACGTGCCACGGGCTTCGCTATCTCGGCATCGAGATCGACGAGCATCTCAACGCCACGGTCGCCGGCGACGCCGATATTAGCGCCCCCGGCGCGCGGGCGCGAACGCTGGTGATGCAGACTCGTGAGGAATGGCAACTCGCGCGTCTGGCTTATGGCGTCCTGACGTCGATGCCGTAATTCTTTGCCTAACGAGAGATCGGGTGTGAATGCCTGTGCGTGAGCAATCGATCGAATCAAATCCCCCCGTGTCCTGACTTGCCGACGGCCGCCATGCCTCGTACCCGTGTTTACTTCGCTTCGAAGGCGCCCATCGCGCCATGATCGGCATCGCCGAACTGGTGCGTGACAAAGGGATAGTGCCCCGCTTGGTACACGGTAAACTCGCCGATCGCGCCACCACCCGGCGGGATCGTCATCGTCTGGATGCCGTATTGCACGTTCTTCGGATTTCCATCTTGCATCACTCTCTCGAAAGTGGTGCTGATGACGTGAAAGGCGGAGAAGTGACTCGGGCCGGCGTCGACGACGTACACGCGCACCGGTTGACGCACGCGGATTGAAAGTGGTCGCTCCATATACTGGAAGGCTGAGAATTACAAGAAATCGTAGAGACATTACATAAAGAGGCCAAATCGACAGAATTTGATGCTATACTTTTGAGGCATCGGCCCGAAGGCGATCGAGCGATCGTGTAGTTCCTGTCTTGCAATGTTTGCTTCGGCGTGTCAGCTCGGTGGCTAATGTGACCAAGACAGGTGAGCGGCGAGAGCCCCCGTTTGTTCACATCCCGAAGCATCTTAGATGGAGGAGAATTGACGGTTTCCCATATCCCGCCGAACGATGCCGCGCGCCTTGAGGTCGTCAGGCGACACAGCATCTTGGACACTCCGCCGGATGGGACGTTCGATCGGGTGACGGCGCTGGCAGCGCAGCTCTTCCATGTGCCGATTGCGCTGGTGACCATTGTTGACGAGGATCGGATTTGGTTAAAGTCGCGCAGCGGTCTAGACGCAGTCACGGAGATCCCTCGTGATCCCGGTTTATGCGCCTCAGCGATTTGTCAAGACGAACCGTACATCATCGAACGAGCCCGCGAGGATCCGCGCAGCATGGCCAACCCGCTTGTCGCCGGCGAGTTCGGCTTGCAATTCTACGCGGCAGCGCCGCTCAAGACCAGCGACGGCTATAATCTCGGAACATTCTGCCTGCTCGATCGTAAGCCGCGCAATTTTAGCGACCAGGAACGCACCTTGCTTGTCGGGCTGGCGGAAATTGTGGTGAACAACCTCGAACTGCGATTGCAGGCACTTCAAGTCGTTTCTTCCGAGCGGCAAATGCGCCGTAAGGTGGCGTTCGTCGCCGATACGTTGCAGCGCGCAATGCTTCCGCAGTCTTTTCCCCATGTGCCTAATGTCGCTTTTGATGCAATTTATGCCGCAGCCGCACGGGAGGCGCAGGTAGGCGGCGACTGGTACGATGCATTCTTGGTCGACGACGACCACTTGCTACTGACGATCGGGGATGTTGCCGGCCACGGCTTGCACGCAGCCACCCTAATGGGAAAAGTCCGCCAGTCATTGCGTGCGATCGCGCTGAACGTGCTCGATCCAGTAGAAATATTGCGGCGCTTAGACAGAATGTTATGTGCAGAAGATGCAGAGACGATGGTGACGGCGATGGTCGGAATAATCGATCTACCGGCGCGCACGCTGCACTCCGCAAACGCCGGCCATCCAGGGCCGTTGCTGCGAACCGCCGCGGGCGAGGTTGTCGAACTCACCTCCGCGGGTCTCCCGCTGGGCCTGCGCACGGCCGGGAAACGAGGCGCCGGAACCACTCGCCTCAAGCCGCACTCGATGCTTGTCCTATTTACCGATGGTTTAATAGAATCAACCCGCAATATGATTGATGGCGAGGCCAAGCTTCGCGCCGCTCTACGAAGCGAATGCGTTGCGTGCGCGCGCCCGGCGGTTGCTCTGTACGATCTGCTGCTACCAGACGGATCAAGCGACGACGTCGCGATCCTTACCGTCGAGTTCAAATAGGTCGTCTCCGACGATCCATTCCTCAACTGCTATTCGTCAGCTGAATTCGAGAGAGGTTGTCGACCGTGTGGCGGTCGACGTGCTCGTGGATCGGCTCGGGTGCTCGGCCGCCAACTCCTCGGCGTGAGCCTGGAGAGGACGCATTTTTGCTTCCAGGGAGCCGGACGGCAGTCGCGCCGCTAGCCAATGAAAAAGCCCGTAAACACGGGCTAGGATTGGTTGCGGGGCCTGGATTTGAACCAGGGACCTTCGGGTTATGAGCCCGACGAGCTACCGGACTGCTCCACCCCGCGACGAGCGACCCTGAGTATACGGCCCCAGATCGTCGCTGTCAATGAACTGACGTCGTGGCCTCGCGGTCTGTCGACTCAGATCGAAGCCCCGCTTCAGTTGCCGTCGAATTTGATCCGCCGCACTCGCTTTCCGCTGGCCGCGGCGGTCGGCTCGACGTTCGTAGCGTCGCTTCACCGACGTCATTTTAGGCTTTGCTATTCTGCCTGCGTACCGCTTTCGCCCGATTTGCCGCCCGAACCGTTCTGATTAACGTACCTTAGGCTTCCGCCAAATTGTTGGTGCGCCACGTCGTAACATTCGCAGGCCGCATCTTCAAGGCCAGGTCGATTGAGAATTGTTATGTTTCCATGCGCGTAGCGAATAAAACCGGCTTGTTGCAATGTTGCTGCGGCGATGGTTACCCCGGAACGACCCGTGCCCAGCATCATCGCCAGGTACTCGTGGGTCAAGGGAATTGTGTCGAAGTCGACGCGATCGTGAGTCATCAAGAGCCAGCGAGAGCATCGTTCGTAGACGGTGTGCAGCCGATTGCAGGCAGCGAGTTGCCCCAACATGTTGACGTACGCTTGCAGATTGTTGGCGCCGCGATAAGACGGACCCAGTACGGTCGCGTTAAGAC
>JRHI01000081.1_pt1 | contig 97000 bp, 93 predicted proteins | sample 215371 | NCBI WGS metagenome assembly JRHI01 (sample SAMN02929681, study PRJNA255918) | sediment metagenome | biome: cave system; feature: Ice Cave; material: Sediment; isolation source: sediment from deep within a dark volcanic ice cave with no known source of... ...
AAGCCCAGAATCGCATGACTATAAGTGACGGCCTCAGCGGCGACGAAGCTGGTAGCGGTCACCGCGCCGAAGGTGACCCCATCAAGCACATCATTGAAACGGTGATAGCGCAGGAGGATCATCGGGCCGAGGAGCAGCAGCACCAGACCCCCAAGCGGGAGCGCCACGCCGTCGGTGAGGATGTAGGCGTCGCGTCCCTGACGGACCACGTCAGCGGCCGACGGACCGACCGCCAGGCCAAGTTCGCCGATACCGACGCCGACGGCGCCACCCCAAGCCACCGTGAACAAGAACGCCCGCACCGGCTCGTCCTCATAGACATCAACGTCGACCAGGTACAGCAGCACGACGAGCGGAACCAGCAGCGCGGCGGCGATCAACGCCGTGGGGAAAAGACGCAACGCGGCAAGCCCCACGATCACCGCCCCCCCGACCACGAAGGCCACCCGAAATCCCAGCATCGAGGCCCGCGGCAGGTGCGGAAACAGCGTCGAGACCAACCTCGGGACGAGCACCCGCTCGTGAGGAGCAGCGGCGAAATGACGCCGCGTCCGTGACGGTCCCGAATGTTCCGGGCCGTCCAGCACAGCGCCACACCTCACGCAGAAACTGCCCTGCGGAGTCTGCAGACCACAGCCGGGGCATGCGCGCATCGTCAGAGAAAGAGAGTCAGTGCCCGCCGGACAAGAACGGGTTCACAAACGGCGCCACGACGGACAACGATGGCCCCTCGAACAGCTCGAACAGGCTCCGGTCGGCCAGCACGACGCCGCCATCATTCGCGCCGCAGGTGAAATTGCCGGCCTCGCCGACTTGGGTCCCTTTTGAGGTGGTAATCGGGATCGGGTTGCTCACCTTGCAGCCCCTCTTGACAATGCGGCCCACGAGGTCAGATAAGACTGAGACTGCGCTGCGCGGACTGCCGAACGCTCCCACCTCCACGAGGATCTGGTTGGTGCCATCGGAATATTTCCCCTGCAGGGCGTCGGTTGCCCCCTGATTGATGAGCGCCGGGATTGGCTGCAGGCTGCTCGGAGTAAGGGAGAAGCCCGCAATCTGGCTGGGAAAGAGGCTCGAGAGCTGCCCTTGCTGTCCTTGGTTCGGAGGGGGCGACGGCGCAGGAGCGGGAGTCGGGGCGGGCGTCGGAGTCGGGGCGGGCGTCGGASTCGGGGCGGGCGTCGGACTCGGGGTCGGACTCGGAGTCGCGTTACCACTGCCGCCTAGAAAGACAATCAGCGCGACGACTCCAATGACCGCCGCGGTCACGCCCCCCGCGAGAATGAGTTTCGCGGAGATTCCATGGCCGGGCGGTGACGGGGGGCGATGACCGGCTGGCATGGGGGCGGGCGTCGCGGCGGGCCCGGCGGTAGCTTCTCGGGGAGAACCCGCTGAGCCCGACGGAGCGGCCTGGATCGGTGGAGGCTCGGCTGGTGGTGGCGCCGAAGGGGGAGCTTGCTGCACGGGAGGTGCGGGAGGGACCGGCGCGGTCTTCCCGGCGCCTGCGTCCGCGGGAGGGGCCGGCGCCGTCCGGGCGGCGCCTGCGTCCGCCGCAGCGGCTGCGGCCATTGGGGCCCCGCAGTTGTGGCAGTACCTGACGCCCTCGCCGACATCCGCGCCGCAGTTGGAGCAGAAGCGGGCCATCAGGACGGTCTCTCCGCCAGCATGGGTGAATCGGGAGCGCCAGGGTGCTGGCGCGCAGCCACGATCGCCGCCCGTAGTCGGGTGACCTCGTGATCGAGCTGGGTCTTGATGTGCGGGTCGGTAGCCCGGCCTGCCCGGCGCCGAGTCAGCGCCAACTGGACCTGACGGTTCTGAAGGCTTCTCAGTCCCAGCCAGCCGCGGGCGTCCACGCCAGCCAGGCAACGGATATAGGCGGCCCGTCGCGCGACCGGATTCCGGAGCAGAGCCAGCTCGTCCGTTGTGGCCTCGACCCCATCGGCAGACAGGTCATTGGCAATTGCGTCCCGTTCCGAAGCAAGCCCGAACAGCATCAGGGCCAGGAACAAAACCACCGGGGCTACCAGGACGAGCCATTCCCGGAGCTTTCCCGAACTCCCCAACGGATTGCCGTGGGCCACGGCCAGGTATACAGCCTGCACCCCGAACGCGAGCGCCAATCCGAGCAGCGGAAGACCGATCCGATGCAGCACGCTGGGCCGATCGATGGCCGCGCCGAACCCCGCCCCCAGTAACGCGCCGAATACTCCGAAGGCCAGCCCGGCCAGAAGCGTGGGCCAGAGCGTGTCCAGCGGCGTCGAACCAAGCGCCGTGGACAGAATCGAGCCGCTGTTCTGGAGCCCCTGGATGAACGCATCACCTGTGGCGAACCCAAGCCCGGCGGCAGCCCCGTATACGGCCCCATCAACCAAGCCGTTGACTTCCGACCAGCCTCGCAGGCGGCCGATGCCCTCGAGGATCCCGATCCCAATCGCCAAGGTAATGAAGATCGTGAGTTCGTCGGCCACTGACGCCAAAACCGTGGTCCCGTGAAGAGTTCGCGCATGAACCAGCACCGACAGCACCAGCGAACCGAGAGCCCCAAGTCCAAGCACCAGGCCGATGGACCACAACGGCTCCTTCTCGTTGAGGTCAATCAGCCGCAGCGCGATCAGGTACACACCAGCCACGACGACGGCCAACGCGAGCGCGAAGGTCGGATCGGACGTGGCAGGAGAGATCGTTGCGAGCATCTTGTGGCCGCGCGCACCCGCGGCATGCCGATGACAGCCATACTCGCCAATCCGATACCCACTGTCAAGCCGCGAATCGAAACCTGGCCGGGCGCCGCTCGCCTGCTGATAGAAGCATCGCCCTGACCGGGCCGCCCGCCACCAGACGCCGCTCGATGGTCGGTCGGGCGACCGCGGCTACCCGCTGGCGTGGAGGATCGCTTCGAGATCGCGTAGCTGTCGGCTGACGCTGCCGGCAGACCTGGTCGCAGAGCTCGAATACTGCCGGTTCGCTGATTGCGTAGCGAACGGTGTTGCCGTGCTTGGTGCGGCTGAGCATGTCGGCGGAGTGGAGGATCCCAAGGTGCTTTCAGACGTTCTGCTGAGAGGAACCAAGTGCTGCCTGGAGCCCCGTGAGGGTCGCGGCGGACTCACGGCCCACCGGTAGCCGAGGCGCTCCCGCGCGAGCGTTTTTGTGCCCGAGAAGGAGCATGAGCACCGCCTCCTGGCCCTAGCGAGATCAACACGACCGTAAGCAGTGACCGATCAGGCCATCGAGCAGCGGCGTCCCAATTACACCAGCGAGCACGCACGGCGGCCGAACCAAACGTCCGAATCCGCGAGTGAGAGAACCCGCACCTAAGGTACACCGGAGGCACGAGAAAGTGTGGTTCGGGAGCGCTTGACAATGCCCACTTCAGCGCTCGATGATGTCGACCGTCATGCCCCGGACTTCTCTGTTCCTACGCGGCCTGATGGCAGCAGCAGAGAGACTGGACCATCGCTTTGGTTGGGACAAGCTTCCGACTCCTATGGGTGTCTTGACGCTGCTGGGCGCACGCGAACGCTTGCGGCGGGAGAATCTGTACGCAACCGAGTTCTTCGCCGGTGCGGGCGAGGACAGCGGGCTGGCGCCGCCGGAGCGGGATCACCGCTTTGCGCGGACGTCTGACGGCACTTACAACGACCTTGCACGGCCGCTCATCGGCTCGGCCGGAACTCGTTTCGGACGTAACGTCCCGCCGAAGTATTGGCATCCGGAGAACGGTGCGCGCGTTCTCCAGCCGAATCCGCGACTTGTAAGCCGGCTGCTGTTGACCCGCGAAGAGTTTCTGCCGGCCACGACCTTGAACGTACTCGCCGCCGCATGGATCCAGATGGAGGTCCACGATTGGGTCTTCCACGGCAAGAACGAGCACGCAGCGCCGTTCGAAGTTCATTGTGAGCCTGACGATCAATGGCCCGAGAAGCCAATGCAAATCCAGCGGTCCCACGCAGACTCGCATCCAGACAACGAGGCTCGGCTCACCTACACAAACACCGAAACCCACTGGTGGGATGCCTCCCAGATCTACACCGGTACGCGCGACGGGGCCGCCCGGCGTCGCTCGGGTGAGTTCGGGCAGATCGCTCTCGACGAATATGGGCTGGTGCCGGTCGAGCGTGAGGGTCCGCTCGACTACTCGATCGTTCCGGGCGCGATGTGGCTCGGCCTGGCGATCCTTCAGAGCGTCTTCATGCGCGAGCACAACGCCGTGTGTCAGCACTTGCACGCGCATCATCCGGCACTCTCGGATGACGAGCTATACGAGAAGGGCCGCCTGGTGGTTAGTGCGCTGATGGCCAAGATCCACACCGTCGAATGGACGCCGGCGATCATCGCGCATCCGACCACAGTTCGCGGCATGAACACTTCGTGGTGGGGCTTGACCGGTGACCGATTGCACAAGCGGATGGCCAGAATGACACGAAACACTCTGCTGACGGGAATCCCTGGCTCTGCGACCAACGATCACGGAGTCCCACACTCCCTCACCGAGGAGTTCGTCTCCGTCTACCGAATGCATCCTTTGATTCCGGACGACTACGTCTTCCGCTCCGTGCAAACCGATGATGTTCTTCAGGAACGGACGTTTCCTGAGCTAAACGCGCTCGAGTATCGCCAGCGGCTGGGCGAGATCGAGATGGCGGACGCGCTGTACTCGCTCGGTGTCGCATTTCCAGGCGCGATCACACTTCACAACTTCCCGCGCCATCTCCAGGAGTTCCATCGTCCTGACGGTGCCCTCGTAGATCTTGCGGCGACCGACATCCTGCGCGCCCGAGAGCGCGGCGTCCCGCGCTACAACGAGTTCAGGCGGTTGTTCCACAGACCGCCCGTTGAATCATTCGAGGAGCTGTCTGACAGCCCGATGTGTGTCGAGGAGATCCGTGCGATGTATGAGGGTGAGATAGAAGACGTTGACCTGATGATTGGACTGTTCGCCGAGCCGAAGCCGGCTGGATTCGGCTTCAGCGACACTGCCTTCCGAGTCTTCCTGCTGATGGCAGGAAGACGACTCGAGGCTGATCGCTTCTTCACGCGCGACTACCGACCAGAGGTTTACACCCCGGAGGGTCTTCAGTGGATCGAGCGGGAGACGATGCGCTCCGTGCTGCTTCGGCACTTCCCGGGGCTTGCGCCCGCGCTGCGCGGTGTAGAGAATGCATTCACGCCGTGGCGCCGCGTCACGAGCGCTTGAGGCGAAGGGAACTCCAGCCGTCGATCAAGCAGGTTTCCCCGAGGATGGTGGGTGCCCGCCGATGTCGGAGCTGAGGCGCTCGGCAACCTCCTCGAGCTCCGCCGCGCGAGCGCTAATCAGATTTGAGGCCTGCGCTTTGAGCTGGGCAATGTTCTCCGGCCGCGCGTCGTCGAGGTCGTCGCGCGCTTGGGTAAGCACGGACTGAAAGCGCCAATAGCATCCTGGACGGAGCAGCTCGGCCAACTGGTGGTCGATCGCCATGCTTACCCCGTCGAGCACGAGATGGAGGATCGGACGAGCCCACTGGGCGACGCCCCATTCACGGATCTGCGCGTATGGGAGCTGCCGGGTCATCTCGCCGGTGCCCAAGGAAACGAGCAGGATCTCCCCATTGCCGAAGCGCCCCGCTTGGGCTTCGGCGAACGCGCACATCCCCGGATTATTGGCGTAGAGACCGCCGTCGACGAAAACCCTCCGGCTGGCAGCGTGCTCGCGGGGTTCAAAGTACGTGGGCGCTGCGGAGGTCGCACGCGCGGCGACCTTCATCTCGTAATCCTCGGCTGGGTCGTGCTGAGCCTTCGCGCTGTCAAAGTAGAACGGGCGCCGCTCAACCACGTCATAGGCCGGGATCAGCACCTGGGTCAGCGCCTCAGTCAAACAGACGTGACCAAAGAGGCGCTCGAGGACGCGTTCCAATCCAGCGGCGGAGTACTTCTCGTGGATCATGCCACCGAGCCCGTGGATCCTCTGCCAGGTCCTGGCATCAAAGATGCGGTCCCCCTCATGCTCGTAGACATCGACGAGCTGCTCGGCGCGCCAGGCGGGCCGAGCATCGGCGCCTGGGCACGCCAGACCGAGGGCGATGATGCCGCCGGTGGAGGTTCCCGCGATGAGATCGAAGAGCGAGGCCACAGGACGATCCGCGCGACGCTCAAGGTCCGCAAGGACCATTGCGGGCATGATCCCGCGAATACCACCTCCGTCAATCGAGAGCACGCGGGTGACCTCTTGCCGCCGTCCCCGGCGGACTCCTCGTAATAGTTTGGTCAGCCAGTCGCTTCGCTCAGCAAGAACCCCTCGACCCGACATCTGGCGGGTGAGGATATCCCCAATGGGATTGCACCGCGCCCCGCGGGTCCTCAATGCTTGGTGCTAAATCGGGAGTCGAGTCCGGCCGGACAGTTCGTCGGGAGCGCTTGCACGGCGGTGTGGGGTGTCGGTGGTTACTCGAAGGACAAGGCGTTGCTCGGCCGCGCCGTGGGCGTCGAAGTACATGCTTGGGTGGGCCTTGATGGGCCAGACGAACTCGACGCAGCCGAAGGCCATCGTTGTTGCGCTCGAGCCAGTGTCGGAGTTTACGGACCTCGATCTTGTCGGTGTCGAACGCCGCGCATCTCCGCTATTTGATGAACAGGATCTCCGAGTACTTCGGCAGCGGCCAGAGGTCGTCGGCGACGACCTTCTCGAGCTTGTCCGCGGTCTCGCGCATGGCCTCCATCGCCGGGGTCACGCGCTGCTGCATGTACCTGGCATGTGCGAGCGCGTCGTCGTGCGGTTGGTTCTCTTCGAGGTTGGCCGCCTCCAGCCCGTAAATCGCCCCGACGAACTTGGTCACCAGCTCCTCGGTCTCTGAAAGCACCTCGGGCAGGTGCGCATCTCGCAGCAGCGCCAGGTAGCGCGCGGCGGCGGGCAGGAGCATCGTGCGGGCGATGGCCGCCGCCGTCTCGGACTCGATGTTGAGCTTGGTCACGTACTGCTCGAGGAACACTTCGTAACGCGACTCGAGCTCGCGGGATGAGAGCACGCCGTAGTTCTCGAACATCGCCTCGGTCTCGTCGGCGACGAGATACGGCAGGGCGTCCGGCGTGGCGCGGAGGTTCAGCAGTCCCCGCTGCTCGGCTTCCGTGTGCCACTCCTCGGCATAGTTGTCGCCGCCGAACACGATCCGCTTGTTCGCCGCGTAGCTGCGCTGCAGAATCGGCCGCAGCGCGGCTTCGAGCTCCTCGCCGGCCTGCAGGGCGTCCTCGAGCTCCTCGGCGAGATCGTCGATCGCCTGCGCGACGATCGTGTTGAGGACCGTGTTGGGGAGCGACAGCGACATGCTCGAGCCGAGGGCTCGGAACTCGAACTTGTTGCCGGTGAAGGCGAACGGGCTGGTGCGGTTGCGATCGCCGCCGTGCATCGGCAACGGCGGCAGCACCGGAGTGCCCAGGCCGAGGAACGACTCCGGCGTCGACTCGCCCGCCTCCCCGCGCTCGATCGCGCCGAACACCGCCTCGAGCTGTGACCCGAGAAAGATCGAGATGATCGCCGGCGGGGCCTCGTTGGCTCCCAGCCGGTGATCCTGGCCCGGCGAGGCGATCGATGCGCGCAGGAGGCCCTGGTGGCGGTTGACGGCTCCGATCACGGCCGCGCAGAAGAACAGGAACTGAAGGTTCTCGTGCGGGGTGTCGCCTGGCTCCAGCAGGTTCTCGCCGCCGTCGGTGCCCATCGACCAGTTGTTGTGCTTTCCGGACCCGTTGACGCCGGCGAACGGCTTCTCGTGCAGCAGACAGACGAGCCCGTAGCGGCGCGCGACGTTCTGCATGACCTGCATCACCAGCTGCTGGTGGTCAGAACCGACGTTGGAGTTCTCGAATACGGGGGCGAGCTCGTACTGGTTCGGCGCCACCTCGTTGTGGCGCGTCTTCACGGGCACGCCGAGCTTGGCCAGCTCACGCTCGGTCTCCAGCATGTAGGCGAGGATCCGCTCAGGGATCGAGCCGAAGTAGTGGTCGTCGAGCTCGTGACCCTTGGGCGGCTTGGCGCCGAACAGCGTCCGGCCGGTGGTGATCAGGTCGGGGCGCTCGAAGTAATACTGCTCGTCGATCAGGAAGTACTCCTGCTCCGGTCCGACCGTCGTGAACACACGCTGGGCCGAACTGTTGCCGAACAGCTTGAGCGCGCGGATCGCGGACTTGGACAGCGCGTCCATCGAGCGCAGCAGAGGAATCTTGTGGTCGAGCGCCTCGCCGGTCCAGGACGCGAACGCGGTCGGGATGCACAGCAGCGCCCCGTTGGGGTTCTCGAGCAGGAACGCCGGGCTGGTCGGATCCCACGCCGTGTAGCCGCGGGCCTCGAACGTCGCGCGGATGCCGCCGGTGGGGAAGCTCGAGGCGTCGGGCTCGCCCTGGATCAGCTCCTTGCCGGAGAACTCGGCCAGTGCCGTGCCCTCGCCGGTCGGGTTGTAGAAACTGTCGTGCTTCTCGGCCGTCATCCCGGTCAGCGGCTGAAACCAGTGCGTGTAGTGCGTCGCGCCCTTCTCCAGCGCCCACTCCTTCATCGCCAGCGCGACCGCGTCGGCGAGCGAAGTGTCGAGTGCCTCTCCGCGCGCGAGCGTGACCTGCAGGCGGCGAAAGACGTCCTTGGGCAGCCGCTGGCGCTGGATCGCAGGGCTGAAGACGTTGGACGCGAAGACCTGGTTATCCGGGACCGTCAGGTCGGGCGCGCCCAGGGCGCCTCCGTTAGGGGCCCACTGGGCCGCGAGGACGTTCTGCTGGCGGATGCGAGGCATGCGTTCTGTCGTTCCTTCCTTTGTGCGCCGTCGGCGGCATCGACGCGTACGAGGGCCGGCCTCGGCGTTCCCCGAGGCGTGAGCGCGAAGCGTAAGCCATACCCCGGGATYAGGTCACTATCCCGATGGCCAAACCGAGCCCCGCCAGGTTCGCCGTTCGGCGAAGCGGGACGGGCGTGAGATACTCGGACTGTGCCCTTCGATCCCAAGCTCGGCCTCGACGTGTACGTCCCGCATCCGACCCGCTACGACGAGATCCCTTACCGTCGCTGCGCTCGCAGCGGGCTGAAGCTGCCGGCGATCTCCCTGGGCCTGTGGCAGAACTTCGGCGACGACTTCCCGCTCGCCAACAGCCGCGCGATCCTCCGCCGTGCTTTCGATCTGGGGATCACCCACTTCGACCTGGCCAACAACTACGGGCCGCCGTACGGCAGCGCCGAGATCAACTTCGGACGGATCTTCGACGAGGACTTTTGCCGCTACCGGGACGAGCTGGTGATCTCCACCAAGGCGGGCTACGACATGTGGGCGGGACCCTATGGGGAGTGGGGGTCACGCAAGTACGTCCTGGGCAGCCTCGATCAGAGCCTGAAGCGAATGCGCCTCGAGTACGTCGACATCTTCTATTCGCACCGGTTCGACCCGGAAACGCCGCTCGAGGAGACGATGGGCGCGCTGGACACTGCGGTCCGCCAGGGCAAGGCGCGGTACGTCGGCATCTCCTCCTACGGCCCCAGGCGGACCGAGGAGGCCGTGCAGATCCTGCGGGAGCTCGGCACGCCGCTCTTGATTCATCAGCCTTCCTATTCGCTGCTGAACCGCTGGATCGAGGACGAGCTGCTGACCGTGCTCGAGCGCGAGGGGGTCGGGACGATCGTGTTCTCGCCGCTGGCCCAGGGCCTGCTGACCGACAAGTACCTGAATGGGGTACCGGACGATTCTCGCGTGCGTCGCGGCCTGCACTTCTCGCAGGAGATGATCTCCGAGGAGAATCTCGACCGGGCGCGCTCGCTCAACCAGATCGCCCAGCGTCGCGGACAGACGCTGGCTCAGCTCGCCATTGCGTGGGCGCTGCGCGATCCGCGGATCACCTCCGCGCTGCTGGGCGCCAGCAGCGTCAGCCAGCTTGAGCAGAACGTCGAAGCGCTGAAGACCCTCGACTTCGACTCCGATGAGCTGGCGGAGATCGACCGCTACGCGGTGGACGGCGCTATCAACCTCTGGGAGCCGTCGAGCTCGGCGTAACGCCGTCCTACGGTGCGGCCACGACCTGGCCGTTGTTGCCCACGTAGGACTGCTGGGGCTTGCTCAGCACGGTGACCGTGAACGTCCCGGTGGGGCTACCTCCACCGGCCAACACGGCTTTCGCGTTGCCGTTCAGTCCGGCCGCGATCGTGTAGCCAATCACATGCCGGCCAGGTTTGATCGCCGTCACCCCCCAGTCGAAGGTGGCGGTGGCGCCGGGCCGGAGCGCTCCGAGCGCCCAGGTATTGGAGTAGGCGGTCACGGCTGCACCGGGGCCCCCGGACTTGCAGCTGTACAGACACGGTCCCGGGGGGCGATCAACGACCCACACCGGACGCGAGGGATCTGCCAGCCCGGTGCTGTCCACGTTCTCAGAGAACGCCGCCGATCCGGTACCCGAGCCGGCCTGCGCCGAGGCCTTACAGCTGATGTTGCAGACGGTCACCGCGACGTTCGGGATCGTGTGGTTGCCCGCGTTGCGGACCGCGATCACCAGATGCGTGTGCTGAGCCAGCCGCTGCGAGGCCGGAAAACGCGCTGTCGTTACCGCGACCTGAAAGCGGCCGTTGTGCTCGTTGGCGTCCTGGCGGGCCCCACCACCGCAGCCGCTCACGACCGCAAACGCCGTCGCGGCGATGATCCAGCTGCTCCTCACTCTCCACCGAGTCACGGCGGGCGCAAGATACCACGCGGGTGCATCCCCGAACGCCGCTTGTCGACGGCCCGTCGCAGGCGGCGGACGGTTCCAACTTGGTTTAACTGGACCGGTTGGCGTAGGCTTACCGGCGGTGAGCCGCACCGGCGGCCGCCCCAACCCCCGGAAGAGAAGACCACAGTTGATCCGAGCAGCTGCTGACCGAGCGTTCTTGCCGACTAAGAGCGTCCTGGAAGAGGTCGGGAACATGATGATCCTGACCGGGAAGACGATCACCTCCGCGGTGCGTCCGCCGTACCCTTACGGCAGCGAGTTCGTGGGGCAGTTCCTGTTCGCGATGAGGCTGTGCTGGTTCCCGCTGCTGATCTCCACGGTCGCGTTCGGATACGCCGCACCGGGACTGCAGGCGGCGAACTTCCTCGTGCTGTTCGGAGCGCTCGACCGCCTCGGCGGGTTCTTCGTGCTCGCGTCGATTCGGGAGTTCGCACCGTTCGTCGATGCGATCGTGCTCGCTGGTGTGGCCGGCACTGCGATCACCGCCGACCTCGGCGCCCGCAAGATCCGAGAGGAGCTCGACGCGCTCCAGGTGCTCGGCGTCGATCCGGTCAAGAACCTGGTCGTGCCCCGGTTTTTGGCCCTGATGCTGGTGACCGGTCTGTTCGACATCTACGCGCTGCTGTTCGGCATCTTCGGCGGCATCGTCGCCACGCTGGTCAACAACGCGCCGCTGGGGCCGTTCTGGGCCACCTTCTTCAACAATGCATCAACGACCGATCTGTGGGGGTCCGTGGTGAAGACCACGATCTTCGGCGCGATCATCGCAATCGTCTGCTGTTACAAAGGGATGACTGCGTCCGGAGGGGCCGAGGGAGTGGGACGCGCCGTCAACCAGGCGGTGGTGATCGCGTTCCTGGGCGTGTTCGCGTTCAATTACGCCTTCACCCAGACGCTGCTGGCCACGCACCCCGAGATCACCACGATCGCCAAGTGATCGGCTGATGGGCGAAATCTTCGCAGCACCGAAGGGCTGGGTCGAGGCCTTCGGCGAGATGATCAAGTTCACCTCGAAGATCGTCGGCGAGGTTTTCCGGCTGCGGGTGTTCAAGTTCTTTGGCGAGGCCCTGCGTCAATCGGGCATCCTGATCATCTCCTCGACGATCGTCATCTGGGGTCTGGTGTTCATCATCGGCCTCGAATGCGGGGTGGAGGGGGCCTACTTCGACCGCGCCAACGGCGTCCCCGCCTATGCGGGCGTGTTCTCCGCTTGGTGCGATCTCCGCGAGCTCGTGCCATACGGTTTCGGGTACATGATGGCCGCCAAGGTCGGGACGGGAATCGTCGCCGAGCTCGGCTCGATGCGGATCTCCGACGAGATCGACGCGCTCGAGGTGATGGGGATCAGCGGGATGACGTTCCTGTGTGCGACTCGCCTGCTTGCGGCCTGGCTCGTGCTCCCGTTTGTCTACATCATTTCGATCGGCGCCGGCTTCTTCGCCAGCTACCTCGTGGTCGTCCAGCAGATCGGAGACGTCACCTCAGGAGGGTTCTTCTTGATCTTCTGGCAATTCCAGAACCCACCAGATCTCTTATTCAGCTTGATAAAGGCCATGTCGATGGCGACGGTGATCGTGCTCGTCGGCTGTTACTACGGCTACAACGCCAGCGGCGGCCCGGTCGGGGTCGGCACCGCGACGGCCAAATCGATGGTCGTCAACATCGTCTCGGTTCATCTCATCGGCATGCTCGGGACGCAGCTCTTCTGGGGCGCGAATCCGAGGGCACCAATCGGAGGCTGAAAATGCGGAGGTTCCAGTTCGGCGGCAAGCGCAAGGACGATGGGACGAAGAGCGCCGAGCCGGCTGCTCCGGCAGCGAGCGAGACACAGGCCCCGGCCACGCCGGCGCCCGAACCCGCAGTTCAAGACGAGCCGGAATCGGATTCGTGGCTGCCTCCGGGACGTGAGGGTTGGGAGGAGCCCGGCGACGAACCGGCCCCGCTCCACGACAGTCAGGACCGTGGGGCCAACGGACCCGGCGACGGAGCTTCAGACACCTCCCACGAATCGCAGATCCCGGTAGCCGGAGGTCAGGCGTCTCAGGCGCAGCCCGCCGCGGACGCGCAGGCGGGCGCCGAGGCGCAGGCTCGCGGCGCGGCCAACGTCCCGACCACCGATCCCGAACCAGGGTCCCAAACCGGCTCCCAGGAATCCGGCTCACGCGTGTCCGTAGTCGACGAGCAGCCGCCGCGACCGGCGCCCCCGGACGGTGCCGACGAGGAGGACTACCGCTGGCACACCTACCGGGTCTATCCCTCCGGGCGCCCCGACGCCGTCGAGTTCATCGACACCTACAAGGCGTTCGGCCGCGCGCGGATCCTGCGCGGCCTGAACATGGGCCTCCCTGAGGGGATGGTGTCGATGGTCCTGGGCCCGTCGGGCACCGGCAAGTCGGTGTGCATCAAGCACATCGTCGGGCTGCTCTACCCCGACCAGGGAGACGTGCTGGTGCACGGCGAGTCGGTGCCGAACATGGCCGACGACGACCTGTTCGAGATGCGCAAGAAGTTCGGCCTGCTGTTCCAGGACGGCGCCCTGTTCGGGTCGATGAACCTTTACGACAACGTCGCGTTCCCGTTGCGCCAGCACACCGAGAAGGGCGAGGACGAGATTGATGACATCATCATGCGCCGGCTCAACGAGGTTGGTCTCGGCAGCGCGCGGGACAAGATGCCCAACGAGCTCTCGGGGGGGATGCGCAAGCGCGCCGGGTTCGCACGCGCGCTCGTGCTCGAGCCCGACATCGTCATGTTCGACGAGCCCGACTCGGGCCTTGACCCGGTGCGCACCGCGCTCCTGGGTGAGCTGATCCTCGAGATCCACCGCGACATGATGGACGAAGCCAAGGAGAAGGGGAAGGAGCATCTGCCCACCTTCGCGGTGGTCACCCACGACATCATGAGCGCGCGGCGGGTGGCCGACTACATCAACGTCCTGTGGAAGGGCCGGATCGTCGAGGCGGGACCGGCCGAGGACATGCTCAACTCCGACAACCCGTTCATTCGTCAGTTCCTCGCCGGGGAGTCGCAAGGCCCCCTAACCATGGACTAGCTCGCTCGCCGCGGGCCCGCAGCTCGGCTCCGCGGGTGGTGGCGTCCAAACACCGCTGGCACCGATAGCCTGACTTTCATGAAGCAGAGGCTCGAGGGGCTGGCCAGGGTCGCCGCGCGCCGCCCCGGGCTGACGGTGGCGATCGTGCTGAGCGTGGCCTTGGCCGGGACGCTGCTCTCGCTGGGCCTCAGGCCCTCTGCCGGCAGCGACACATTCGTCTCGCGCTCGACGGCGAGCTTCCAGGCGACCGACCAGGACCACCGGCAGTTCGGCGGCGACGCGGTGGTAATCCTGGTCCGTGAGCCGCTGACCGACCTCGTCGAGACGAAGGATCTGGCCACGATCACGTTCCTCGAGGCCTGCCTGGCGGGCCAGTACGTCGTCCCCAGCGCGCAGCTGAACTCGTTCCAGCCGGCGCCGCCGGGTGCCCACGCCCCCTACGGTGGATACAACAGTCCGTGCGGCAAGCTGATGACGGCCAAGCCCGTCCAGGTCGTCTATGGCCCGGGAACCTTCCTGAACCGGGCCGTCGCCGCAGTCAATCTTCAGGTCAGGGCACTGCTCAGCTCCGCGCAGCAGCAGATCCAGAGCGCGGGCGCGGCGGCACGGCAACTCGCGCTCGCCCGTGGCCTCACCGCGGCGCAGGCCTCGCAAGCCGCGTCGGCGGCGCAAACGCTCGCCAACAACCAGCAGACCCAAACACTGGAGCGGCTGTATCTGAACTCCGGGATCAGCGGTACGCCGAAAATCGACGATCCGAAGTTCATCCCTCAGATCGTGTTCGACCAGACCCGCGGTGTCAACCAGCCAAAATCGCGGTTCGCCTATCTGTTCCCGACCGCCGGCTCGGCGCTGATCCAGGTCCGCCTGAAGGCGTCGCTCTCCGACGAGCAGCAGGCGCAGGCCATCTCCTGGATCCGTCAGGCGGTGCAGATGCCGATGTTCGCCAGCGCCTACGGAGGGACGTACACGGTCAGCGGCGAGCCGGTCGTCGTCAATGACCTGGCGGCGAAGATCAGTGGCTCGATCGCCGGGCTGCTGATCGCTGCCATTCTGGTGATGGCGGCAACGCTGCTGGTCGTGTTTCGCAGCCGTTTACGGCTGCTTCCTCTGGCTATCGCGCTGGCCGCCGCCGGGGTGAGCTTCGGGGCGCTGTCGCTGGTCGGCGGCACCCTGACGATGGCATCGATCGCCGTCCTGCCGATCCTGATCGGGCTGGCCGTTGACTACGCGATCCAGTTCCAGTCCCGCGCGCAGGAAGCCCGGCGGGGGGAGGACGGCGAATCGCTCACGGTTGAAGCGGCCGTTGTCCGTGCCGCTCGCGTCGGCGCTCCGACCATCGCGGTGGCTGCGCTGGCCACCGCGACCGGCTTTCTCGTGCTGGAGCTTTCGCCGGTGCCGATGGTCAGGGGCTTTGGGCTGCTGCTCGTGGTGGGGATCGCCGTGGCGTTCGGATGCGCGCTGGCGGCCGGGTCGGCTGCCCTCGTGCTGGCCGAACGGGAGGGGGGCGCGTTTGGCGCGTCCGTGCGCGGCGCCCGCGAGATCCTCCGCGAGATCGGCCCGCGGGGCGCCCGTCGTCGCCCGCGAGCGCTGCGAACCGCTCGGGGGGCACCGCTGCGCACCGTCGGCTCCGTGCTGGACCTCGTCGTGCGCAGGCCGGGCCGAGTCCTGGCGGTGGGGGCCGTGCTGGCGCTGCTCGGCTGGGTTGCCGACACCCAGACCTCGGTCCAATCGGACGTGACCAAGCTCGTGCCTTCGAGCATGCCCGCGCTGCAGAACCTGCACACGCTTGAGCAGGTCACCGGCGTGTCCGGGGAGATCGATGTTGTGGTTGACGCGGCCGACGTCGCGACCCCGAAGGTGGTCGGCTGGATGTTGAACTACAACGCCGAGCTGCAGCGCCATTTCGGCTACCTGGAGACCAAGGGCTGCGCTTCCTCGACCCTGTGCCCCGCCCTTTCGCTTCCCGATCTGTTCTCCGCGGGGACGCAGGCGGGCCAGAGCGCTCCCGTGCCACCGGACCAGTCCGCGATCCGCAGCCTGCTGGCGGCGGTGCCGTCCTACTTCTCGCAGGCGGTGATCACCCCGGATCACCGCAGCGCGACTCTCGCCTTTGGCATCAGGCTGATGCCGCTGGCCAAGCAGCAGCAGGTGATCGACTACATGAACTCTCGGCTGCATCCGCCTCCGGGCGTCACTGCGCGGCTGGCCGGGCTGCCGGTCCTGGCCGCGCAGGCGAACGGCGCGCTGTCCTCCTCGGGCCGCCGGCTGCTGACCCTGTTGGCCGGCCTGCTCGCCGTCGGGCTCGTGCTGCTGGCGGTCTTCCGCCGGCCCCAGCGAGCACTTGTGCCGCTGATCCCGATCGCGCTGGCGACGGGGTGGTCCGCGCTGATCCTGTTCGCGATCGGGATCCCGCTCAACCCCATGTCGGCCACCCTCGGCGCACTGGTGATCGCGATCTCGACCGAGTTCAGCGTCCTGCTCTCGGAGCGCTTCCGGCAGGAACGAGTCGCCGGCCGGGACCTGACGGACGCTCTGGCCCAGACCTACCATTCGACCGGCGCAGCGGTCCTCGCCTCCGGGGTGACCGCGATCGCCGGGTTCGGAGTGCTGGTGTTCTCCGGCATCACGATGCTCCGTGATTTCGGTTTTGTCACCCTGATCGACCTCACCGTCTCACTCGCGGGTGTGCTCGTCGTGCTGCCAGCGGTGCTGGTGGTGTCAGAGCGCGAGGATGTCGCCCAGCGGCTCCGGGGGGCCTACGGGCGTGCGCTCACGCTGCTGCCGCGCTCGCGCCGCCGGGCGCGGGTCGCGTGAGCGAGCGGCCGCCTACCCCTCCGGACCGGGAGCCCCAAGCTCACCCACCCGAGTCTGCGGACGGCGACCCGCCGGTCCCGCAACATCGGCTCGATCCTGACCTTGCGGCGGCTGCCGCGGGAGTCCCCGAGCAGCCAGCGCCGGAGATCGCACCCGTGTTCGACCCGAGACCGTATCGCTGGGCGATCGGCATCTTCGGCCTCGTCCTGGTGGTGGTGATCTCGATTTATCAGTTCGCGAGCAACGGGACCGCCAGCCCCGGGGTGCCCCCCGGAAAGCGCCTGCACCGGTTCGTCGCCCCGCTGGCCCTCAGCGGCGTGAACCTCGACGCGAACATGAATCCCCGCTGTGATCCAGCTCATCCAAATCCGCGGGCCCTCAACGTCTGCGGCCGCACTCCGCTGCTGCTGGCGTTCTTTGTCACCGGATCCTCCGCATGCACCCGTCAGGTCGACGCGATGCAGGCGCTCTCGCGCCAGGTCCCGCCCACCGTGGTCCAGTTCGCCGCGGTGGCGATCAAGGCCAGCAAGACGGCGACGGCGGCTGAGGTGCGCTCACACCACTGGACGATCCCGGTGGCGTATGACCGAGACGGCGCGGTCGGTCAGACCTATGGCGTCGAGATCTGCCCGATCGCGGAACTCTCGCGCAGCGGTGGCGTGGTGGCAAGGCGGTTGATCGGCGAGCACTGGAGTACGACGGCCGCGCTGTCGGGCGAGATCCGAGCGGTGTTCGGTCGAGGATGACCGAGGACGTCGATCTCGCGGCCGCCGTTGGGTTTGTGGAACCTCGCCTCAGCGCTGAGTTTCCCGGACTACGCCTCGGCTGGATAAGCGCGCCCGCGCCTCGTCGCGCCAGCCCGCGAGCCGTCGTCAACCGGCTCAAGGATCTCTCCAGCCGTTACCGGGGCGGCAGCGTGGTGGCGATGCGCACCCAGCCGATCCCCAGCGCCTACCGCACGTTCTTTCGTCAGATCGGGCTCGATCCCGACGTGAGCCGCATTCCGATCGAACAGGCGGCGGTGCTCAGACTGCTGCACGGCCAGTTCCGCTCGAGCAACCTGATCGACGACGCGCTGCTGCTCGGCCTGATCGAGACCGGCGTCCCGATCTGGGCACTCGACGCCGACCGCGTCGATCCTGGCGGACCGGGGATTCGCACGTCGCTCAGCGGGGATCGCCTCGGCACCACGGAGCTGGGGGATCACCTGGAGCCCGGACGACTGGTGGTCGCGGACGCCAACTGCGTCCACGCGCTTCTGTTCGACGACGTCGCTCCCGGTCACGGGGTGAGCAGCACGACGGAGCGGATAGTGCTGTTTTCGGTAGGCGTCGACGGCGTGCCGTCGATTCACATCGAGGAGGCGCTGTGGGTCTGCATCGAGGCGCTCGGGGGTGCCTGAGACCGGCGTCCGGAGGTAGAGCTCCTGCTAAGCTCGCGTAGCTCACCGGAAAGGAGAGAGCTATGAGGCTCCTCGAGCAGGAACGCAGCGCCCTGCAGGTCCCACTGCCCTCGCCGGCAACCGTTACCGAGGACGCGCAACGTGCTGCGCGCCGCACGCTACGGACGCAGATCGCCGGGCTCGAGCGTCAGCTGGCCGAGGCGTTCGTCACCGCCTACGCGATGGGTGGGCTCGAGCATCCGATCGGGTACAGCGAACAGCCGCGGCTGCTCGATCTCGGCGAGCTCGAGCAGGTTCGGGACGACTTGGCCGAACGTCTACGCGCGGCGCGCCTACGCATCGCCGAGCGCGCGGACGAGCACGCGGCGAACCGGCTCTGCCTCGAGCGGATGCTGCTGGAACCGGGCAAGTACCGCTTTGTCCGGATCTCCCGCGAGGACCTCGGTGAGCCCGGCTGCGGCGCCTGGCAGGTTCGCCCGCGCATGGGCTTGATCGGCATGCTGATGGGCTGGTGGCAGGTCAAGATCTCTTCCGGCTGTCCGTTACCCAGGGGTCGCGGCTTGCCGCGGCCCTGACCGGACCGAACGACACACTGCTAACCAAGGGCCCATGCGAGACCTCCTGAGGACCGGCGCCGGAGCGGTTCTGGTGGTTCTGATCATGTTCATCGGAAGTCTGGTCCTGTGGATCGGGACGCCGCTGATGTGGCTGTGGGTGGGGTCGCAGATCCAGGGGGCGACGGCGTCGCTCGGCGCCGCGCTCGGGGCGATGTTCTTCGGTGTGACCGCGACGATCGCGGTACTTGCGTCGATCCTGGCCAAGCTCAGCAACATCTATCGCGCCAACTGCGTCTCGCGAGGGATGGGGGATCCGGGTCACCTCGTGCTCGAGGGGGTGCTCGTGGTCAGCGCCGGCTTGACCATCGCCGGCTTCGTGGTGTGGTTCTTCTTCTTCGCCGGCACCAGCCCGATTCCGGTCGGCATCCAGCTCTGAGGCCGTCCGGCCCGAGTTCCGGGCTGGCGGTCCTGCGCCACATGCCGTGGCGCAGGACCGGCCTGGGGCGCGGGCTCAGGCGCTGACGAGCTGCAGGGCCGGTGTCGCCATCGGCTCCGCAAACTGCGGCGCCAGCGAGGGGCAGGTCTGCAGCGCAGCGGCAAGCATGCGCCGCTGGCGATCGGTCAGTGCTCCAACTTGCTTCATCTCGCTGATCTGATTGCGCGAGAGGAACTTGCGGCACCGGGTGCTGCCCCAGCGGCGCTGGCTCATCAGCAGGTCTCCTACCATCCAGCTACTCGCCTCCGAAGGGGAGGCGAGGATGACTTCTCCTGCGGACACGTCACCTTCCGCAATCCGTCGCTTCAGTTCCGCACGCGCGAGCCTGACCTCGTTGGCCCGCTCCAGAGCAAGCAATCGTTGCGGCTCCGGCGTCATCGTGGCCGTCTCCATCATGTAGCTATCTCTCTCCCCTGCGTCCTGTCCGCCGAGGCGGACGCCGTTTGACGGTTGCCGACGAGCACGGCTCGTCTTACGGCCGTGACCGACGGGTGCTGCCTTCCAACTCTTTTGGTTCCTCGACTGCTGCTGCTGTGGCCCGCTACGCCCCGGTCACACCTACCCCCGACGTGACCCTCGCGCGGTCCGGCCGACCGTTCATTTGACGTAAGACAGAAGCTACGCGAGTGGCTCGGTCACAGCAAGGTCACAAATGCGGAGCATGTGCTCCTAGCGTGTTTTTTCTCACTGGCGCCCTTGTGCGGTAGTGGACAAGCGCGAGCTGCGCAGCGAGGCGTCTATCCGTGAGAGGGCAGCGGTCCGTGCTCGGCCTCGAAGGACCGCTTCGCGTCGGCGAACGCCTGCAGCGCGCGGTCGAGCACCGGCTCGTCGTGGGTCGCCATCACGCTGGTGCGCAGCAGCGCGCCACCGGGTGGGACCGCCGGATGGAGCGCGGTATTGACGAAAACCCCCGCGTCGTAGAGAGCCTTCCAGAGCAGGCCCGCGTGCCAATCGTCGCCGACGACGACGGGGACGACTGGCGTGAGGATCTCGGTGCCGTCGGCCAGCCGGGTGGGCTCCACCACCTTGAAGCCGAGCTCGGAAAGCCCACGATGCAGGTAGCGCGCATTGTCGAGCACCCGAGCGAACAGCCGCCGACCCTCGTCGGAGCGGCAGATCCGCACCGCCGCAAGCGCTGCGCCGACCGCAGCGGGAACCGCAGAAGCGGTGAACATGAACGGCCGGGAGGAGATGCGCAAGAACTCGATCACGTCAGCCGGTCCTGCGATCACCCCCCCGCAGGAGGCCAGCGACTTCGAGAACGTCGCCATCCGAAGATCGACGCGATCCTCCACGCCGAGCAGTTCGCAGCTCCCGGCCCCGCGCGCGCCGAGTACCCCGAGGGCGTGAGCCTCGTCGACCATCAGCCGGGCGCCGTACCGGGAGGCCAGCTCCGCGATCTCCGCCAGGGGGGCGACGTCGCCCTCCATCGAGAACACGCCGTCGACCACGATCAGGATCCCGCCGCCGTCGGCTACCGCCTTCTCCAACGCGTGCTCGAGCCGGTCGAGGCGATTGTGACGGAAGACCCTGAGCTTGGCCCGCGAGAGGATGCAGCCGTCGAGAATCGACGCGTGATCGCCGGAATCCGCCACCACCGTGTCCCCGGGGGCGAGAATCGTCCCCAGCGCTCCCAGGTTGGCCTGGTGGCCCGTCGTGAATACGAGCGCGGCCTCGGTTCCGAACCACTCGGCCAGTTCGTGCTCGAGCTCCAGGTGCAAGTCGATCGTGCCATTGAGGAAGCGGGAGCCGGTGAGGCCGGTGCCGTACCGGTTCAGCGCGTCGAGCGCGCCTTGCTTGACCCGCTCGTCTCCGGTGAGGCCGAGGTAATTGTTCGACCCCAGCATGATTCTCGGCTTGCCCTCCATCTCCACCACGGGCAGCGTCGGCCCTTCCAGCACCCTGAAGTAGGGCAGCATGTCCAGCTCGCGGGCGGCGGCCAGCAGCTCGAGCCGCTCGAATTCCCGAGCCTTGGCGAATACATCGATCGAAGTTGGCATGTAGTTTCCCGCGCTATGGCTCTGGAAGTCCGCGCAGTCGCGTCCGATCGCGACATGAAGACGTTCATCAAGCTGCCGTGGCGGCTCTATCGTAACGAGCCCAACTGGGTTCCCCCGTTGCTGTTCGAGCGCAAGCGCTTCTTCGATCGCCAGCGCAACCCGTTCTTCGAGCACGCTGAGGCCGAGTACTTTCTCGCCTGGCGCGGGGACCGGGCGGTGGGTCGCATCACCGCCCACATCGACCAGCACTTCAACGAGTTCCAGAACCACGAGTGGGGGATGTTCGGCTTCTTTGAGTGCGAAGAAGATCCGGAAGCGGCTCACGCGCTGTTGGCCGGCGCAGAGGCGTGGCTGCGGGCGCGAGACCGCGACCGCATGGTCGGGCCGATGGACTTCACCACCAACGACGAGTGCGGAGTGCTGGTCGATGGCTACGACCTGTTCCCCACGATCCTCACCAACTGGCAGCACCGCTACTACCCCAGCTTGATCGAGTCGGCCGGCCTGACCAAGGCGATGGACCTGTACATGTGGAATCTCGAGGTGTCCGACCGCGGCCGGGTCCATGAGGCGATCTGGCGGATGGCCGCCGACGTCGAGGCCAAGCATGGCATCACCGTTCGCCCGATGCGCAAGAAGCACATGGAGGCCGAGATCAACCGCTTCCTCGAGGTCTACAACGCGGCGTGGGAGCGCAACTGGGGCTTCGTTCCCCTGACCGAGGCCGAGGTCCGTCACTACGCCAAGGACCTCAAGCCGATTCTCGACGAGAACTGGGCGTTCGTGGCGGAGAAGGACGGCGAGACGGTCGGCGCGGCGCTGACTCTTCCGGACTACAACCAGGTCCTGGCCCACCTGAACGGCCGCCTGCTGCCGTTCGGCTGGGTCAAGGCGCTGTGGTACCGGCGCAAGATCAACCGGGTCCGGGTCTTCGCTCTCGGGGTCAAGCGCGAGTGGCAGCACACCGGCATCGCGGCAAAGTTCTACGAGCTGCACTTCGACGCGGCCGAGCGGACGCCACAGTCGGGCGGCGAGATGGGCTGGATCCTCGAATCCAACAAGTCGATGAACCGCGCGATGGAGGGCATGGGGGGACGCATCGTCCGGACCTATCGCGTGTACGAGAAGTTTCTTTGACATGACCGCTCACGCTGTCAACATGGTGGCGGCGTGGATGAGCGGATCGAGATGGAGCTTCAAGTGAGCCTCGACGAGGAAGTGGAAACCGTCGAGGGCGTGCCGGTGCTCGCCGAGGTGCGGCCGCTACAGCCGGTTCCGGCCACTCTGCCTGCCGTCCAGGCCGCCGCAGCCGCGGCCACAGGTTTCGTGGCCGGCGCCGCCACCTTGGCCCTGGTCCGTCGTCACAGCGCGCGCAAGCTCGCGCGGGCACAGCGCTCGGCCCCGCGCCGGGCCGTCGACCTGCTGCCGATCGTCGGCACGAGGACTTTCCTCGTCGATGTTCACCTGATCGCCAAGCCGACCGAGTGACACCGCTTCGGCCGCTGCTCGAGGTGCGCCTCGAGGTGCGCCCGCGGTCCCCGTTTCGGCTCCCGCGGCGCAGCAGCCTGGATGGGCTGATGCGTGTGCGGGGCGGGGTCCTGCACCGGCTCGTGCATGTGGGCGAGCAGCCGGTCCGCGTCCGGGTCGCCCAGCTGGCAGGAGATCGCGTGCTGTTCGGCGCACAGGCGCGCGAGCGCGAGTGCGCCGAGCGGGGGATCGAGAAGCTCAGATGCGCGCTGGGGGTCGACCACGATCTCCGTGACTTCCACCAGCGGTTTCGCTCCGACCCGCTGATCGGAGCCGCCGTCCGGGCCGATCCGGGGCTGCGGGTGGCCGCCCGCCCGGAGCCGTTCGAGGCCCTGATGTGGGCGATCTGCGAGCAGCTGATCGAATACGAGCGAGCCGCGGCGATCCAGCGCCGGCTCATCTGGCGTCTCGGTCGCCACTGCCCGGACTGCGGGTGGCGCGACGCGCCGACGGCGGCGGTGGTGGCTGGACAGGGTCCGGCCCTGCTCGCCTCGTTCGATCTCTCCGACGGACGGTCGCTGACTCTGATCCGGGCCGCGCGCGAGGTGGCCTCGGGTCGGGTCGACCTCGCTCACCCCGACCACGAGCGCGGCTGGAGCCGCCTGCGGGCAATCGCCGGGATCGGCCGCTGGACGATCCAAATGCTCGCCTGCGCCGGACAGGGCCGGCTCGACCAGTTGCCGGCCGGGGACCTCGCCTACCTGAAGCTGGTCGGCCGCCTGCGGGGTGGAGACCCCCGCGCCCGTGCGAGCGAAGACGAGGTCGAGCGGTTCTTCGCTCCCTACGCCCCGTACGCGGCGTTGGCGGGGGCGTACGCGCTGCGGGCGGGGGCGGCGGGGGCGGCGGGGGCGGCGGCTCGGATCGCCGCCTGAGAAACCCCTCATTGAAGGGGTGAGCGCAGCGGGCGACTAATGCGCAGCGTCAACAGGCCGAACAAAGCGTCAAACCGCTAGATCCCCGTTGATTTGGTGCGAAGTTCGCGGTGAGCACGAACAAGGAACCAATTCGCGACGCTTGCGCGGCGGTTTGGTGCGAACTTCGGCTCCGGCGACCACAGGCGCGAACTTCGGCTCCGGCGACCACAGGCGCGATCGCCGGCTCCGGCGACCACAGGCGCGATCGCCGGCTCCGGCGACCAAGGCGCGACCGCGCCGTCCGGCTCCGGCGACCACACCCGCGATCGCGTCGCCCGGGCGCAGTGTTCCGAACACTGATACTCTGGAACTGTGCCCACGCCGATAGCTCGCGCCTCGGTTCCGGATCTCGTCTTCGGGCAGCTCTGCGACGCGATCCTTTCCGGCCGGTACGGGGCCGGCGAGCAGTTGCCGAACCAGCGCCAGCTGGCCGCCGAGCTCGGCGTCAACATCGGCTCGGTCCGTGAGGCACTCGGGCGACTGGAACAGCTGCGCCTGATCGAGGTGCGCCACGGCGACGCCACCCGGGTGCTGGACTGGCGCAACTCGGGCGGGCTCGAGGCGCTGGCCGTCCTCGGGTCGGCCGATCCCGCCACGATCGCTGCGCTGTTCGAGGCGAGGCGGCTCCTGCTCGTGGAGGCGGCCCGGCTGGCCTGTGCGCGTCGCACCCCGGAACAGGCCGAGCAGCTGAGCGAGCTCGCCCTCGCGATGCAGACCGCCCTGGAGGACTCGGCGGCCCTGCTCGCCGATTGGAGCTTCATGTCCACGCTGGTACAAGCGGCGGACAACCTGATCCTGCAGCTGATCATGAACTCGGTCCGCGAGCTGTACCTGCCGAGCATCGAGCAGTTCGCCAACCTGGTCGCTGAGCGGCCACAGCTGGCCCCGCTCTACGAGCAGGCCGCCGCCGCGATCGAGCAGCGCGATGCCGACGCCGCCGCGGCGGCGATCGCCACGCTGACCGCGGCTCAAGAGGCCTCGATGCTCCAAGGCGCATGAGCTCGCCATTCGATGTGCTGATCGACCGGGCGCCCCGCTGGCGGCGGCCCGGAATGCGGCTCCTGTTCGCGTTGGTGCTGCGTCCACGAGGCGCGGCGATCATCGCTCGGCTGGCGCCGCTCGATCAAGCGCTCGCCGGGCTGCTGGCGCTGGTTCGCTACGACGACCCCGTGCAGGCGCGTGCGCTCGGGTGGGACGCCGACGCGGTGGTCGACCGCGGCCGGGTGCTCCGGCGGGCCGCTGGAGGGCGGTGACGTGCGCTGGTCGGCCGCCGCCAAGACCCTAACCGCCGACGCCTGCGTGATCGGCGCCGGCGCGGGAGGCGCTGTGCTGGCGGCGGAATTGGCGGAGGGCGGGATGCGGGTGGTCCTGCTCGAGCAGGGTCCTGAGCACGATCCTGATTCCTTCAGCGCCCGCCCTTCGGAGATGCTCGGGACGCTCTACCGGGATGGTGGCCAGACGCTGACCCTCGGCAACCCCCCGATCGCGCTGCCGTTGGGACATGGGCTCGGCGGCACCACGGTTGTCAACTCCGGGACCTGCTTTCGGACGCCCGATCACGTGCTCGAGCTTTGGCGGCGCAGCTACGGCATCGACGTCGACGCGGAGACGATGCGGCCATACTTCGAGCGAGTCGAGCAGGCGTTGTCGGTGTCGGAGGTGACGCCGGAACTGGCCGGCGGCAATGCCGCCGTGGCGCGGCGCGGAGCGGAGCGCCTCGGCTGGTCTCACGGGTATCTGCGTCGTAACGCAAAAGGGTGCGTGGGGTCCGGCGTCTGCGTCTTCGGCTGCCCGACCTCGGCCAAGCAGCACACGGGCATCACCTACATCCCGCGCGCCCGGGCGGCTGGTGCTGAGGTGCTGACCGGGGCGGTGCTCCGGCGGATCCTCGTGCGGCGCCGGCGGGCAGCGGGCGTTGAGGCCTCGCTCCGCTCCGGTGGAGCGCTGCACGTCCGGGCGCCTGTGGTGGCCCTCGCCGCCGGGGCGATCGGCACGCCTGGGCTGCTCGCCCGCAGCGGGCTGGGAGGCGCCTCAGGCCAGCTCGGTGGCAATCTCTCGCTGCATCCGGCGACGGCCGCGGTGGCGTTGATGGATCACGTGGTCAACATGGCCCGGGGCGTGCCGCAGAGCTTTTACATCGACGAGTTCATCACGGAGGGGATGATCTTCGAGGGGGTCGCTGGTCCTCCCGCCTACGTGGCGATGTCGTTGCCGCTGAGCGGGCGGCGGCACGCCGAGGTCATGTCCGCCTATCCCCGCCTGGCCCAGTTCGGGTTGATGGTCAGCGACAGCTCCCGCGGGAGCGTCCGCTCCCTGGCGGGCCGGCCGGTGATCTTCTACAGCCTGGGCGATGCTGACGCGGCGAAGTTCCGTACCGGCCTGGCCAGGCTCGAGCAGCTGTTCCGAGCGGCGGGAGCGCGCGAGGTGTTCCTACCGCTCCGGTCCGGAGTCACGCCGGAGCGGGCGGAGGTCCGGGACCTCAAGCTGATGGCGTTTCACCCGCTCGGGACCGCCCGCGCTCATGCGCGTGCGTCCCAAGGCGTGATTGACGGGAATCTCCAGGTCCATGGCACGGGCGGTGTGTTCGTCGCCGACGGGTCATCGGTGCCCAGCGCGATCGGGGTCAATCCACAGCTGACGATCATGGCGCTGGCCACGCGCCTCGCCGACACGCTGCTCGGTGCCGGTGTCCCTACGGGCCCTGTCCCGCCAGCAGCTCATTTGTCGATGCATTGAGGATCGCGTTGGGGTCGGTGAGCAAATGATTGCTCAGCATCCACTGTCCGTAGGCGTTCCACTGGGCGGGATCCTGGAACCCCCAGGGCTTGCCGGCGGCAGGAAAGAACGCCGGGAGGGTGGCCCTCGTGCCCGCCAGTACCAAACGCTGGTCCAGCCCAGGATTGGCGTGAACCAGTGACTGCACCGCGGCCTGCGGGTCGCGGCGCGCCGCCTCATAGCCACGGGCCATCGCCCGCACGAGGCGACGGACGAGGTCGGGCTTCGTAGCGATCGTCTTGCGCGTGAGCACCAACACCAGCTCGTCGTAGGTCGGCACCCCGAGCTGGTCCATCCGCAGCACGTTCGTCCGCTTGCCGCGCTGCTGGAGCTGGAGCGCCTCGACGTTCCAGTAACCGCCCAAGGTCGCGTCGACCCTGCCGGACAGCATCGCTGGGACGAGGTTCGCGCCGACGTTGACCTCGTTCACCTGGTGCGGCGAGATCCCGGCGTGGGCGAGGATCGTCTGCAGGTAGACGTGCTGATAGGCGATCCCCGCGTCCCCCACCGTCTTGCCCCGCAGGCTGGCAACCCCACGGATGTGCTTGGAGGCGAGCGAGATCAGCGAGGTCAGAGGCCTCTGCACGACTGCGGCGACGGAAACCAGCGGCAGCGAGCGGTTGCGGGCCAGCAGGACCTCGGGCTCGTAGGAGATCGCCGCGTCGACCTTGCCCGCGGCGAGCAACTGCAACGGTGTCGCCGGGTCGGTCGGAACCTGGACGTGGAGGTCGATCCCGGCTTTGGCGAAATCGCCCGCGGCCAGGCCCTGGTAGATCCCGACGTGATCGGCGTTCGGAACCCAGTCAAGCATCAGCGTCAGCGGCTGGGCCGAGCCGGCAGCGGCCGTGATCACGTCCTTCTTCTCGCCGCAGGCCGAGAGTCCGAGCACGATGAAGATCAGCAGCAAACTAAGACGTTTCACGACGAGCGTTCTCCTCTGGGTTCGTAGGCCCACGGCAGCGCTAGCCGCTCGGCCAGGGTCAAGAGCGCGAACAGAGCAATCGCGAACAGGGACAAAATCACGACCGCAGCGTATGCGCGGGGGGTCAGCAGCTGGTTGTTGGAGAGCAGGAAGAGGTAGCCGAGCCCGGCGTTGGAGCCGCCCATCATCTCTCCGATCACGGCCCCGATGACCGCGACCGCGACCGCGATCTTGGTGCCGGTGAACACGCCTGGAAGAGCGGCAGGGAACTCAACCGAGCGCAGCGTCCGCCAGCGGGAGGCGTCAAACGTGCGCATCAGCTTGAGCATCTGCGGGTCGACTCCGGCCAGCCCGTCGAGCGTGGTGACCACGATCGAGAAGAACGACACCAGCGCGACGACGATCACCTTGGGCAGGATCCCGAACCCGAACCACAGCATCAGCAGCGGCGCGAGCAGGACGATCGGGATCGTCTGGGAGGCGACCACGAGCGGGTACGCGGCACCGCGCAGCGTGCTCGAGAGGTGGATCAGCACCGCCAGCGCCACGCCCACCGGAGCCGCCAAGGCGATGCCGAATCCAACCTCCTGCATGGTGACAAGGAAGTTGCTCCACAGCAGCGAGCGGTCCTCGAAGATCGCCTGCGCGACCTGGTGCGGCGCGGCCAGAATCACCCCGTCGACCCCACCGAGGTCCACGTACAGCTCCCAGACCCCGAGCAGCGTCGCGAGCAGCGCCAGGGGCGGCAAGGTCCGCCACGCAATCCTCATGAGCCCATCCCCAGAGCGCCGTGGAGTTGCTCCCGCAGCGCGATGACCTCGGGGTCCGTTCGCCGCCGCGTCCGCGGCAGCTTGATCTCGATCTGGGCTACCACCCGGCCCGGGCGGGCGGACATAACGACGATGCGGTCGGCCAACATCGCCGCCTCCTCGACGTCGTGGGTGACGAGGACCACCGTGCGTGGCTCTTGTTCGAGCACGTGGCCGAGCCAGCCCTGCATCTCCGCGCGGGTGATCGCGTCGAGCGAGGCGAACGGCTCATCCAGCGCGAGCACCGGCTTTCCCGCCAGCAGCGTGCGGAGAAACGACACGCGCTGGCGCATCCCCCCGGACAGCGCCGACGGGCGGGCCAGCTCGAAGCCGCCCAGCCCGAACCGGGCCAGCCACGGCGCCGTCTGGGCGCGGGCCTGCGTCCGGCCGATCCCGCGCGCGCGCAGCGCGAGTCCCGCATTGTCGAGCGCGCTCAGCCACGGCAGCAGCAGATCCCGCTGAGGCATCAGCGCCGCGGGTTCGGCCGTCACGGTGCCGCGATCGGGCCGCTGCAACCCGCAGATCAGCTCGAGCAGCGTCGTCTTGCCGCAGCCGCTGGGGCCGACGACGGCAACCACCTCGCCGGGCCCGGCCTGCAGCGAGACGGCATCCAGCGCCTGCACCCGGCTACCCCGGTTGCTGAACGTGCGGCTCACGATCTCGACCCTGACCGCTCCGGGTCGATGCAGATCGCGCGGCTCCCTCGCTGGAGCCTCGATCATCGCTCTTCTCGCTCCCTCCGCGGGCATTACCCCACAGGTTCGAAGGGTCAGCGCCGGGTCGCATGTCGCGATGGGGCGCTATCTCAGCCGGCTTCCCGCCAGCCCCCCTGGTTGTCAGTTCCGGCTTGATGCTACCGGGTGAGGAACCGTGCGATAACGTCTCGGTCGTGGGGAGCAAGAAGCTGGCCCTCGGCCTTCTCGCTGCGGCGCTGGTGGCCCTGTGCACAACACCGCCGGTCGGTCTCGCCCGGACTGCGTTCCGACCTCGCATCGGCCACGCCCTCGGGCTCATGCCAGCCCATGGACAACAGCCAGACCTGGCGAAGGCGACCAGCTTCCCGCTCGTCTACCACGGTGGAGAGGTGATGCACGACGTCCGGATCCACACGATCTTCTGGGCCGGGCCCGGATTCCACTTCAGTCCCGCGCCGTCGCGGGGGACGCTGTCCTACAAGGGCTTGATCCAGCAGTTCCTCAGCGATGCGGCCCACGATTCGGGCAGCGTCGGCAACGTCTTCTCCGTCCTCGGGCAGTACCCGGACGGGCTCGGGCCCGGCCGCTACCGGATCTCCTACAACCCGAGCACAGACTCGATGACCGATGGCAATCCGTACCCGGCCGGCGCCCACCAATGCGCCTCGCCCTCGGGCATCGCCACCTGCGTAACCGACCTCGAGCTCCAGCGGGAGATCGATCGAAACATTCAGGCTCACGACCCTGGTGGCCGCGGGCTACACGACATCTGGTTCATCTTTCTCCCGCCTGATGTGGACACCTGCATCGGCGTCGGCGCCTGCGCGACGAACGCATACGCCGGTTATCACTCGCTGCTCAACGTCGGCAATGGCGCGGCGGTGTACGCGGCCATCCCCGATCCGCTGATCGAGTTCACTCCGCCGCCGGGGAGTGACCCGCAGGGCAATCCCGAGGCCGAGTCGACGCTCAACACCGTCGCCCATGAGGCGGTCGAGGCGATCACGGATCCAATCGGCGCCGGCTGGATGGACCCGAACGGGTTCGAGGTCGGCGACAAATGTCAGAACGGCCCGCAGACCGGGACGCCGATCGGATTCGCCGCCAACGGGTCGCCGTACAACCAGCTGCTCGCCGGTCACGGTTACCTGCTCCAGACGATGTGGTCCAACGCCGACTCCGGCTGCAAGCAGAGCTCCTCCTCGACTGTCTCAGCCCTGCCCTTGTCGACGGTCGATCTGCGGCAGTTCAGCGCCACGGTCCGCGGCAGGAGTGCCGTGGCCCGCCGCGGCCTCCGGGTAGCCGTGCTGGTGGCCCGCGCGGGCACGGTCGTCGCGGGCGGTGTGTCGGCGACGCGGGCGGATGGTAGCTGGCGGCTGAAGCTGCGCTCCCTGGCTACCGGGGCGCCGGTGGGAGTGGGGGATGACCGTGAGGAGATCCTCGTGCGTTACGGCGCGCACGGGCCGCCGCCTGAGCTGATCCAGACCGGCAATGGAGGCGATCCGTTCAGGCAGGCCGGCTGGACTGGCTGGTTCGACCTCGACCACGGCTTTGCAGTCGGCTCCCGTTCGGTGCTGCTCGGTCCGTGCTCACAAACCGGCGTGCTCACGCTCAGCCTTGCCGAAGGGCCGCTCGCCTCGCCGCTGCAGCTATGCGGCACGGAGAGCGACGTAGCGCAGGTGCCAACGCCCAGGCTCGGTCCGCGGAGCCGGCTGAGTCTGAGCAGCCAGGACAACCGGGCGACGACGGCGGAGGCACCGAACGGGGCGCTGATCAGACTGACGGTGGCACTCGGCGAGCCGAAGAGCGTCGATCCACTCGGTAACGCGCTCGTTCCGTTCGACCCCTCGGGTCAGCCCTCGTGCAGCGCCGATCTGCGCCGCCAAAGCGTCACTTGCACCGGCCTGGTTCCCGGGGCTCGGTATGCACTGAGTCGCCGTCGCTCCCGCGGCACGGTTCATGTCCGCGCGGACAGTGGCGGGACCGCACGCTTTGCGCCGTTCTCGGACGGGTCCGGAATCACCGGCGGTGACACGTTGACGCTGCGCAACCGGGTGGGACGCGTTCTGAGCACCCTGCACGTGGCGCACCTCAGGGTGCACCTGAACGGCGCGTCGACGGTGATCGCCTCCGGCCGGTGCGAGCCCGGTGAGTTCTACGGCGGGGTCGTGCGCACACCCCCGCTCGGCTCCGCGATCGGGAACCCGGGGGTGGCCGGGGACGGGCGGATCTGTCCGCTGAGCGGCCAGGCCGGTGGTCTATCGACCGCGAACATCCTGCAGGTCGACGATCGCAGCGGCGGCCAGACGCGCACCGAGCTGCCGGCGATCCTCGGCACCGCTCCGGTGCAGAACGCGACGCTGTACGGAAGCTTCACCGCGCTCGCGCAGGCGGGAGTTCCCGGTCCTCACCACACCACCATCGCCACGCGTGACCCGATCTCGGTGACGATCGTGCGGGCGGGGTCAAGAAGTGTGGCCTTCCGGGCTGCCAACGTCGACACCGCGGCCGGTGTCCTCGTCCGGGGTCTGGCCCGCGGGAGTTACACCGCCACCTGGGTGCTCAGCGATGCCAACGCGGATACGCGAACGATCCACACGAGCTTCGTGCAGGAGGGCTGAGCGGGTCCCGTGCGCCGGGCGAGCCGGTGAGCCCGGCCGCTCAGGCAACGATCGGCTGCGCCAGCGCCTTGACGAAATCCTCAAGCTGGTCGGTCCGCCAGCACTCGAACGCCTGGCAGTGCTGCTCGTAGGCGGCGATCACGCTGTCGCCGTAATTCCAATACAACCGGGGCTCGGGGTTCAGCCAGAACGTGCGCCCCGCTTTGGCCGTGATGGCGGCGAACACGTCATCCCGGGGTGGGCGGCCGTTGGTCCTGGCGTCGCCGAGCACGATCACCGTCGCCCGGGGGTGCAGCTCATCCTCGATCAGGGCCAGGAATTCGGTCCATACCCGGCCGTAGTCGGTGTAGCCGGAGATGTCCGCCACCCCGGCGTCCCGGGAGACCGCCTCGCTGGCGGCGCGGAAGTCACGCTCACGCTCGAACACCTCGGTCACCTCGGAGATCCGCTCGATGAACACGAACGAGCGCAGCTTGCGAAACGAGTCGTGGAGCGCGTGCAACACGCTCAGGAAGAACGTGCTGGCGCTGGTCACGCTGGTCGACACGTCGCAGAGCACGAAGATCTCGGGACGCCGCGGGCGCTTGGGTCGGTACTTGAGCTCGACCGGCACGCCGCCGGTCTGCAGCGAGGCGCGCATCGTCCGCCGGACGTCGACGTGGGCGTGGCGCTTGCGCCCGCGCAGCTCGTGCCCCTGGGTGGCCAGGCGCCGCTTGAGCTGCGAGACCACGCGATGGACCTGGGCCAGATCCTGAATCGGACCGGTGGGAAGGGCGCGGTCGAGCTCGTTGAGCGGTCGCTTGGGAGGCAGGCTCGCGGTGCGCTCGATCAGGTCGCGCTCGAGCTCGCGGCGGAGATGCTGCTCGAATCGGCGCAGCTGCTGGCGGGGAACGCCGTTACGCCGGGGGTCGTCCTCGGGCAGCTCGGGTTGCGGCTCTGTCTTGAGCCCCAACGCCCGCCGGATCCGCTGGACGTCGACGCCCAGCACGCCCGAGCCCTCGCCCCGGCCGAAGGCCGCGATGGCCAGCCGCGCCAGGTCCCGCATCGCGGCGTCCGAACCGTCCTGAAGCGCGGCGGCGATCTGCTGGCGCAAGGTCTCGAGATCGATGTTGGCATCGCCGGCATCGCCACCCGCTCCGCCGGGCGACTCGCTGATCTCCTGCCGGGCCGCCTCGGCCTCGGTGGCGCGGAAGAAGAAACGATCGAACACCAGGTCGAACACGCGCTGGTCCTCGGGGGACTTGGCGATCGTCGCCGACAGGGCCGAGCGGAACGCGTCCTGGTCGGTCCAGGAGATGTGATCAAGCGCCCCGAAGGCGTCGAGCATCTCAGAGGTGCCCACGGCCACGCCCTCGTCCCGCAGGTCCTCGGCGAACGCCAACAGCTGGCCGTTGATGCCCCCGGGCGTCCGGTCCGGGATCCGGGCGTAGAGCTTGCCGGTGCTGTCGCTGGAGTTCATTGCCGGGCCCTCGGGCCCTCAGGCGGCGGGCTGGGCATCGGCCGCCTCGAGCTTCACGCCCACCCGTGCGGCAACCGTGTCAAGGTCGGTGCGGTGCTTGACGATCACGCTCATCGTCTCCTTGAACGTCGCCTGGTCGATGTCCTCGGCCCCGAGCAGGATCAGCGCCCGCGCCCAGTCGATCGATTCGGCGATGCTGGGTGGCTTCTTCAGATCGAGCTCGCGCACCTGGTGGATGATCTCGACCAGCTTGCGCGCGACCTTCTCGTCGAGCTCGGGCGAGTGAAGCCGGACGATCTCGAGCTCGTGCTCGAGGTCGGGGTAATCGAGCCACAGATAGAGGCAGCGGCGCTTCAGCGCCTCGGTCAGCTCACGGGTGTTGTTGGAGGTGAGCAGCACCACCGGGTGCGTCTTGGCCTCGATCCGGCCGAGCTCGGGAATCGAGATCTGGAAGTCACTCAGCAGCTCGAGCAGCATCGCCTCGAACTCCTGATCTGTCTTGTCGATCTCGTCGATCAGCAGGACCACCGGCTCGGCGCTGGCAATCGCGGTCATCAGCGGGCGCGCGAGCAGGAACTCCTCGCCGAAGATGTCGTCCTGCACGTCCTGCCAGCCGGCGTCGCTGGACTCGGCCTGGATCCGCAGCAGCTGCTTGCGATAGTTCCATTCGTACAGAGCCTTGGCCTCGTCGAGGCCCTCATAGCACTGGAGCCTGACCAGGGTGCGGTCCAGATACTTCGCCAGCGCCTTGGCGAGTTCGGTTTTCCCCACGCCCGCCGGTCCTTCCACCAGCACCGGCTTGCCCAGCCGCGTGGCGAGGTAGGAGACGAGCGCCGTCGAGCCGCCGGGCAGATAGCCGACCTCGGTCAAGCCCTGGGCGACGTCCTGCACCGAACCGGGGTTCTCGCTCATGCTGCAAATATAGGGTTCGACCGTGCTCGTACTCGTTCAAGGCGCTGGCGCGTCCCATCTTGGGCTGTTCACGGCGGCCCTGGTGATAGGACTCGTGATCGCGGTATTCGGGCACATCATCAAGTCGCGGACCCTGATCCTCACTGGGATCCTGGTGATCGCGCTGGTCAGCGCCTATTTCTCTTTCGTGCTGCAGCCGACGCGGTAGCGGTCCGGGGCGCGACGGCCAGGACGCCGCGGCCGAGTGGCAATCCTGCGGGCCCGTGGCGGGAGACTCGACCATCGCTGTCTCGTCACCGCCGGAATGTCGAGCCGCAAGCCCGCCGGCGACACCGTCCTGCGCTTCACCCGGCGCCGGCTCCTGCGCGAACGGGAGCTGATCCGCGTGCGCCTTGGGTCAGGTGGCGGCCGCTCAGTCTTCAGGTTCGAGCGGGATAGTCAGCTGTTCGTCGGACTGCCGCCGCCGCGCGGCCGTAGGCGCAGGCGGGAGCGGAGCGTCGCGCGGGGAGTCCGCGGCATACGGCGCCGGCGGGTGGTCGGTCGACCCCGAACCGCGCGCGCGCCGGGTGGGCGCCTCGTCGGCCGGTTCCGTCGCCTCGCGAGCGCGCCGGGTGGGCGCCTCGTCGGCCTCTGGCGGTTCCTCGTGCTCGGGCCGCGCGGTCAGCCATCCCGGAGGGCGCTCGAAGAAGGGTCGCTCCGCGGACGGTCCCGCGCGGCCCTTCCCGGCGCGGCGTGGTGCGGGCGCACGCGAGCGTTCTTCGACGGCGCCTCCCTGGTCCGGGCCAGACGGGCTCGCCCGGTGTCGATCCTGCGGAGCCGGAGCCGGAGCCGGAGCCGGAGCGGGAGCCGGAGTCTGACGCCGTGCCGCTGCCGGATCGTCCGCCCGTGCTCGCGATACCACCAAGTGCCGATCGCTTGCGGGCACGAGCCCGAATTCGTCGCCGGGCAACGGCGGCTCCGGCTGGTGCGCGGCTCGGATCCGCGACCCGGCGTAGGCCAGAAATGCCGCGCCGGCCAGCGCGACGAACATACCCCACTCAATGCCTGAGATGCTCGCTCCGGGACCGCGGATCCGGGTGGTCTGCTTGTCGAAGATGCGCCAGATCACCAGCACGCAGGCCCAGCCCCCGGCCGCCATGACCACCCATCCGTCGCCGCCCGGAAGATGGAACGCGCGATCCTCTCCGCGTTGAAACAAGAGCGTCAGAACACTCGCGGCGACCAGCAACACAGCGGCCTCCACAAACGAGAAGGCGCCCCAGCCGGTGACTGACGCACTGGCCGCGGCGGCACCCTTCGTGCCCGGAACGATCACTGTCTCCTGGTACCACGGCAGGAACAGCGTCACGAACAACCCGAGCGAGGCGAACGCGGCGAGCCGGCGCTCGTGCGGCAACCCCCGCCAGACCCGGACCACGCGGCCGCCGAGGGTCCCGGCCCAACGGCCGACTCCGGCGGCGGAGCGATTGGCGCTCATACGCGAGCACCGTCCGCGGCGGCTAGGCGATCGACCAACACGTGAGCGTCATGATCGGATACTGGTCGGACCTGTCCCTGAAAGGCCAGGGTCCAGTGCTCACGCGGCCACTTGGCGACGTGCTCGAGGTCGTCTGCGAACCGCTCAGCCGGAATCCAGTCGGCGTCGTCCAGCACGACCTCGGCCGAAGTCGGAAATCGCCATGGGTAGGCGTCGACCTTGCCAGGCTTGCCGGGCCAGATCTTTCGGCGATCCTCATAGAGCTCGCCGTCGATCGTGATGCTTCCCGCGATCACCTTGGCTCGTGTCAGGTAGAGAACGATCCGGTCGCCTGGCTCTATCTCCAGCGCCCGGTTGCGGTTTCGCTCCTTCAAACCGATAACCGCAAAGCCGTGATCTCTCGTCGCCGCGTGGTTCTCCGGCGACCCGGTGAGGATCCAGGTTCGGGCCACGGCTCGATTGTAGGCGTCTTGGCGACGGCTCCGACCCGCCTACTCGATTGGTATGTCGTGGACCTCGGCCGGTGCGCCCCGGTGCTTCTCGGCGCGCTCGAGGTACCAGTCGATCAGCGCTCGCAGGGCGAGCAGGAGCTCGCGCAGCGCCTCCGTCACACGTCGCTGAAGGTCCGGCGGGATCAGCTCGCGCAGCGACTGGATCACTTGCGCCAGCACCTCGACGTCGCGCCGGGAGTCGGCGTCCTCGCGGGGCGCCTCCCATCCGGCCGGCGGTGGCCCGGCCGCTCGGCCGGCGCGGGTCGCCGCTTCGGCCACCCGCCCCGCCGAGGACATCGAGGCACGCGCGGCTTCCGCGATCAGTCGTTCCGCCACTCCCGACGCGCGGTCAAGGCGCGCCTCGAGGCGCCGCAGTGCATCGTCCTCGTGTTGGTCAGCTCCCGGAGTCTTGCGCTCCTCCATCGAACTTCACCTCCAGTGCACCATCTTCGAATGTCGCCCCCGCAGGCTTGAACGAGGCCAGAGCGCTGGGCAGGATGATCGTCCGCCGCTGGCCGTCCACCGCCACCACGAGCTCGAGCCCGATCTTCTTCAGGGAAATGTCACCTTTGCTGACAAGTGCTTACCGGGTTAGTTCCGTCTGGGGGTATGCGTAGCTTGACGGGGTGCCGCGTCCTGGGTTCCCTTTGACGATCATGGAGTTTCAGGAGCGCTTTGGCAGTGAGGAGGCGTGCCGGGAGTACTTGTTCGCGTGCCGGTGGCCGGAGGGGTTTCGCTGTCGGCGCTGCGGCGGGGGTGAGGTCGGAGGGCTGCAACGCGCCCGGGCGGTGTGGCAGTGCAAGGCGTGCGGCGCGCAGACCTCGGTGACGGCGGGGACGGTGATGCACAAGACGCACATGCCGCTGCGGGTGTGGTTCTGGGCGGCGTACTTGGTCGCGACCCATCATCCGGGGATCTCAGCGGTGCAGCTGCAGCGACAGCTAGGGATCGGTACGCACGAGACCGCGTGGATGATGCTGCACAAGCTTCGCCGCGCGATGGTCGCCCCGGAGCGCGAGCCGCTCAAGCGTGAGGTCGAGGTCGACGAGTGTTATGTCGGCGGTGTCGAAGAAGGCTTGCATGGCGGGCGCCAGCACGGCGAGAAGGCGCTTGTAGCGGTCGCGATCGAGGTCCGCGGCCGCGGCTCGGGGCGGCTGCGCTTGCAGGTCATCTCGGACGTTTCGGCCGGCTCGCTGCAACCGTTCGTGACCACCACCACCGAGCCTGGCGCGATCGTGCGCACCGACGGCTGGCCGTCCTACAAAGGCCTGGCCAAGCTCGGCTATGACCACCGCCCGCGGGTCCAGCGCACCGCGCCGGTCGGCGAGCAGCTGCTGCCCCGTGCGCACCGCGCGATCTCCAACCTCAAGGCGTGGCTGTACGGCACCCACCGCTGGGCCTCGCACGAGCATCTACCCGTATATCTCGACGAGTTCGTTTTCCGCCACAACCGCCGGGGCAACCCGCACGCCGCGTTCCAGACGCTCCTTGGCCTGAGCACCCACCATCAGCCGAGCACCTACCGCGAGATCATCGATCACGCCGCCTGAACCAAAACGGAACTAACCCGGTAAGCACTAAGCACCAAACCGCGGGGGCCGCCCGCCGGTTTGGTTCCTTGTTCGCCCTGAGCCCGAAGAAGGAACCAGTCGTGGAGCTGGCGCCGCGATTTGGTGCGAAGTTCGCCCACCGGAACCGAACCGCAGCCGACCGCGACCCCAACGCCGACCGCGACCCCAACGCCGACCCCGACCGCGACCCACGACCTGGGGATTCCGGCCCCACGGTGCTCAGCGATCTTCGCGGTATGCCCGTGTGGAGCATTCCTCGCTGCACGATGCCCAGACGTCGGGGTGGAGCTGGTCGCGCACCGACACGTCGAAGTGCCGAGGAGCAGCGGCACCGGCATCGCCGGTCTGTCGACCGGAGTGCTGAAGGGGTCTTCTGCCGCCCTGCCACCGCTGGGTTCTGGGCGTTGTCGGTATTGCCCGCTGCCACCGCCTGAGCGGCTGACCCGCAACTACCACCGGCGCTGAGCTACAGCGTCAGCTCGGCCCACACCTCCAGCTGCTGATGGCGCTCGCTGCCCCAGCGGCGGGCGAGTGCCTCGACCACCCGCAGTCCCATTCCGCCGGGGCCGAAAGTGTTGCCATCGCGCCGGACCGGAGTCGTCGCGGAGCGTCCCTGATCGGTCACCGCGATGCGGACGCCGGCCGGAACGAGGTCAGCTCGGAGCTCGAACTCCTCCTCAGGCTGGGAGCCCGAGTGCATCACGGCGTTGGTCGCCAACTCGCTCACGATCAACAGCGCGTCGTCGCGCACCGCGTCGATCGCGGCGAGCCCGCCCACGGCCTGTCGAGCCAGCGCGGGTGCCGAGGCATCGCAGCGCAGGCGGACTCTCAGGAGTTCTGCGGGGCGGATCGACACACTTTCCGGATACCCGGTTCGAGGAGCTTGACGCGGCAAGTTGGCTCAGCGGACCCATTTTCTGAGCGTGCGAGCAGTGCGTGGCAGCGGCCGCGCCGGGTAAGGTGGGAGATCGGGCGCCGGGATGGAGGGGCTCCTCAGGAGGGCACATCAGCAAGCGCGGAAATCACCAGATCTCAGACGATGGCACCCTTTCGAGGCACGTGCTCAGATCCGTGCCGGACGCGGTCATCGTAATGAGCGCGGACGGGTTGGTGCGGGAGTGGAACCCCGCAGCGGAGATCACCTTCGGATACTCACGGTCCGAGGCAATCGGCAGCGAGGTCGCGGAGCTGATGATTCCGGAGCCGCTGCGGGCGGCCCACCGCTACGCCCTCGGCCGCTACCTGAAGACCGGCGAGGGAACGGTGGTGGGGAGGCGCCTGGAGCTGACCGGGATCCGACGCGACGGCTCTGAGTTCCTGGTCGAGCTGACGATTACCGCGCTTTCGCAATACGACCCGCCGCTGTTCGTCGCGTTTGTGCGCGACCTGAGCGAGGACCCGCTCCCGAGCCGCGACACCGCGCGGCTGCAGCAGCGGATGGCGTTTCTGGCCAGGACGAGCCTGGTGCTCGACCGCTCACTGGATCTCAACGAAACGCTGCGTACGCTCGCCGATCTAACCGTACGTGGGCTGTCTCAGCTGACCGTGATCGATCTGCTGGACGACGACGGTTCGGTGCACACCGCCGTCGCCGCCGCCCCCGATCCCGCGCGGGCTCGGGAGATCGAGGACATGCGTGAGGCGCATCCGCTTACGCTCGCCGGGTCGCACCCCGTGTCGGCGGTGCTGCGCTCCGCCCAGCCCATGCTGCTTCCCGCGATGACGCCAAGCTTTCTGCGTGACATCGCCGAGGGCACCGAACACTTCGAGCTCATGCGCCGCATGCGCTACCACTCGGCAATCGTCGTTCCCCTGACCGCTCGCCGGCGGCCCCTCGGCACGTTGTCGCTCCTGCGGATGAAGGACGCCCCCTCCTACAACCAGGACGATCTGGTGCTGGCCGAGGAGCTGGCCCGCAGGGCCGCGATGGCGATCGACAACGCCCGCCTGTTCGAGGCGACTACACACATCGCCAGGACCCTCCAGGCAAGCCTTCTGCCGCAGTCGCTGCCCGCCATCCCAGGCGTTGCGATCGCCGGGCGCTACCGCGCCGCCGCGGCGGATCAGGAGGTGGGCGGCGACTTCTACGACGCCTTCGCGATCGGCGAGGACCGGTGGGGAATCGTGATCGGTGACGTCTGTGGGAAGGGACCCGAAGCGGCCGCGCTCACCGCGTTGGCTCGTTACACGATCCGGGCGCTGTCCGATCACGCGCCGGCCCAGGTTCTGTCGCGGCTCAACGCGGCGGTGCTGCGGGCGCGCGAGGAGACCTCGCACCGATTCCTGACCGCCATCTTCGCCGTGGCCGAGACTCGAGACGGCACGCTGCATGTGGAGTTGGCCGTCGGCGGACACCCGCCGCCGGCTCTGTTGCGCGGCGATGGCTCGGTCGAGCAGGTGGAAGTCGCCGGCCCACTGATCGGCGTGCTCGAGGCCCCGGACTATCCCCCCGCCCACTGCGTGCTGAGTCCCGGGGACACGATGGTGCTCTACACCGATGGCCTGACCGACGCCCGCGCGCCGGCCCAGATCCTCTCCGGGTCAGACGTCCTGGAACTGCTGGCCCGCAGCCGTGGGCTGCCGGCCGACGGTCTGGCCGCGTTCCTCGAGGCGGAGGCCACCGGCGGCGAGGACCCGCGTGACGACATCGCGTTGCTCGTGGTTCAGCTGGCTTAGCGCCGGGCGCGCGCGCGTCTGCAGTTCCTCGATCCCGAGCGAGCTCGCCGGCGATCGCCTCGGCCATCATCATCGGCCTCGACCAGGCCGGGCAGCGAGCCGCCCTCGCAGCGCGATCACGTATCGGTAGCTCAACGCCGCGCAGTGCTGTAGCCGTGGCCATACGCGCAAACGTATCCACGCGCGGCCCGAGTGAATGCGGGGTGCGTTCTACGATGGACAGCGATGCTCCTCTCTGTCCTTGATCAGTCGCCGATCTCGGAAGGCTCATCAGGCGCCGAGGCACTGGCCAACACCCTCGACCTCGCCCGGCTGGCCGACGAGCTCGGCTATCACCGGTACTGGGTGGCCGAGCATCACGGCGGCCCGATGCTGGCCGGACCGAGCCCCGAGGCACTGATCGGCCCGATCGCGGCCGGCACGCATCGCATTCGCGTCGGGAGCGGGGGCGTAATGCTCCCTCACTACAGCCCGCTTAAGGTCGCCGAGACGTTCTCGGTCCTGTCTGGCCTGTATCCCGGGCGAATCGACCTCGGGATCGGCCGTGCTGCGGGAACTGATCCGCTGACCACGTTCGCCCTGCAGCGCGACCGGCGGCAGGCTTCGCCCGATGACTTCTCCGATCAGCTCGCGGAGCTGCTCGCCTATCTGGACGACGCCCTCCCGTTCGATCATCCGTTCCAGCGCCTGGCCGCTGCCCTGCCGGGCCGCCCGGAGCTGCCCGCGGTTTGGCTGCTCGGCTCCTCCCCTCAAAGCGCGATCTGGGCGGCGCAGCTCGGGCTCCCCTACGCGTTCGCCGACTTCATCAACCCCGGTGGATCCGACATCGCCGCCAGCTACCGCAGCCGCTTCATCGCCGCGCGGCGGCTCACCGCGCAGAGAACCGCGGTGGCGGCATGGGTGTTGTGCGGCGACAGCGACGAGGAGGCCCAGTACCTCGCCACGAGCAGTCGGATGACGCTGACGTTGCTGCGACGGGGGCAGCTGATCGCTGTGCCCGCGCCGGAGCGGGCGGCTGAGTTCCTGCGCCGGGAGGGCAAACCGGTCGACGGGTCCCTGCCCGGCCGCCGGGGGATCATCGGGTCCCCGGCCACGGTCCGCGCCGGCATCGAGCAGCTGGCCAGCGAGTACGTCGCCGATGAGGTGATAGTCGTGACCATCACCCACGACCACACGGCGCGCCGGCGCTCGTATGAGCTGCTCGCCGAGGTGATGGACCTGGAGCCGCAGCGCGTCGGCACCGCCGCAGGCTGAACCGCCGAGGCGCTGGTTATCGTCGCCAGCGTGGGCTCCTCTCGCGACCACCAAGCCTTCGGCGTTATAGGTACATGATCTACACGACGATTCACTCTCCCATCGGGCCGCTGCTGCTGAGCGGAGATGGCGACGGGCTGCAGGGCCTGTCGATGCAGGGCGGCCCCCGGCCGGTGGCGATCCGCAGAGATTGGCAGCGCGATGATGAGGCTTTCCCCGCGGTCCGCGCCCAGCTGCGGGAGTACTTCTGCGGCCGGCGACATGCCTTCGAGCTTTCGCTGGCGCTGGCGGGCAACCCGTTTGAGCTTACGGTCTGGAGGGCCCTGCAGGAGATCCCGTATGCGACAACGCGGAGCTACGGCGAGCTGGCCCGGAGGATCGGACACCCGTCCGCCGCGCGCGCCGTCGGCCTGGCCAACGGCCGCAACCCGATCGCTCTGATCGTTCCCTGCCACCGCGTGATCGGCGCCGACGGGTCGCTTACCGGTTTCGGCGGCGGCCTTGAACGCAAGCGTTTCCTGCTCGACCTCGAGGCCGGCATCCTGCCCCTGCTGAGTTCTCCTGAGCTCATCCCGGGCGGGTCCAGCACTTCGCCCAGCAGGCAAGCGCGAGCAGCTCCTGCCCGCGCGGCGTGAGCCCGCGGCGTGAGCCGATAGCTAGGTCGCGCCGCTAGCGAGGGCCCGCGCGGCCGCGTGGACGAAGCCCCGGGCCACGACGTTGCCGATCCCGCCCAGCGGGACCAACCGCGGGACCGAGAGATTGGCGTCGAGCTCAAGGTCGATCCGGCTCCCCGGCTCGGCTTCGATCTCGGCCACCCGCCAGGTCACCGAGAACAGTTCCCGGTCGCCCTCATCGTGCGGAATGCGATTCAGCGCGACCGTGCCGACGGGCTCAGTCTGCACCGACAACAGCAGATCGATGTCCCGGGTGAACGGCCCCTGAGAGACGTGCAGAGTCGTGCGCGCGGTGGCCGCGCCGCCGTCGCCGCGGCGCTCGAGCACCTCGACGCGCCGCACCACCTCCGGGTACCAGGACGGGTATCGGTCGACCGCGCTCAGCAGTTCGAGGCTCTGCGCGGCCGACGCGCTGACCCGCGTGGTTGCCGTTCCCTGAAGCTCTTTCATTCAGTGCGCCGGAGCTTCTAAAGCTGTCGGGAGGACCAGAGCAGCCCGGCCAGGATCACGCTCACGCCGGCCACGACGAGCCCTGTGATCCATCCCTGCACCTTGCTCGCGGCGAGGATCGCTCCCAGCGCGACGCCGACGCCGATGATCCCGAACGTCGCGATCAAGCGGACCAGCAGCCGCTCGAGCCCGAAGCGCCGCTGGCCCCGGCGCGGGAGCATGTTTCCGCGCGCCTCGCGAGTGCTGTCGCCCGCGCCTGTCGCAGGCTCGGCGGGCGGTTGCGTTGCCGAGTCGGCGGCCGGCTCGTGCGACGGTACGGCCGTCTCCGGTTGGCGGGACGGCGGGACGGCGGGGGAAGGTTCCTCTGGTCTCATCTTCGATTGCTCCACCGAGGACAGTAACCGGAAATCCCGATCCCGGGTAGCATCGCCTGCCAGTGACCGTTTCTGGCTCACGTAGCTGATGCCGCGCTGGGTCTACGACTTCGCCGACGGCTCCAGGGAGATGCGGGACCTGCTCGGCGGAAAGGGCGCGAACGTCGCGGAGATGACCCGGGTGCTCGGGGCGGACCGGGTGCCGGCGGGATTCACGATCACCACCGAAGCGTGCGTTGAGTACATGCGGGCGGATCGACACGAGCCCGAGGGCATGGCCGAGCAGGTCGCCGAGGGGTTGGCCCGCCTGGAGGAGCACAGCGGCAAGGCGCTCGGAGACGACCAGGATCCGCTGCTTGTCTCGGTCCGCTCGGGCGCGAGGGAATCAATGCCCGGGATGCTGGACACCGTCCTGAACCTGGGGCTGAATGACAAATCGGTGGCCGGCCTCGCCAAAGCGACCGAGAACGAACGCTTCGCCTGGGACTCCTATCGGCGCTTCGTCCAGATGTTCGGGAACGTCTCGCGCGGCATCCCAGGCGAGAAGTTCGAGGACGCGATCCGCGCGGCGAAAGACGCCCGCGGCGTGTCGGAGGACACCGAACTGGACGTCGACGCGTTGAAGGAGCTCACCCGCACGTTCAAGCGCGTGTATCGCGAGCACACCGAGGAGGACTTTCCCCAGGATCCGCAAGAGCAGTTGCGGCTGGCCATCCGGGCCGTGTTTGATTCCTGGGTGGGCGAGCGCGCGGTTTCCTACCGACGGCTGAACCGGATTCCCGACGAGTGGGGAACAGCGGTCAACGTGCAGCAGATGGTGTTCGGCAACAAGGGCGACACGTCGGGGTCCGGCGTCGCCTTCTCCCGCGACGAGGTAACCGGCGCGCCGCAGCCCAGCGGCGACTTTCTACCCAACGCTCAGGGCGAGGACGTCGTCTCCGGGGTCAGGACGCCACGGGACATCGACGAGGTCAGGGAGTGGCTGCCTGAGGTCCACGCAGAGCTGATGGAGATCCTGAGCACGCTCGAGCAGCACTACATGGACATGCAGGACACGGAGTTCACCGTGGAGGAGGGCCGGCTGTTCATGTTGCAGACCCGCAGCGCCAAGCGGCCGGCCCAGGCGGCGGTTCGCTTCGCCGTTGACGCTGTCGCCGAAGAGCTGCTGACCCGCGAGGAGGCGCTGATGACGATCGATCCCGACTCCCTCGATGCGCTGCTGCACCCCACCTTTGACCCACAAGCGAAGTTCGCGGTCCTCGCCACCGGGGTGAACGCCTCCCCCGGCGCGGCCAAGGGCGAGATCGTGTTCACCGCCGAGGACGCGGTGGCCGCCGAGCAGGAAGGACGCGACGTGATTCTCGTGCGCCCGTTCACCGATGCCGGCGACGTCGCGGGATTCCACGCCGCCAAGGGGATTCTCACCTCCGAGGGCGGCAAGGCCTCGCATGCTGCGCTGGTCGCCCGCGGCATGGGGCGCCCGGCGGTGGTAGGCGTCGATGCGCTGGTCATCGACCTGACCGCCAGGACGGTGAGCGTCGATGGCACCGAGCTGCACGAGGGCGAGCGAATCGCCATCGACGGCACCCTCGGCTGCGTCACCACAGAGGACGTGCCGCTGGTCGAGGCTCGGGTCGACGAGAACTTCGAGACCGTGCTGGGCTGGGCCGATGACGCCCGGCGGCTCGGCGTCCGGGCCAACGCCGACACCCCGGAGGACGCGCGGCGCGCGCGTAAGCTCGGCGCCGCGGGTATCGGGCTGTGCCGGACGGAGCACATGTTCATGGCCGAAGACCGCCAGCCGAAGATGCGGGCGATGATCATGGCTGACACGACCGAGGACCGGCGTAAGGCGCTGTCGGAACTGCTGCCGTTGCAGCAGCAGGATTTCGAAGGCCTGTTCGAGGCCATGGCCGGGCTACCGGTGACGATTCGGCTGCTTGACCCTCCGCTGCACGAGTTTCTGCCCAACCTTCCGGACCTCGCCACTCAGGTCGAGCATGCCCGGATGAAAGAGTCCGATGACCTGGCCCGCCTCGAGCGCCTGCAGGCGCGCGTCGAGGAGATCTCCGAGGAGAACCCGATGCTCGGGACACGCGGGTGCCGGCTCGGCATTCTCTATCCGGAGATCTACGAGATGCAGGTCCACGCGATCTTCCGCGCCGTCAAGGCCGCTTCCGAGCCTCCGCACCTGGAGATCATGATCCCTCTGGTCGACTACGAGCACGAGCTGGAACTGATGCGCGAACTGGTGACCGGCGTGGGTGAACAGGAGGGTCTGCGGGTGGGCGAGCACTACAGCGTTGGGACGATGATCGAGCTCCCGCGCGCCTGTTTCGTGGCTGATCGGATTGCCAAGTTCGCTGACTTCTTCTCCTTTGGCACCAATGACCTGACCCAGACCGCCCTCGGCTTCTCGCGCGACGACGTCGAGTCGAAGTTCGTCCCCACCTACCTGGAGAAGAAGATCATCGACCGCAGCCCGTTCGAGACGATCGACCGCCCCGGAGTCGGCTGGCTGGTGCGGCTGGCCGCGTGGGTCGGACGCGAATCGGTTCCGGGGCTCAAGCTCGGGATCTGCGGCGAGCACGGCGGCGACCCCGAGTCGATCGAATTCTTCCACGCCGCCGGGCTCGACTATGTCTCGTGCTCGCCGTTCCGCGTCCCCATCGCCAGGATCGCGGCGGCGCAAGCGGCGATCGAGCACCCGTTGGAGGGTTTCGGGTAGGCGCGGCAGTGCTGATCGAGGCTCGGGTCGAGCAGCGGCTGGAGGAGTTGGTGTCACTGATCGAGCACGCGGCCCAGAACCCCGATCCCTGGCACGGCCTGACCCGGTTCCTCGAGCAGCGACTCGAGCTCCAATCCCGCGAACGCGGGTTCAAGGAGTTGGTGCTGGGGGCGCCAGACGGTCTCCACGCGAATCACGCAGATCCGTGCCCGCGCCGGACAGACGCGCTGGGCCCGCACAGGTGGATGCGGTGACGTCAGCTGGCAGCCCCCGCGTCGGTGAGCGGTGCCATCGCAAGCGCCGTTGCAATCCGTCCGAGACCTGACCTACCTTCGCGAACGCGTGTTCGTCTCCGCCACCTCCCCCGCTCCCGCGGCGCCGCAGCCGACATTCCTGGACCAGCTGAACCCGGAGCAGCTGGCGGCCGCGACGCACCCCGGCGGCCCGCTGTTGATCCTCGCCGGTGCGGGCACCGGCAAGACGACAACGTTGTGCTCACGGGTGGCCTGGCTGGTCGAGCAAGGGATGGCGCCAGAGCGAATCCTGCTGCTGAGCTTCACCCGCCGCGCCGCGCGTGAGATGCTGCAGCGCGCTCGCGGGCTGGTCAGGATGCCGTCTGGATCCGGCGGCGTGCTCGGAGGCACGTTCCACTCGGTCGCCCACCGGTTCGTACGCATGCACGCGTCCTCGCTGGGACTCTCGCCGGGCTTCGCCGTACTCGACGCCGGCGACGCCGGCGACGTGATCGATCTGATCCGCGAGGAGCACGGCCACGCACAGAGCAAGCGGCGCTTTCCGAGAAAGAGCACCCTGCTCGACGTGTACTCGCGGACGGTGAACGCTCAGCGGAGCCTGTCCGGGGTGGTGGCCGAGAACTTTCCCTGGTGTGAGGAGCATGTCGAAGCCATGGCGATGCTGTTCAAGGCCTACACCGCCCGCAAGCGCTCACTGTCGGTGCTCGATCTGGACGATCTGCTGCTGTATTGGCGCGCGCTGGCAGCCGACGAGGTGATCGGGCCGGCGATTGCGTCCGGCTTCGATCACGTTCTGATCGATGAGTATCAGGATGTGAACGGACTCCAGGTGGAGATCGTCCGAGGCCTCCGCAGCGACTCCCAGGAGGTGACCGCAGTCGGCGACGACCTGCAGGCGATCTACGGCTGGCGGGCCGCCTCGGCCGACCACATCCTCGGCTTCCCGGACCAGTTTCCTCAGACCACGGTGATCAAGCTCGAGCGCAACTATCGCTCCACCCAGCCGATTCTCGACACGGCCAACGTGCTGGCCGCGGCCGCCACCCGCTCGTTTCGCAAGCGTCTACAGGCCGAGCGCGACGGCGGTGAGCGACCGCAGCTGGTGTTCTGTCGGGACGAATCCGCACAGGCTGAGGAAACCTGCGACCGCGTGCTGACGGCGCGGGAGCGCGGGATGGAGCTGCGCAGCCAGGCGGTGTTGATGCGCGCCGCGCACGACTCCGACCTGCTCGAGCTCGAGCTGGCGCGGCGAAAGATCCCGTTCGTCAAGTACGGCGGCCTGCGCTATCTCGAAGCCGCCCACGTCAAGGATCTGATCGCGCTGTTCCGGCTCGTCGGCAACCCGGTCAACGAGCTGTCGTGGTTCCGCGTGCTCCAGCTGCTCGAGGGCGTGGGGCCCGTGACCGCGCGCCGCGTCCTCGACGTGCTGGTCACCGCCGGGACCCACGGGCCAGGCACGGACGGCGCTGGGGCTCTCGGCGCGTGGCCGCAGGCGCGGGAGCTGATGTCGGCCCCGGCGCGGCTGGCCGCGGATCCGCTCGTGGACGCGCTGGGCGCGGCGCGCCAAGCGCAGAGCGCCGGCGCCCAGGCGGAGGGCCTGCGCGACGCGCTCGCCCCGCTGATCTCGGCCCGCTATCCCGACGGGCCGATGCGGCTGGCCGATCTCGACCAGCTCGTTGCCGCCGCCCGTGAGTCTGCGGACATCGGCCACTTTGCCGCCGAGCTGGCCCTCGACCCACCGCAGTCAAGCGCTGACCTCGCCGGGCCTCCCCATCTCGATGAGGACTACCTGGTCTTGTCCACGGTCCACTCGGCCAAGGGCCTCGAGTGGGACGGTGTGCATGTCCTGTCGCTCTACGACGGCAACTTCCCGGCCTGCATGTCCGTCGGATCCAGCGAGAACATCGAGGAGGAGCGGCGTCTGCTGTATGTTGCGCTGACCCGCGCACGTCGCGAGCTCCACCTGTACGTGCCCATGCGCTATCACCACCGCCCTCGAGGCATCGATGACGCACATGGGTACGGCAAGGTGTCACGGTTCTTGACCGAGGACGTACGCGGCACTTGCGCGACGGTGAGAGTCAGCGCCGACGGGTTCAGCGCGGGCCTGCGCCTCGGTGGGGAGCTGCGAAAGATCAGCGTCTCGGTCGACTCACTGTTCCGGTGAGGCGGTGAGAACCCAGCCGCTGGACGCCATCGTCGTCGGCGGCGGGCACAACGGCCTGGTCGCGGCGGCAATGCTTGCCCGCGCCGGCCGATCGGTGCTGGTGCTCGAGCGCTCGGCGCGCCTCGGCGGCGCTGCCGTCTCCTACAGTCCGTTCCCCGGCGTCGACGTGCGGCTCTCCCGCTATGCCTACCTGGTCAGCCTGTTTCCCGCCGCACTCGCGCGAGCGCTCGGCCTTCGGCTGGAGCTGCGGGCCCGGGAGATCTCCTCCTACACTCCGGTGGGCGACCGGGGCTTTCTCGTTCGGGCTGACCAGGCGCCATCGCAGGCGAGCGACTGGGCGGGCTTCTACGCCCGGTTGGGCCGGCTGGCCGAGCGACTCTTCCCCACGCTGACCCAGCCGCTGCGCTCCCGGCAAGCGATCCGCCGCCTGGTCGACGACGACACGGCCTGGGGCTGGCTGTTCGAGCGACCGATCTCCGAGGTGCTGGAGCGGGCCTTCAGCTCGGACGTGGTCCGCGGCGTCGTGCTCACCGACGCGCTGATCGGCACGTTCGCCCCGGCCGACGATCCCGCGCTGCGCCAGAACCGCTGCTTTCTCTATCACGTGATCGGCAACGGGACGGGGCGTTGGGAGGTTCCCGTCGGCGGGATGGGTCAGCTGACCGAGACGCTGGTCGATTGTGCCCGCACCGCGGGGGCCGAGATCCGAACCGACGCCGAAGTGGCCTCGATCGACACTGACGGCACCATGGCCGCGGTCCGGTGCACCGACGGCGAGCGCTTTGCGGCCCGTCACGTGCTGGCGGCGATCGCGCCGTCGGTCCTGGCGCGCCTGCTCGGAGACACCGCGCCGCCACCCCCGGAGGGCTCGCAGCTCAAGCTCAACCTGCTGCTCCGACGCCTGCCACGGCTGCGTGAGGAGGGGGTTTCGCCGGAGACGGCCTTCGGCGGGACGTTCCACGTCAACGAGGGCTACCAGCAGCTGCAAGCCGCCTACGCCGAGGCGGCAGCGGGTGCGATCCCGCGCTTGCCTCCGTGCGAGCTCTACTGCCACTCGCTGACCGATCCCACGATCCTCGGCCCCGAGCTACGCGCGGCCGGCGCCCAATCGCTGACCCTGTTCGGCCTGCACATGCCGGCACGGCTGTTTGTAGCCGATCCGGCCGGCGCCAAGCGAGCCGCCGTGGAGGCGACGCTGCGCTCGCTGAACTCGGTGCTCGGCGAGCCGATCGAAGACTGCCTGTGGCTGGGGCGCAACGGCGACCCGTGCCTCGAGGCGCTGACGCCACCGGAGCTCGAGTCAGAGCTGGCGATGCCGGGCGGTCACATCTTTCACCGTGATCTGGCCTGGCCGTTCGCCGAAACCGACGACGAGGTCGGACAGTGGGGTGTCGAGACCAACCGCGACAATGTGTGGCTGTGCGGGGCGGGCGCGCGGCGCGGAGGCGGCGTCAGCGGGATCCCCGGGCACAACGCGGCCCGGGCGGTACTTGCGTCGTGACTCGCCACTCGCGACGCTTGAACACGATCAGCACTCGCCATCGCACCTCCCGGACCCGCACGTCGTGAACCTCGATGGCGCGTTCGCCTCAGCGCCGGGTTCGTAGAGGCCGACCGCCCACAAGGCTCAGCCCGCGCCGTCGACGTTGCGGCCGACGTCGGTCGCTGGGGTCGCTGCGCCAGCCGACTCCAGGTCTAGCTCGGTTCGCACGCCGAGCGCGTTCAGGGCGCGGTTTGCCTCGGTCAGGCTGGTGGCCGAGGCGACCGCCTGGGCCAGGCGACCGGTCGCGTGCATTGTCGCGCCGACGTCAAGGTACACCGTCAGTGCGGCGAGTGAGGTGAGCTCCACCGTCGCTACCCCGCCGCGGATCGGAACCGGCCCAGATACCCCGCGGAACGCCCGCACCGCCTGCGCGCTGGCCTCGGTCGGCACGAGCGCGACCGCCGCCTCGAGCCGGTCGGCCACAGCGGCGGTCAAACCCCGCGCGCCGCACAGACCGCCCGCCGAGGCCACCAGGGCAATCCTCGCCATCACCTCGGCCGGCTTCAGCTCGGCGTCGCAGCCGATGCCGAACACCCCCAGCAGCACCTCGTGTCCCGCGGCCTGAAGTCGCGCGGCGGCGGCCAGCATGATCGAATCGCAGAGCGGGCTGCGCAGTCCCGCCTCATCGCCATGGGCGAGCACGTCCCCACCGACATCGATGAACACGATCAGGTCGCAGCCGAGCTGCTGGGAGGCGTCGGCGAGGCCGCGGGCGATCGCCGCCGGGCCGTTGTGAACATCGACCAGCACCGTTTCCTCACCCAGGAACTCGGCCATGCGGGATTCGGCGAAGTACACCTCGCGGTCGGCGACGCGGGTCTGGGGGCCGGCCAGCAGCACTCCGGGGGCCAGCTCCTGGGCACCGGTGATCTCGCGCACCCGGCGCGGCCCGGCCACCGGATCGATCGCCCGCCGCTCCCAGCTGATGCCACCGAGAACCGGAGCGGCCTGGTCATAGAGCCTCGCATGCTCCGCCGTGGCGAGCGCGCCGACGACGTCGCCCCCGCCCCCCATCCCCAGTACCAGCGGGCGCCTGGCGCGCCGAAGCGCCAGCTCAGCATCGACTGGTGAGACGGTGTCGGCGGAGATGGGCACAATTTTAGAGACCGGGACGTGCCTGGCGTGGGTCGCCGGCGCCCCTGAGAAGACCAATCGAGTACCGCCTCCGTACCCATTAGGTACAGTCTCCTCCGTGCCGTCTCTGGTCGCCAGTCACCCTGACGTCGAGCCGCTGCTCAACGCTCGCCCCCAGCGCGCCAAGCTGCTCGAGGCAATGGTCACCACCGTGGCCGAGAAGGGTTACGAGGCCGCTACGGTCACCGACGCGGTGCGGCTCGCGCGCGTCTCACGCGGGACGTTCTACGAGCTGTTCCAGTCCAAGGAGGCCTGTCTGACGGCAGCCTATCTCGCGGGCACCGAGGTGCTCGAGGAGCGCGTGAGCGCTGCCACCCGCGACGCCGCGGACTGGCGCGAGGAGCTGCGGCTGGGAATCCGTGCGTATCTGAGGACTCTGGATGAGGAGCCCGTGTTCGCGCGGGTGTACCTGCTCGACTGGCCGGCCGTCGGAGCCGAGCGAGAGTCCGGCACGTGGCGGTTCGCCCACCGCTATGGCAAGAGCTTTGCGCGCTCAGGCGCCCCGGTGCCACCAGACGAGGCGCTCTACGTGCTGGCTTCCGGCGTGCATGCGCTGGCCTGCGCACGCGTCAGGGCGGGCAAGCCGACGATCGACCTGGAAGACGTGCTGGTGAGCTGCGCCGTGCGGCTCGCGGGAAACGAGGAGCAATGGACCTGACCTTCAACGAGACAGAGCTCGCGTTCCGCGACGAGCTCCGGACGTGGCTGACCGACAACGTTGCGGGCCGGGCACCCGAGGGGGAGGATGAGCACTACGCGTGGCGGCGGGATTTCCAGCGACGGCTCGCGGGGGGTGGCTGGGCCGCGGTCCATTGGCCGCGCGAGTACGGAGGCCGCGGAGCCACGCTCACGCAGTCAGCGATCTTCTTCGAGGAGCTTGGGCGCGCTGGTGCGCCCCTGCCCGCCAATGTCCTCGGACTGCTGCTGGCCGGTCCGACGATCATGACCTGGGGCACTCCGGAGCAGAAGGAGCGGTATCTGGGCCCGATCGTCACCGCCGACGAGATCTGGTGTCAGGGCTTCTCCGAGCCGGACGCGGGATCGGATCTGGCGGCCCTGAAGACGCGTGCGGTCAGGCGCGGCGACGAGTGGATCGTCACCGGGCAGAAGGTTTGGACGAGCGGGGCGCAGTATTCGAAGTGGTGCATGCTGGTGGCGCGCACCGACCAGGACGCAGCCAAGCACAAGGGCCTCACCTACTTCCTGATGGACATGGACCAGGACGAGGTCCAGGTCCGGCCCCTGCGCCAGATCACCGGTGAGGCAGAGTTCAACGAGCTGTTCATCGAAGAGGCGCGGATCCCCGCCGCCAACGTCCTGGGGGGCGAGGGCAACGGCTGGAAGGTCGCGCTGACGACGCTGATGAACGAGCGCGCCGGACTGGCCTTCTTCCTCCAGGTTCGCCTGCGTCAACTGCTCGACGAGGTCTTCGCTCAGGCCAGCGAGCGCGGCCTGCTCGAGGACCCGGTCGTCGCCGACAAGCTGGGCGAACTGCACCTGAAGGCCGAGGTCCTTCGCCTCACCGCCTACCGCGGGCTGACCGCGATCGAGAAGTACGGACAACCTGGTCCGGAAGGATCGTTGACGAAATGGATGTGGTCAGAGACCAACCAGCAGCTCACGCAGTTCGCGGCCGACCTGCTCGGCACCGAGGGGTTGCGGGCGGGCAGCCCCTGGTCCTACGAGCTGCTGCGGGCCCGCGGCAACTCGATCGAGGGCGGCACCACTGAAGTGCTCAAGAACATCGTGTCCGAGCGCGTGCTCGGATTGCCAAAGTCGCGCTAGGACACCAGGAGACGATCGTGGATTTCGACCTGACCGAGGACCAGAAGGAGATCAAGCGCGTCGCGCACGAGTTGCTGGCCAGCCGTTCGCCGTGGCCAAAGGTCCGCGCGGCCGCCGAAGCCGGCTCGTACGACACCGGGCTGTGGCGCGAGCTGATCGAGCTCGGCTGGCCGGGGATCGCCGTCGCCGAGCAGCATGGCGGCCAGGGTCTGGGAATGATCGAGTTGTCCGTGCTCTCCGAAGAGCTCGGCTATGCGTGCGCGGCGACGCCGTCTACCTCGGTCAGCGCGGTGGCGGCAGCAGTGCAGGCGGGAGGCAGCGACGAGCAGCGCGGTGCGCTGCTGCCAGGTCTCGTCGCCGGTCATCTCAGCGCCGGTTTCGGCACTCGTGAGCTCGCCGCCGACGCCGCCGGCGCCGACGTTGTCGTGCTGCTCGAAGGGGCCGACTCGGAGCTGCTCGAGAAGCCCGAGGCCGAGCTGTTCACATCGATCGACTCGACCCGGCGCTATGCCCGCATCACGGGGTCGGGTGCCGGTGAGGCACTCGGCGCCGACGCGGCAGACCGGATCCGCACCGTCCTCGCCGCCGAGGTACTGGGGATCTGCCAGCGCGCGCTCGAGATGACGCTTGTGCATGTCAAGGACCGCAAGCAGTTCGGCGTGCCGGTCGGCTCATTCCAGGCCGTCTCCCACCGCTGCGCGCACATGCTGCTGCACACCGAGAGCGTCCGCTCGACCACGTACTTCGCCGCCTGGGCCGCAGATGCCGACCCGGAGCGCTTTCCGGAGGCCGCCGCCCTCGCGGCTGCGGCGGCCGCTGAGGCCGGGCGCGAGGTGACGGCCAGCGCGATTCAGGCCCACGGCGGCATCGGATTCACCTGGGAGGCCGACGTTCACTGGCTCTACAAGCGCGCCCAGCTGAACTACGCGTTGCTCGGGGGCGCCCCGATGCACCGCGCGACGCTGGCCCGGTTGGCGGGGCAGCGCGTGGCCCTGGCGGCGAGGTAGGCGCCGGACTGCAAGGTCCGCTCGGTCCTCGCAACGTGCCGCTGAGCACAACCGCCTGAACGGCGAGTGATAAGCCACCAACCGCTCGCTCGCTCCTGACGGCAGGTGCTCCTCTCCGGCGAGCGACCGCTACCGCTGAGCGCCGTACCCCTCGGCGCGCAGCCAATCGACCGTCCGGGCGAGCCCTTCGCTCACGCCGACCTTCGGCTCCCAGCCCAGCACCCGCCGAGCCTTGGCGTTCGAGTACGTGCCACGCCGGAGCAGGTACCGAGTCGATCCTGGGTTGATCTCGTTGTCGCCGGGCGTCAGCCGCGCCAGCCGCTGGATCACCGCCGCGCTGCCGAGGGCGAGTGGCGTCGGGAGCGTGATCAGCCGCCGCCCGACCGCCTGCGCGTAAGGCGCGAAGAAGTCCCGGTACGGGACTCCGATCCCGTCTGAGAGCGTGAAGATCTCCCCCACGGCATCCGGCGCAGAGCCGGCCAGCACCACCCCGTCGACGAGATTGTCGATGTACACAGGCGAGTGGATGCCTCGCCCGCCGCCGGGCAACATGAACCGCCGCGCCTTGATCAGCTCGGCCGGGATGATCGCCCAGGCCCGAGAGCGTGGGCCGTAGACATCCCCCGGGCGCACGATCGTGCACGGCACCCGGCCCTCAATGTGGGCCTGCAGCACGACCTGCTCGGAAGCGATCTTGCTGTCCGGATAGGGGATGTATGTGTTGCGCACGGGATAGCGCTCGTCGACGCCGTCCGGGAACTCGAGTCCGAACACAGTCACCGAGGAAAAATGCACAAACCGCGAGGCTCCCGCCCGCTCTGCCCCGGCCAGGGCATGGGCGGTCCCGAGGACGTTCGCGCGCCATGTCTGCACCGCGTCCTCCAGCTTCAGAGACACGCTGGCTGCCGTGTGAATCACCAACTCGCAGCCGGCCATGCGATCCTGCCACGGCCCTTCGACAGCCACGTCGCCAGGGACGATTCCGCGCTCGTCGTCCTGCACCAGATCGCATCCGGTGACCTCACGGCCATCGGCGCGGAAGCGGGCAAAGAGCGCGCGTCCGATGAATCCAGACGCTCCGGTGATGAAGACTCGGTCCGGCATCGGCTCACCCTACTCGGCAACGCCGGCTCACCTCTGGGGGCAGGCTGCGGCGCCCCACCCGCCGTCCCTATCTGCTCGTCTCGACGCTGACCGTGAGCGTCCCTCGCGGGGTCCGGCTGATCCGTTCCGCGACGCTGGACTGGGGTCGACAATGGCCGGCCGCGCCGGTGCCGAACGTGCCGCCGCCGCCCGGTCCCGTGAGAACTGTGCGTGCCAGCTCCCACACCCTGCTCGCTCGGCGAGGGGGCGTAGCTGGCGGACGCTCACAACCGTGAGCGCTCGCAACAGTGGCACGCGCGGTGTCCTGCGCTTCTCCGCCGTGCGCGCCCGGTTCGTCCGGGTCGTGATCACCCGCTCGAACGGGAGGGATCTACCGATGCTGGAGGAGCTGCGGGCGACGCGGTGAGTCGGTGAAGCTGCGCAGCCGCATCCTCGAGCCGGTCGTCGCCCCAGAACAGCTCATCGCCCACCGCCACCGTCGGAACGCCGAACGCCCCTGCCCCGTACGCGGCGCACGTCACCTCGCGCAGCGCCCGCTTGATCTATGGGTCGCGGCTGGCGTCCACGACCTCCCGCGGCGCGAGCCCAGCCTCCTCGGAGGCTCGGAGAACCTGGTCTGAGATGCTCGGGTCGCGCCCGGTGGGGAAGGCGGCCCGCCGCGCGCGCTGATCGTTTGACCCATCCCGGCTGAGGGTAAGCTTGAGTACTCAAGCATCGAGTTCGCTCTCACTTCCCTCAGACACCGGAGACCTCAACATGCCCAAGCTGATGATCGTGGTTGGGACTACCCGCCCGGGACGGGCCGGTATCTCCGTCGCCGAATGGTTCATCGACCACGCCCGTCGCCACGGCGAGTTCGACGTCGAGGTGGTTGATCTAGCCGAGCTGGAGCTGCCGATGCTTGACGAACCGAACCACCCCCGGCTGCGCCAGTACACCCAGCAGCACACGGTCGATTGGAGCGCGCAGGTGGATGGCGCCGACGCCTTTGTGTTCATCACGCCGGAGTACAACCACGGATATCCGGCGGCTCTGAAGAACGCGATCGACTACTTGCACTGGGAGTGGAGCGACAAGCCGGTCGGGTTCGTCTCTTACGGCGGCGTCGCCGCCGGGACTCGTGCCCTGCTGCAGCTCAAACAGGTCGTCTCGGTGTTGAAGCTCGTTCCGGTCAGCGAAGCGGTCAACCTTCCCTTCTTCTCGCAGTTCATCGACGAGGACGGGGTTCTACAGCCCAACGAAGAGATGGAGCAATCGGCGAGCGCGATGCTCGACGAGCTCCTGCGCATGGAGACGCGCTGGCGGCGCTGCGCAGCAGCCGCACTCACGCTCGGGCATGATGTGAGCCGTGCTGGCGGCCTTTGCCACGGACTTCGACCGGGAGGACACCCTGCGCGGGCTCAAGGTGGCCGAGCGCCCGGAGCCCGAAGCGCCTGAGGGGTGGGCCACGGTCGCCGTCCGGGCGGCATCGCTGAATCATCACGACCTGTGGTCCCTTCGCGGGATCGGGCTTCGTCGAGAGCAGTTGCCGATGATCCTGGGCTGCGATGCCGCGGGCGTCGATCAGGACGGCAACGAGGTTGTCGTCCATGCGGTGATCAGCAGCGATGACTGGCGCGGGGACGAGACCTTCGATCCGAAGCGCTCGCTGCTCTCCGAAAAGCACCAAGGCGCGCTGGCGGAGAAGGTGGTTGTGCCCCGGCGCAACCTCCTGCCGAAGCCGCCGGAGCTGACGTTCGAGGAGGCGGCGTGCCTGCCCACCGCGTGGTTGACCGCCTACCGGATGCTGTTCACCCGGGGCCGGGTCGTGCCGGGAATGACCGTCCTCGTCCAGGGCGCGACGGGCGGTGTCGCGACAGCGCTGACCATGCTGGGGAGCGCGGCCGGAGCCCGGATCTGGGTCACCTCGCGCTCGGAGCGCAAGCGGGCCCAGGCGCTCGAGCTCGGCGCAGATCAGGCCTTCGAGTCCGGGGCACGGCTGCCCGAGCGCGTCGACGTGGTGATGGAGACCGTGGGTGAGGCGACATGGTCGCACTCGATCAAATCACTGAAGCCAGGCGGGAGAGTCGTGGTTTGCGGCGCCACCAGCGGTGACGCCCAATCGGCCGAGCTCACCCGCGTGTTCTTTCTGCAGCTGTCGGTGGTCGGATCGACGATGGGTACCCGTGAGGAGCTCGAGCGTCTTCAGCGTTTCTGTGTCGAGCGGCGCGTGCGACCCAACATCGATCAGGTGCTGCCCCTGGCCGATGCCAGAACTGGCTTCGAGGCGATGCTGACCGGCGAGATCGCCGGAAAGATCGTCTTCACCACCTGAGACGAGCGTTCATCGCACCCGGGGGTCGGCGCGGACCCCTACCCATCGAGGCGCCGGCTCACCCCTCGTCGCGCTGGTTGGCCTGGGCTGACTCGAGCGCGTGCGTTAGCCGCTCGATCGGCTCGACCAGATCCTCCCGGTCGGCCTTGTGCTCGAGGGCGATTCGGATCGCGGCGATTTCCCGCGCCAGATAATCCGTGTCGGCCATCGAGCGCGCGGTCGCCTCACGGTCTCGCTCGATCTCGGCGCGCTCACGGTCGGCTTGGCGGTTCTGGGCGAGCAGGATCAGCGGCGCCGCGTAGGCGGCCTGGGTCGAGAACGCCAGGTTGAGCAGGATGAACGGGTACTTGTCCCAGCGCAGCGACAGCGCGGTGACGTTCAGCGTGATCCAGATCACCACAAGACCGGTCTGGAACGCCAGGTAGCGGCCGGTGCCGAGGAAGCGGGCGAGGCGCTCGGACAACCGACCGAACGTGTCCGGATCGTAGACCGGGCCGCCCGGAGTTCCGCGCGGGGTTTCGAGATCGTCGCGTCGCGCCATCAGTTCCCCGCCAGGGTAGCCCGCCAGTCGCCCGGTAGAACCCTGTCCAGTACGTCGTCGATCGTCACCGCGCCGATCAGCCGTCCGACCTCGTCGGTTACCGCGAGGGCGACGACGTCATAGGCGGCGAGGCGCCCGGCGACCTCACGATCTTTGAGGCTGGCGTCGACGGGCTCTGCCTCCTCGTCGAGACAACGACCGAGCGGCTTGCTCGGTGCCTCGCGCAGCAGGCGCTGGATCCCCACCGTGCCCTGGTAGCGACCCGTCGGAGTCTCCAGGGGTGGCTGCGCGACGAACACTTGAGCGGCCAGCGGAACCGGCAGGTCCGGGTCGCGAACGCGGGCCAGGGCTTCCGCGACCGTGGCGTGCGGGGCGAGGATCACCGGTTCGGGGGTCATCAGGCCGCCAGCCGTGTCTGGCTCGTAGGTGAGCAGCCGCCTCACCGGTTCGGCCTCATCTGGGTCCATCGCCCCCAGCAGCTCGGCGCGCTGGCTGGCTGAGAACTCCGCCAGAAGGTCTGCCGCATCGTCGGCCTCCATCTCGTCGAGGACGCGGGCGAGACGCGCGCGGTCAAGCCCTTCAACGATTCGCACCTGCTCATCCTCGGAAAGCTCCTCGAGCAGGTCAGCCAGCCGCTCGTCCTCGAGCGCCCCGGCGAGCACTCGCCGGCGGCTGAGTGGCAGTCGCCGGATCGCGGCCGCCATCTCCGCTGGGTGCAGGCCGCCCAGGGTCGCCGCCTGCCGGTCGACGGGTCGCTCATCGGCGAACAGCTCACCGGCCTCACTCCAGTCGAGCACCTCCGGGGCGCGCCGCCGACCGGGCACTCGCCGGTGTCCGAGGGCCACGGTGGCCACCTCCCACGCAAACGGTTCCGGGGCGGGCGTGATCCCGATGTCGACCACCTTCTGATCGCGCACCTCGCGGCCGATCAACTCTCCGTCGATCAGGCGCTCACCTGGCCGCAGCTCGAACTGACGCAGATTCACCGACGCCCGTCGCAGCCGCACGCCGTCATTCTCGATGTCCCCGACGCGCCCCATCCCGATGAACACCCGCCGCCGCTGCACGGCGACGACGAGCCCGTTCACGTGCGGCGGACGTCCGCCGAGGCCGATCACCACGTCGACCACCCGCCCGACGTCTGCGCCGTCGGAGCTGAGCAGGGGCAGACGCGTGAGTCTCGATACGTAGACGATGCGTCGCTCCATACTGCACATCGTATGACAGGGCCCGTCGGGAAAGCGTTCGAACGCAGACGGCTGAGTCGCCGTGGAGCGTTCGCCGTCGCTGCGTACGCGTTCACGGTGACGATGGTCGGCACCACCCTGCCGACCCCCCTATACGGGCCCTATCGCACGCAGTTCGGCTTTTCCGAGTTGATGGTCACGATCATCTTCGCTACCTACGCCGCCGGGATGATCGCGGCGCTGCTGCTGTTCGGTCCCCTCTCCGACCAGATCGGGCGCCGCCGCGTGCTGCTGCCGGGGTTGGGGTTGTCGGCGCTGAGCGCGGTCTCCTTCCTGCTGGCCGACGGGATCGGGCTGCTGCTGGTCGGGCGGGTGCTGTCCGGTCTATCGACCGGGATCTTCACCGGGACGGCGACCGCGACGTTGCTCGACCTCGCGCCCGAGAACCGACGCGGGCGCGCCACCCTCGTGGCGACGCTGGCCAACGTGGCCGGTCTCGGCTCGGGACCACTGCTGGCCGGCGTGCTCGCGCAGTGGTTCGGGCTCCGCCTGAGAAGCGCGCCGAGGTCGCCTCGAGCTTCTTCGTCATCGCCTACGTGGCGACCTCCGTGCCCGTGATCGGGGAGGGCGTGCTCGCGCAGGTGACCGGCCTGCGCGTCGCCGGGCTGATCTTCGCCGCGGTGGTTGCGGGTCTGGCGGCAGTTGCGCTGATGCTGCTGCTGCGACGGGCGGCCGAAGGCACCAAATCGAAGGCGCGAGTCGGATCCTGGTGCCTAAGTCGGCGTGAGCCCGAACAACGAACCGCGATCGCCGACGTCCCCGCGAAGTGGTGCGTAATTCGGGACGGCGAAGGGCGCGGCTCCGGGGGGCGCGTCTGGACACTCCCCGCTCCTAGCCCCGTTCCAGCGAGTCCTCCGCGATCTGCGCCCTCAGCACCTTCTTGTCGAACTTGCCCACCGAGGTCTTCGGCACCTCGGTGATGAACTCGACCCGGTCGGGAAGCCACCACTTCGCCACCTTGTCGCCGAGGAACGAGCGGAGCTCACCCTCGTCGAGCGAGCTGCCTTCGCGGCGGACCACGCAGGCGCAGGGCCGCTCGCCCCAGCGCTCGTCCGGGATCGCCACGACCGCAGCCTCGACCACATCCCGGTGGCCCATGATCACGTTCTCGAGCTCGACCGAACTGATCCACTCTCCGCCTGACTTCACAAGATCCTTGGTGCGGTCGACGAGCTTGATGTACGAGCCGTGCTTGATCTCCGCCACGTCGCCAGTGCGCAGCCAACCGTCGCCGCTGAACTTGTCCACTCCGGTCTCGTCGTTGTAGTACGCGCTGGCGATCGTCGGTCCGCGGACCTCCAGCTCGCCGCCGGATTCCTCATCGACGCGGAACTCGACGAGCGGCACGACGCGTCCCTGCATCGCTCGCACCGCGTAGGCCTCCTCCTCATCGGAGATGCCGTCCGCGGGTACGCGGCTCACCGAGGCCATCGGACTGGTCTCGGTCATCCCCCACGCCTGGATGATCGGGACGTCGAAGCGCTCTTCGTAAAGCCGGATCAGGCTCTCGGGCACCGCCGACCCGCCGCAGATCAGCCGCTCTACCGCCGAGAGATCTGGCTTCGGCTCAAGCTGCGCGATCCCCTGGAAGATCGTCGGCACCGCGGCGGAGAATGTGACCTTCTCCTGCACCATCAGCGAGGCCAGGTCGGCAGGATCCATCCGTGGTCCCGGGAACACCAGCTTGGAGCCGGCCATGGCCGCCGCGTACGGCAGCCCCCAGGCGTTGGCATGGAACATCGGCACGATCGGCAGCACAGTGTCCCGTTCACGCAGGCCCGGTCCGTCGGCCTGGTTGGTGAGCAGCGAATGCAGCACGGTGGAGCGGTGCGAGTAGACGACGCCCTTGGGCAGTCCGGTCGTCCCGCTCGTGTAACACATCGCCGCGGCCGAGTTCTCGTCGAGCTCGGGAAACGAGAAGCCCGGATCGCCCGAGGCGAGGAACTCCTCATAGTTGATCGCGCCCTCACGGGAGGCGTCGGCGTCCGGCATCAGGATCTCGTGCTCGACGCCGTCGAAGCGGGGCATCCGGTCCGCCAGAGACGCATCGACAAAGATCACGCGGTCCTCGGCATGGCCGGCGATGTAGCGGAGATCGTCGTCGAACAGGCGGATGTTCAGCGTGTGCAGCACGGCGCCCATCGACGGCACGGCGAGGTACAGCTCGAGGTGGCGCACCGAGTTCCAACCGAACGTCCCGACCCGGTCTCCCGGGCGGATCCCGAGCTCGCGCAGCGCTGAGGCCAGCCGCCGGGCCCGGACGACGACGTCGGCGTAGGTGGAGCGCTCTACGCCGGTGGCCGTCGCGCTGACGATCTCCCGTCCGGCGAACAGCTGCTCGGCCCGTTCGGCGATCCCGCGCACGAGCAACGGCGTCCGCATCATCAGTCCCTCGAGCGCCGGGGGCGAATACGTGCTCATCGGAAGTCTCCTTCTCCTCGCGGTCGAAGCGCAAGCCTACGCCGACCCGGCTCGCCACGGCGGCATTGCCGCACGCCGCGTCCGAGCCGCAGGTGTGCTGTGATCCGCCCCGTGAGCGCACTCCTGCGGCAGACACAGATCTATCTGGAGGGAGTCAGCGGCCGCCGGCCCCGGGTACCAATCGACGCCCGCCGGCTCGAGGCGGCGGCCGAGCGCCGCATGCACCCGAACGCATTCGCCTATGTCGCCACGGGCGCCGGTCACGAGCACACCGTCGCCGCCAACCGCGCGGCGTTCGATCGCTGGCGGATCGTCCCCCGGATGCTCCGCGACGTCGGTGAGCGCGACACGTCGGTCGAGCTGTTCGGCCGACGCATCGCGAGCCCCTTCCTGCTCGCCCCAATCGGCGTGCTCGAGCTCGCCCATCGTGAGGCCGACCTTGCCGTCGCGCGCGCGGCCAGGGACACGGGCACCCCGATGATCCTGTCCAACCAGGCCTCGCGACCGATGGAGCAGGTGACCGGTGAGCTCGGCAGCACGCCGCGGTGGTTTCAGCTCTATTGGAGCAAGTCCGACGAGCTGGTCGAGAGCCTGGTCAGCCGGGCCGCGCGATGCGGCTGCGAGGCGATCGTGGTGACGCTCGACACGACAATGCTGGGTTGGCGCACACGCGACCTCGAGCGCGCGTACCTGCCGTTTCTCCGCGGTAAGGGCATCGCCCAGTACACGAGCGATCCGGTGTTCAAACGCCTGATCTCCCAGCCCGGGCCGAAGCCGCCGCCCGAGCAGCAGCCGCGACCGAGCCTGGCCGCGCTGGGCACGCTGCTCGCACTGACGCGGGCCTATCCCGGAGGGTTCATGCAAACGTTGCGATCCGGTCTCGGCCGGGCCGCGGTCCAGCGCTTCATCGAGATCTATTCCCGGCCGACGCTGACCTGGGAGCAACTCGGCTTCCTGCGTCAGCGCACGGGCCTGCCGATCCTGCTCAAGGGCATTCTCCATCCCGATGACGCGAGCCGCGCGATCGACGCGGGCATGGACGGGATCGTAGTTTCCAATCACGGTGGCCGCCAGGTCGACGGCTCGATCGCCACGCTCGAGGCGCTGCCGGACGTGATCACCGCCGTCGCCGGCCGCGTGCCGGTCCTGATGGACTCCGGGATCAGGGGGGGCGCCGACATCTTCAAGGCCCTCGCGCTCGGAGCCCGCGCAGTTCTGATCGGCCGGCCCTACGTCTACGGGCTGGCGCTGGCCGGCCGGGCCGGCGCGCGGGAGGTGATTCAGAACCTCGCCGTCGACTTCGAGCTGACGATGGGCCTCGCCGGCTGCCGCACGACCTCCGAGATTGACCTCGGAGCGGTAGTCGCGACGCAGGATCTAGCACACCCCCCCGTGCTGGCTCCCGAGGCATAACCATGTCGATCGGTTGGTTCATCTGAACCGGCCGTTCGCTCGCCACCGCGCTCGCCCGAGTCAAGCTGGCTGAGTCGACTTGGCTACGAGGCGATGCGCGAGGGCGTGTCGATTCGTCGCCGTAGTTCCGGGCGCTCTGACCGACGATCCAGCCACCACCCATGACGCCATGGGCACCGATCTCGTGCCGTACTTCGGGCTCCCGTTTTGCGCGCGATGGCTCGAGCGCTCACGCCGATGCAGTCCGGGCCGCAATCAAGCGGTCTGCCGCGGCGGGCACCACGCTGCATGCATCGGACCGTTCCCCCGGAGCGACTTCGAGGCAACCTTGCGCCCCGGCGCGCCCGCGAGTCAGCGCAGGGAAACCAGCGCCGCGCTGGTCGCCGGCACCCTCAGGGCATAGCCCCCGAGCCCGGGCGAGACCGTCTCGCCCGACGCCCGTCCCCGCCAGGTCCCGTTGCTCCTCAGGGTCTGGCCGTTCAAGGTTTCGCCAGACTTGACTGCGGTCGAGGGTGCGAGCAAGCGTTGCACCGTGGCCGCCCCGGCATCGGGGATGCGCAGCCGAACCGCCGCGGCCGTCGTGCCCTTGTTGATCACTAGCACGTGCACAGCCCCGTTCGTCCGCACCGCCCAGGCCTTGAGGTGCAGCCCGGTCGCCTGTTGCAGGTGCAAAGCCGCCAGCTGCGGATCGCTGCCAAGCGTGCGGGCGAACAAAATCAGCCCGTACAGCAGCGGCCGGGCGCGGATCCCGCCGCGCGTGGGAACCATCGCTGCGTTGACGGTGTCCGTGCGGACATGGATGTTGACCCCGTCCACGCCGTTGTGGAGCAGCTCAAACAACGCGTCGGGCGCCCACAGGGCTGTCGCGAACGTGTCGCTGACCCCGGCCCGGCCACCGCAGGTCACGGAGTTCAGTTCCGTCATCCGGAATGGCAGAGCGGCGCGGTGGGCGGCGGCCGCCGCGGCTCTGACCTGCTGGGCGTTACCCGCCGAGGCCTTCTCACTCAACAGCCGCGCGACGGTCGGGGAGGACGCCGAGCGAGGCCCGAGGCAGGCGGAATACGGGTACCGATGCGCGCTGACGATCCCGAGCTGCGGCCGGGCATGAGCCACGAGCTGGGAGATCCAGCCGACCGAGCGGCTCGGATTGGCGACCGCGGGACCCAGCAGCGGCACGCCGGGGGCAAACCGATTCAGCTCCTGCGCGTACGCCTTGAAATCGTGGAGGTAGCTTCGAGATGAGATCCCGGATGGCAGCACCGAAGCGCCCTGACCGACGTGGGCGGTCGTGGCCAGCCAGTAGGGCCGGTCGTAGATGTCGGGCTCGTTGCCGATCTCGAACCCGAGGATGCTGCCGTGCGGCAGCTTCGCTTCGGCGGCGCGCGCCCACGCTGCCGCACCCAGTGGTGTGGAGGTGACCAGGTTGAGGTCGAGAATCAGCCGCGCCGGTGAATGCTCGATCAACGCGCGGGCGAGGCCGAGCCATCTCGGCATCAGCCGGAACGCCCACTGCGGTGTGGGCCGAAGCCCGGGATCCCAGATCGAGCGGTCCGCGGAGTCGCCGCCGATGCGGAGGATCAGAGGGGCGTCGCCGACTCGCAGCAGGGACAGCACCCGCTCAAAAGCCGTGTGGTGACGCTCGAACAGCGGCAGTCCCCAGTACTCGATGGACAGCCCGAGATACGAGGGTGAAACTGGACGGAGATCCGGGCCGAGGACAACTGTCGCGATCCCGTCGGGCCGCGGGCGGGCGAGGGTGTGCCGGCGCGCTGAGCCCGGCGTGCCCGCATGACGCCGGCCCCGGGACCCGGCTCCGTGCCGGCCGCTATGGCGGAGGGACATCGGACCGTCGAGGGACGCCAGGGTGACGGGAACCAGGATCAGGCAAAGCGCCGCCGCCGCGAGCGAGACGAGCTTAAGCCAGCGACTCACCGCTTGAGCGTAGCTGCGCAAACGGACCTCCCCCGCTTCCCGGACATGTCCCAAACAGGTCTTAATGAACCGAGGAAGCGGTCGGTTGGGCCGGGTCAGCGGGTCAGCAGCACGATCACCAGGATCAGCAGCACGATCGCCATGCCGGCGCCGGCGAGCGGCCACGGACGCCGCCAATGCTCCGGTTTCGCACGATCGCGGGAGTAGCGGCCCTCCGGCGGCTCCCCGACCCAGTCGTCCTCATCGTCGTATCCGGGCACGACCCTGGTCTACCCCGAACCGCCGCGCCCAAGCCCGGAGTTCGATCGATGACCGCGTGTCCGAGCCTCTACCCTCACACGCGGTGCCCGGACCGTCCGACAGTCTCGCCGCTCGGCGCGCGCGGAGCCGCGCCCGCACCCGCCGTCACCGGCTCGCGGCGCTCGCTGGCCTGCTCGTTTTGATCGTCGCGCTGGCGGTGGTGCTGATCGGGACCGGCAGCGGCTCGCAGAAGAACCAGCCTGGCAACGGGGCACCCGCCGCGACGACCCCGCGGGGCGGTCGAGCGGACGCCCACACCGGCGAGCGCACGAGCACGCAGACCGCCGCCGAGAGCGCAAGCGTCCGGCGCTTGGCGCGTTTCGGCCGCCCAATCTATTGCGCCGGCCCCCACGGCAACGCCGTTGCCTTCACCTTCGATGATGGGCCGGGACCTTATACCTACCTGGCGATGCGCAAGCTCCGTGCCGCCCACGAGCGGGCAACCTTCTTCGCCGTCGGCCGGAGCATCGACAACTTCCCCGGCTACCTGCGCCGAGAGCTGGCGCTCGGCACCGTGGCCGATCACACCTACACGCACCCCTTGCTGACCACCCTCCCCGAGGCCACGGTCGTGTCAGAGATCTCGCGGACCGCCCAGCGGATCCAGGCTGAAGACGGACAGCGCGTCGGGCTGTTCCGCCCGCCGTACGGGGCGCGCAACGCGACGGTCGACCAGGTCGCTCGCCAGCTCGGACTGCTGGATATCCTGTGGAATGTGGACTCCGCCGACTCGCTCGGCGCCAACTACGCCGGGATCACCAGCAACGTCGAGGCTGGTCTGCACCCGGGCTCGATCATCCTCATGCACGAAAACCGCGGCCAGACGATCCGGGCGCTGACGGCGCTGCTGCCCGAGCTCCACCGGCGCCACCTGCACTCGGTCAGCCTGCCGGAGCTGCTCAGCACCGACCCACCATCGGTGGGTCAGATCGTGCGGGGTCCGGCAGGATGCACGACCCGGATCGTCCACGGCAGCGGCGCGTAGCGGCTGACCGTCGCTCAGACCGCTTCCAGATGCTGGAGTGGTGGCCGTCCCCGCTGAAAGCGGTCGAGAACCTTCTCGCCCGTGACTCGAGTTCGCTGGGTTGCGTGCGCGTGCCTGAAACCAATCGCGGAGCGCGGAACCGGAGATCACCCTCAATCCGGCGCCCCAACAGTTGCTGACGCGAGGACCAGCAGTCATGAAAAACGCCGGGGCGGTCGTGAGAAACGCGAGGACGGTTCGTGAAAAACGCGTGCCAAAGCCGACCCCCGACCCCCGACCCCCGACCAAGGCTAAGGCAGCCGCCCCGCCCAGCGCGCCGACCCAACCGCGGCCAGCAGAAGCAGCAGCACCCCGACGGTCGCGAACTCCGAGGTCACCTCGCGGCTCCGGGAGACGCTCCCGAGCTGACTGCCGAGGCTGCGGTAGATCGAGCTGAGCTCACCGGCGCTCTGGGCGTTGAACGCGCGCCCACCGGAGGCCCGAGCAATCTGCTGCATGAGCTGCGGATCGGGCGGGACTGAGAGCGGTGGCCCGAGCGGGTCGGGGTTGCTCAACGTCCCCCCCGGCGTCCCCAGCGCGACGGTGTAGATCGGGATCCTCTGCTGGGCGGCCTCACGCGCGACGGAGCTGACGTCGAGCCCCGCGTTGGCGGATCCGTCGGAGAGCAGGACGATCGCCGCTGGCGCGTGCTTGCGGTCGCTGCCGTGAAGGAGCTGCAGCGCCAGCTGAAGTGCGTCGCCGGTTGCGGTCGCTCCGCCCGCGGTCTGCGTGTCGATGATTGCGCGCGCCGCACCGCGGTTGGTCACGGGCGCCTGTACGGCGTCGGCCGAGCTCGAGAACGCAATCGCACCGACGCGGACCGAAGACGGCAGCTGATCGATGAACATGTTGGCAGCGCCGATCGCTGCCGCCAATCGGGTGGGCTGCACGTCGGTCGCCGCCATCGAGCCGGAGTGGTCGGTCACGAGCATCGTGGAGGCCTGAGCGACCGCGGTGCGGTAGTTCATGTGCGGCCGCGCGAGCGCCAGCACGAGGACCGCCACGGCGAGCAGGACAAGCGCGGGCGGAATCCGGCGCCGCCACGATGGCGTCCCGGCCGCGAGCGCCAGCGTCGAGACGGCCGGAAAGCGGATGGCGTAGCGCCGCGAGCGCCGCCGGCTGACCAGCAGCAGCGCCAGCGCGGCCGGAATCACGGCCAGACCGGCGATCCACAGCGGCGTAGCGAAGCTCATCGCAGCTGACTCCCGAGCGTCTTCAGCCACTCGCCGTCGGTAGACAGCGTGACGTGGTGCACGCGCAGCCGGCGCAGCTCGGCCGCCACGTGAGCGCGGCGCTCACGCTCGAGCTCCGCGAAGCGCTCTCGCACCCGCCGGCGCGAGGTGTCAACCTCGATCCGGATTCCGGTTTCGGGATCGATCAGGGCCAGATGACCCACTGCTGGCAGCTCGCCCTCACGCGGGTCACCGACCTCGACGGCGAGCACCGAATGGCGCACCCGCAACGACCCCAGAGGTCGCTCCCACCCGTGATGGTCGCGGAAATCCGATACGGCGACCACGAGGCCCGGCTGGCGAGCCAGGCGCCCAACGCGCGCAAGCCCGTCCGCCAAGCCAGCGGGATCACGTTGGCCGTCAGCTGCCACACCGCGTGCGAGCGCCCGCCTCAACGCGACGATGCCGGGCCTGGATCCCCGCGGTGCCAGCACCTGGGGCTCCCCGGCCCCGAACACCACGAGCCCCACGCTGCCCGCTCGGCGCACGCCGAGACGCCCGAATACGAGCGTCACTCCTTCTGCCACGTCGGCCTTCAAGCGATGCGCGGTTCCGAACGCCATCGACGGTGAGATATCGAGCACGATCCACGTGGTCAGCGCGCGCTCGGGCACGTGCAGGCGCACGTGTGGCTGGCCACCGCTGCGCGCTGTGGCCGCCGGGTCGATGTGGCGGACGTCATCGCCGATCTCGTACGGGCGCAGCTGAGCCAGCTCCATGCCGAGCCCGATGCCGGCGGCTCGGCGATCGCCGGGCAGCGTGCGCGCGACCAGTCGGTTCACGCCGACCTCGAGCGCGTCGATCAGCGGCTGCGGGAGCGGCCCTGGTCCTTGCCGTGCCGCCGGCGGGGCGAGCAGTGCGCGGCTCACGCCGGCGTACCGCCTCCCGCCCTCACGACCGGTGGAGTCTCCCGCATCAGCTGAGCGCTCCCCGGCTCCGGCACCGCCGCCAGTACCTGCTCGAGCAGGCCGTCCGCCGTTAGTCCCTCGCTGAGCGCATCGTAGGAGAGGACGATCCGGTGTCTGAGCACGTCGGCGGCCAGGTCGTACATGTCCTGTGCGACGACGTACCCGCGGCCGCGGAGCAGGGCCAGCACCCTGGCGGCCTGGACGAGGCCGATCGGCCCGCGGGGGCTGGCCCCGAATTCGATCATCCCCCTCAGCTCACCGAGTCCGACGCGGTCGGGATGCCGCGTCGCATCAGCCAGAGCTACCGCGTATCCGATCACCTCACGGTCGACGAGCACCGTCTGGGCCGCGGCGGCGTGATGGCGCAGGTCCTCGAGCTGCAGGCACTCACGCACCGTGACGGGCGGCGCGAGACTTCGTCCGACGACGGCCGCTTCCTCGCCGACGCTCGGATAGTCGACGAGGATTTTCATCAGGAAGCGATCGACCTGGGCCTCGGGAAGTGGATAGGTCCCCTCGGACTCGATCGGGTTCTGGGTGGCCATGACGATGAACGGCAGCGGGACCGGATACGTAGTTCCACCGATCGTCACCTGCTGCTCCTGCATCACCTCCAGCAGCGCCGACTGGACCTTCGCGGGAGCTCGGTTGATCTCATCGGCGAGCAGGAAGTTGCTGAACACTGGGCCGAGTTCCGTGTTGAAACCGCCGGTATCCGGCCGGTACACGCGGGTGCCGATGAGATCCGCGGGAACGAGGTCAGGCGTGAACTGAATGCGGCTGTAGGACCCGCCCAGTACGGAGGCCAACGTCTTCACGGTCAATGTCTTCGCCAAGCCGGGCACGCCCTCCAGCAGAACGTGCCCGCCCGCCAGCAGGCTGACGAGCAGCCGCTCGAGCATCGCGTCCTGCCCGACGATCACCCGCTTGAGCTCGTACAAAGCCTCCTGCAGGGCAGCTCTGGCCTGTGTCCGGGACTCGGTGGTCGCGTCAGGGTCGTTCATCTCGTTCTCCTTGATCTGGGCTCTGTTGGCCCGGCCAGCGCGAGCCCACTAGACGAGCCGTCCGAACCAGAGCAGGGACAGGGCGCTACCCAGGAGCAGCAGGACCAGCCCTCCCCCGGCGAAGCTCGCGCTGATCTCACGTTTGGCCTGTTTGTGCCCGAGCTGCGCCGCCAGATGCGTGTAGACCCCGCTCAGGCCCCTCGCGTCTTCCGCGGTGAACGCACGACCTCCGGACTGGCGGGCGATTTGCTCGAGCTCCTGGGAGCTCAACGGCACCGGGACGGTGACCGTCTTGGCTCCATGGTGCACGGGGATCGTCCCGCGCTGGGTGCCGAGCGCGACGGTGTAGATTGGGATGTGCTGTGAAGCCGCCTGGCGGGCCGCCGAGAGCGGGTCAGCGCCCATCGTTGAGGTGCCATCTGAAAGCAGCACGATCGCCCCGGGTGGGCGCTTCCCGCTCGGTGTGCGCAGACGCGTGAGCACCCCGGCGGCGGTGTTGATCGCATCTCCGATCGCCGTGTGCCCGGCTGGGCGCAGCTGCCCCAGCGCCGATCGGGCCAGCGAGTGGTCGGTGGTGGGCGACTGCAGCAGAAGCGGTTTCTGGTTGAACTCGATCAGGCCGATGCGGATCGCCGCCGGAACGCCGGCGATGAACTTACCGGCCGCACGTTCGGCGGCCCCCAGCCGTGAGGGCGCAACATCGGTTGACGCCATCGAGCTGCTGACATCGTCGACGAGCATCACCGCCCCGTCGCTCACCGGCACGGCCACACTGCGCTGCGGGCGCGCCGCGGCCACGATCAGCACCGCCAGCGCCAGCGCAAACGCCAGCATCGGCGCATGACGGCGCCAGCCCGGCGAGCCCGGCGCCACAGACGAGATCAGCGGCTTCGCCACGAATGCCGCGGCCGCACGCACGCGGCGACGCTGCTGGCCGAGGTACCAGCGAAGCACCAACGGAATGGCCAGCAGCGCCAGCAGAACCAGCGGCGCGGCGAAGCTCATGGGAAGGATGATGGACGGCTGGTCAACTTGACTCGCGCCGTGGAGGTCGCGGAGCCGCGAACGAGCTGAAGCTCGATCGAATCACCGGCCCTGAGCGCGGCCACCGCTTCGGTGACGTCGATCGGCGCGCCGACGGGGCGGCTCTCGACCTGCGTGATCACGTCGCCGGGCCGTAGGCCGGCACCCGCCGCCGGACTGCCGGGCACCACCGACGCGACGACGACGGTGCCGTTGGCCAGACTCTGCATCTGCAGCCCGAGCCACGCTTCGGGGCTCACGGCGCTCGCTCCTGCGGGGCTGTTCGATCCGCCGATCAGGGCACTCAGGCCGTAGGCGCCGCCGACCACGAGTAGCGCCACGGCGACCACGACGGCCGCCAGACGCCGCTGGGTCCGATCGAGCACCAGACGAGCCCGCAGCCCCTGAAGCCCCGGCCTGACCCGAGGCCGGTCCCGGAGCGGACGAGCCGTCGGTAGGGAGACCGGGATCGGATCCGGACGGACCGGCGCCGGAGGGGACTCGGCCTGTGGCCGCTCGCTCCGACGCTGCGCGCGCTCGCGCGCCGCGGCCTCGGAGTGACGCTCCCAGTCGCCCGACCATAGGTGCTTGGGTGAGCTCATAGTTCTGCGGAAGGTAGGCCAGCTGGGTGAGAGCTTCTTAAGAGCACGTCGCTCAGTAGAGATCCTCGATCGTGATCGACCACCTCGCGGTGTCAGATCCCGGGGAGACCGAGACCTCGTAGACGCCGGCGCCGGCGGCGAAGTCTCGCGAGTTGCCGGCGCCCTCGTCGAGGCTGAACGAGTCGACCGTGCGGCCGTCGCTCGTTCGCCTGACCGTCGCGTTCGGGCCTGAGCAGATGAACAGGAACGTGCAGGTTCCCTGGTAACGCATCGACGAGACGATCCGCCAGTGTGCTCCGCGGATCCGGAACCGCACCGAGCGACCATCGCCCCGTCCGGCGAAGCTGGTCAGCGGCCGCCATTGCGGTACTTCGGCAACCTGCAGTCTCACCAGCGACCCTGGCGGGACCCCGCCGCCGCCGCCGGGCGTCTGCCGGGTGACCGTGCCGGCTCTCACGCCCGGGGCGGGCACCTGCGTGAGGAGGGAGCGCAGCTTGATCTGCGTCAGCCGCGACTGGGCCTGTCCCGCGGAGCTGCCGAGGAGCTGCGGGACCGTGACCGGAGCCGGACCTGCGCTGAGCACGACTCGGACGGTCGACCCATCCTTGACCTGTTGTCCGGCAGCCGGACTCTGGGTGAGCGCGGTGTCCGGCCGCTCCCGGCTGTATCGGGAGCTGAAGCTGACCTTCAGTCCGTCCCGGTACGTGCTGGCGCGGACCGCGCCGGCGCTCATGCCCGTCAGATAGGGCATCTGGACGTGTCCGGGAGCCAGGGCGATCGCCGCGGCGCCCATGCCGAGCGCCAGCACCAGCACGCTGCCGAACAGCGCAATCCGTTGACGGTGCTCAGACGGGTTGACGAGGCGCCGAGCGGACATCGGCCGACCGAGGCGGGTCGCGTCGAGCTTGCCCGAGACCTCGCGTGGCTCACCGGCGGACCGAACCGGGAGGGCACTCGTACCGCCCGCACCAGACAGCCGCGCCAGCGCGTCGGCCAGCTCGGCGCCGTCGGCGTAGCGCTCGGCCGGCGCCTTGGCCAGCGCCCGCTCCGCCACGCGAGCGATCGACCGGGGCACGCCGGCGGGCAGCGGCGGTGGCGGATCGTTGACGTGGCGCAGCGCGAGCTCCACCGCTGAGTCACCGTCGAACGGCGGCCGGCCGGCCAGCATCTCGTACAGCACGACCCCGACGCCGTACACGTCGGTGGCGGGCGTGATGGACCCTCCGCGAGCCTGTTCGGGAGCCATGTAGCGAGGGGTTCCGACGATCGTCCCGCCGCCCGCGTCGCTGCTCCCGGCCGCGAGCCGCGCGACGCCGAAGTCGCCGACCTTAATCCGTCCGTCGGAGGAAAGGAGGACGTTCGCCGGCTTGACGTCTCTGTGCACGACGTTCTGGGCGTGGGCGCGAGCCAGCGCGCGGGCCAGCTGCTCGGCGATGTCCAGCGACTCCGTGCTGGTCAGAGGACCCGCGCGCAGCCGGTGGGCGAGGCTCTCCCCGTCTACGAGTTCGGCGACGAAGTAGAGGCCTTCGGGCGCCGAGCCGACGTCGAAGATCTGCACGATCCCGGGGTCGCTGATCGACGCCAGCAGCTGCGCTTCCCGCTCGAAGCTCTCAACCCAGTCCGGATCCTCGGCCCACCACGGCTTGATCACCTTCACTGCCACGTGCCGCGCCAGCCGTCGATCGCGGCCACGGTAGACCCGGCCGAATGTGCCCTCCCCGATCAGCGCATGCAGCTCGTAGCGCCCGTCGAGAGCGATGCCGGACAGATCGGGCGCGCGGGGCACCTCGGGTCAGGGCCGCAAGCGCAGGCGGTCGTCGACCGTGCCCACGACAGCGGCATAGATCGCGTGGGTGGCTAAGCTCGTGAGCAGATATTCGCGAGGCCAGCGCCAGACGGGCGGGGTGTGGCCCAGCAGCGGGAACATGGTCAGGGTGGCGGCGATCAGTGTCCCGGCAAAGACACCCGTCGCCCCGGGCTCCTCGCATCTCCGGCGCAGCAGTCCGTGCCAGAGACCGAACATCGACCCGTAGCTCCAGCGCAGCAGGGCGCCGAGATCGGCCTCTTCCCGGTTGCTCACCGATGGCAGGTGCAGGATGGTGGCGACGATCTGGCCCGGCACGAGACTGTCGTCGTAGTCGAGCGGTCCGCGCTCCCGCGGGCGGGCCCGTCGCTCCAGCCCATAGGCGAGGCTCAGCGCGGCCGTTCCAGCGGCCCCGGCGATGACGCTGCGCAGCGGCCAGGGCAAGTGGGAGGAGGATGGTCGCAACCCCATCCATGCGAGGGTAGCTCTGTCCGCAGGGCTTCGGTGACGGTCCGATGGGCGGCGCCGCGGCAGCTTCCGCGAAAATCTGGGACTAACCTTGCATTCCCTCGATGTGTGAGTTACCCTGGCTCGGCAGCAAAGGACACGACTATGACCGCACCCGCCCACACCCACACTTTCACGAGTGACTCAGTGACACTCACTGCGCCCATGATGCGTCTATTCCGCTCCGTGGCACGGACGCAGACCCGCAATCTCCATGCCCTCGCTGCGAGGTGCGTGCGCTAACTTGAGTGCACACACGCGTTGAGCGAGGGCGACCCGGCCGGGTCGCCCTTTTTTTTGCTCTTTTCCGACTTCCGAGGTGATGAACGACGTGAACAAGGCCTAGGTTTCACCCCACCGTGCCCGATTGGGCACCAGAAGTATATGTCACATCTGGTTCACCCGCGATTCGGTGTGTATTCCCTCTCGGAGCACCGGGATCTGAGTGACCCATACCGCACTGTCAATTCGGGTGACACACCCGGTTGCTGACCCCTGCCCGGGGGCCAGCCGAGCAACTCGAGGAGCAGGTTCAATGCAGATCAATCCCCAAGCCGTGGTGACACGTCCGCGGAGCACGTCTCCGAGACGTCGCTGGTTCGCCGTCCGCGGGCGGTTGGGGCGCGGACCGGCGACGGTCTGGTCCAGTGAGGCGGAAGTGCTACGCGCGCTGGGCGAATCCCGACCGCCATCCCGCGGCTCGCCGCCGAGTCAACCGAAACTGCCGCTCCAGCGGCCGCGGTTCTAGGACGCTGAGGGGCCGCCGATTGGTGGCCCCTCAGCCGGTTGAGCCCGGTCGCATTCTGAGCCACAGGGCGCATCCACTGGCCCGCTGCGGCATAGTGAAGGGTATGTCCGACTCAAGCGGCCCCCGCAGCGTCAAGATCGGCTCTGATGAGCGAACCGGCTGGTCTTCTGAGCGCCCGCGCCGCGACGGCGCCCCGCCCCGGCCTGTCGACGTCTCTGTACGCTCCCGCGTCCTGCGGCCCTCGCACCGCCTGCGGTACTCGCCGGGCAGCCTGCTCGTCGTAGTTGGCGCCGCAGCGTCCAAGCCCGACGCATTCCTCGAGCGTGTCATCGAGGAGCGCGGCGCGGTCCTTTCGGCCGCGAAGATCGAGAAGATGCTCGCCGGCCGGGTCCCCGACGAGGAGCTCAGCGCCCGCGCCGAGGAGCTGCTGCAGGCGACGGTGCTCAAGCGCCTGCAGGCCAGCAGCACCGTCGTAATCCCGGTCCCCGGCTTCGATGCCGACCAGCGCGAGCGGTACGTGCGGATGGCCCACGGGCTTCGGCGCCCGCGTCACCTGATCCTGCTCGAGGCTCCGCGTGACCAGGTGACCGACGACGAGCGTCCCCCAATGGACGAGCTCCGACGGGCGCTCGACGCGGGCGAACTGGGCCAGGAGGGCTTTCAGACCGCGCTCCGACTGGGCGGCAACGCGCTCAGCGAGCTCAAGCGGATCGTGTTCCAACCTCCGCCCCGCGAGGACTGATCGCGATCTCCGCCGCCGACGGAGATGGCCACGCCGGTCCGGCCAACCGCGGCGACGGCATTCGCCAAGCGCGCCGCGCACCGCTGACGAGTGTCAGCGAGCCGCCGACGGCAGTAGCTCAGACCGGTCCCGACTGAGGAACTTCAGCAGCGCGGCATGAGTCTGCTTGGGCTGTTCGAGCTGCGGCACGTGTCCGCAGTTCAGCACCAGGTGCTCGGCGCCGGGGAGCGCCCGACGCACATGTTCGGAAAAGCCAATCGGGACGATCGGATCCTGGCGGCCCCAGACGAACAGGCCAGGCGGCTCGAGCTCCGGCAGGCGAGTCCAGAAGCCGTCGGGGCCGTGCGGCTCCTCGAGGTAAATGTTCCGGGCGGAGGCATAGAAGGCGGCCCGGCCGCGGGCGGTTAGATACGAGCGCAGGAACTCGTCGATCCCGGCCGCGGTCCACTGAGTCGAAGAACCGGGCACAACCCGACGCACGATCGCCTCGACGACCGCCCGGGGGGCGGGCTGGATCAGGCCCAACTGTGGCGCCAGCAGCCGCAACAGCGGCGCCCACGGTCGGTCACGCAGCCAGGCCAGCGACGGCGCCAGCAGCCCGAGCCGATCCACGCGCTCCGGGGCACTCAGGCCGACTTCGATCGCCACGCGGCCACCCATGCTGTTGCCGATCACGTGCGCGCGCTCGAGCTCGAGCGCATCGAGCAGCGCCACGATCGAGCGAGCGAAGAAAGCCGGATCGTACGCGGCGGCAATCGGCTTGACGGAGTCTCCGAAACCAGGGAGGTCGACAGCGATGGCGCGGAAATCGCCCGCCAGCGCAACGACGGTCGGCAGGAACGAGACTTTGGTTGCCCCCAGACCGTGCAGCATCAGCACCGGCTCACCGGCACCGGCCTCGGTCACCGACAGCGGCCCGACGCCCGTCTCCACGCTGCGAAAGCGCAAACCGCTGTCGCCTCCGACCGCCGTCGCGGCGAGGAAACCGACCCCGAGGTGAAGGTCCCGCCGCACCTGGAGCCGTCCCGCTCGGTAGGCATCCATCCCGCCTCGGAGATCCCCGACGATGCCCTTCCAGGTGCGGGCATCGGCACTCAGGACTGCGTCGGGACGTCGGGACTGATCGGCGGGGACCAGCTTCGCAGTCTGCCCGTCGAGCACTACGTCCGCATCCATGGGGCCCGCACCGGTCAGCCGAAGGCGCGCCGAACCGCGCCCGAGCTCGAACACCCGGGGGTCGTAGCGGTCGGTCAGCTGCTGAAGGGTGGCTGGGAGCTGTGTCGTCATTGCACCTTCTCCCCATGGCCAGTGTGGCAGAGGCCCGCGTAGACCGGCACAGGAGTGACCCAAGCGCACACGGGTAGGCTTGTGCAGTGGCCGCGCGTAAGACAGGAGCTTCCCGAGCTGGCGGTCTGCTCTCGGGAGCGCTCGGCGCCGTCACCGAGCGACTCGCGAACCTGGTGCCCGCGGCTGACCTCGACGAGCGTGACACCGATTACATCCGCGAGACCCTGCCCGGATTGTGGGCGCTCGCCAGCCTGTATTTCCGCGCCGACGTGCGGGGGCTGCATCACATCCCGCGTGAGGGCCCGGTGCTGCTGGTCGGCAATCACTCCGGGGGGATGGTCGCACCCGACCTGTTCGTGTTCGTACTCGCATTCAGCACCTACTTCGGCGTCGAGCGCCGCTTTTACCAACTGGCCCATAACGGGGTGGTGACCTCACCGCTCGGCTGGATGGTGCGCCGCTACGGGACGGTCGCGGCCGATCCCAACAATGCGGAGCTGGCGCTGCGCTCGGGCGCCGCGGTCCTGGTCTATCCCGGCGGGGACTACGAGGTGTTCCGTCCGAGTTGGGAGTCCGCCACGGTCAACTTCGGCGGACGCACCGGCTTCATCCGACTCGCGCTGCGCCTGGGCGTCCCGCTCCAGCCGGTGGTGTCGATCGGTAGTCAGGAGACCGCGCTGTTCCTGACCCGCGGCGAACGGCTGGCGAAATTGATGCGGGTCGACCGCATGCTCCGGCTGAAGACCGTTCCGATCATGTTCGGCCTGCCGTTCGGACTGATGCCCGGGGTCATCGGGCACCTGCCGCTGCCGGCCAAGATCACCATCCAGGTGATGGAACCGATCGATCTCCGGGAGCGATTCGGCGAGGATCCCGACGTCGAGGAGATCAACCAGGAGCTGCTGGCGAGCATGCAGGATGTTCTCAGTGCGCTTGGCCAAGAGCGCCGGCTTCCGGTGTTCGGATGAGGACCCAGGCCAACCAGCTCGTCGCCGCCGATCCCGAAGACGTCTGGGAGCTGTTCGCCGACCCGGCCAACTTCCCCCGCGTGTTCAGCTGGGTGACCGACCTCGAGCCCGAGGATCCCGAGCGGGAACCCGGCGCCGGCGCGCGCTACCGGATGCGCCTGCGCGTCGGCTCGGCCGAGGTGGGCGGACTGATCGAGGTGGTGGAGTACGACGAGCAACGCGACCTGGCCTGGACGAGCGTGACCGGGATCGAACAGCGGGGGCGGATCCGGATGAGAGCCTCCGGTGGCGGGCGGACGAGGCTCACGGTCCGGCTGTCCTACAACGCCCCCGGGGTCGTGCTCGGCTCGATCGCCGAGCTGCTGTCGTTTCGCATGGTGTCAGGCAGTCTGCGCCGCTCGCTGGAGGAGGCCAAACGAGAGCTGGAGGGAGAAGCACCACCCGCCGCCGAGGGATCGAATCCGTTCAGCCGTCTCCTACACGAGACCGACAACGTCCGGATCCTCGCCCAGGCCGGGCTGGTGGCACCGATGCGCCCGGACAAGCTCGCCCGGATCGCGCTGGCCGGCGCACGCTGGCGGGCGTCGACAGCGACGGGGGTGATAGTCGGAGCGATTCGCCATCCCGATCGGCCTATGGTGATCGACGAGCTCGGAACGCTGACCTACGCAGAAGTCGACGCACGGACGAACTCCGTCGCCAACGAACTCGCCGAGGCTGGCGTCTGCGAGGGTGACCGGATCGGGCTGCTGTGCCGAGATCACCGAGGCTTCCTCGACGGCGTGTTTGCCGCCGGCAAGCTCGGGGCCGACGTGCTCCTGCTCAACACCTCGTTCGCCGAGCCGCAGATCACCGAGGTCTGCAAGCGGGAGGAGGTCGCGGCGCTGATCTACGACGAGGAGTTCGAGGAACTGGTCCACGACGCAGGGCGGCGACGCAAGCGATTCGTCGCCTGGCGCGACGGCAAAGATCCCACCGGCCGAGCCATCGGAGAGGTGGTCCGGGAGGGCGATCCCGCCGGGCTCTCGCCCCCCGGGCGAACCGGCGGAGTCACGATCCTCACCTCGGGGACGACCGGCCTGCCCAAGGGCGCGCAGCGCGGGGACATGCCGCTGACCCTCGATCCGGCGGCCGCCCTGCTCGAGCGGATCCCGCTGCACGAGGGGCAACGGATACGGATCGCCGCGCCGCTGTTTCACGCCTGGGGGTTCTCAAACTTCGCGCTCGGAATGGCGCTGGGCGCAACGTTCGTGCTCCGCCGGCGGTTTGACCCCGAGCAGTGTCTGCAGGACGTCGAAGAGCACCACTGCGAGGTGCTGGTCGCGGTCCCGGTGATGCTGCAGCGAATCCTTGAACTCCCCGAGAAGACCCGGAGGAAGTACGACACCGGCGCGCTGCGCGCCGTCTGCGCGAGCGGGTCGGCTCTGCCCGGAGATCTCGCCACGCGCTGGATGGACGAGTTCGGCGAGAACCTCTACAACCTCTATGGCTCGACCGAGGTGTCCGCGGTCACGCTCGCGACTCCGCAGGACATGCGCGCCGCGCCGGGAACGGCCGGCAAGCCCGCGCGTGGCTCGATCGTCCGCCTGCTCGACGACGACGGCGCCCCCGTTCCGCAGGGCGAGACCGGCCGCATCTTCGTCGCCAACGCGATGCTGTTCGCGGGCTACACCGGCGGGGGCGGCAAGGATCTCCTCGACGGGATGATGTCGACCGGCGACGTCGGCCGCTTCGACGCTGCGGGGCGCCTGTTCGTCGAAGGCCGCGATGACGACATGATCGTCTCCGGGGGAGAGAACGTGTTTCCCAAGGAGGTGGAGGATCTGCTCACCCAGCACGACGCCGTCGCCGAAGCAGCCGCGATTGGCGTTGACGACGATAAGTTCGGGCAGCGGCTGCGCGCGTTCGTGGTGCTGGCCAAGGGCAAGCAGGTCACTGAGTCAGAGCTCCAGGACCACGTGAAGAGCAACCTGGCGCGGTACAAGGTCCCACGCGAGGTGCGGTTCCTCGATGAGCTCCCCCGCAATCCCACCGGCAAGGTGCTCAAGCGCGAGCTGGCCGAGATCGAGGCGGACTAGAGGCCGCCCTGAGGGTCCGGCGTCAGCCCTCCGTGCGCAGATAGCGAGCACCGTTAGGACTCGGCGGTTGTCCTCGCCACCGGTGGGTAGCACGAGCTTGCCGAGACGTGCGCCTCACTGTCCGGCGCATCGTCGGGATGGCGCTGCGCGACGTCATCGGTATCCGGCGTATGCTCGCCGAGCCGACCACGCAAGGCTCGGCCTCAACGCAAGGAGCGAAGTGTGAGATCCCGGATCGGCAGCATCATCTACCTGATCATCGGCGTGGTCCTGGCCTCCTCACATCACTACTTCCGGCACGCCGGGGCGGTGAAGCCGATCGTTTCCGCGGTCCTGGCCGTGGTGCTGTGGCCGCTGCTGCTGCTGGGCATCAACCTGCACATCCACTGACCGGCGACTACGCGTGATCGTGCCGGTTCCGAGCCCTTGGCGGGCGCTCACGACTTGCTTGCGCGCAATGGTTCCCCTTCCCAAACTCGGGTTGCAGCTCGCCTGAGCTGCGGGGCAACAGTAGGCGTTGCCGGGACGGGGAGGCGCCAGGGCACTCGCGAAGGCTCGTTAGCATGGGGCAAATGGCTGATGCGCATGCCCACGCACACGCCCACCACGGACACGCGCATGGCGTCGCTTCGGATGCGGACACGGGCAAGCTGGCGATCGCGCTCGGGCTGATCCTCGGCTTCATGTGCGTCGAGGTGACCGCGGGGATCCTCGCCTCCTCACTCGCGCTGCTCTCCGATGCGGCCCACATGCTGACCGACGCCGCCGCGCTCGGGCTCTCGCTGGTGGCGGTCCGGCTGGCCCGCCGTCCCGCCGCCGGCGCGATGACCTACGGGTTCAAGCGCAGCGAGATCCTGTCGGCGCAATTCAACGGGGCCACGCTGCTCGTGCTCGCGTTGCTGATCGTCTACGAGGGGATCCGGCGTTTGTTCTCCCCCCCCGGTGTCGCGGGAACGACCGTGCTGGTCGTCGCCGTGGCCGGGATCGCGGTTAACCTGCTCGCCACGTGGACGCTGTCGAAGGCGAACCGCCAGAGGATGAACGTGGAGGGGGCATTCCAGCACCTGCTGACCGATCTGTTCGCGTTCATCGCCACCGCGATCGCCGGCGCGGTGATCCTCACGACGGGCTTTCGCCGCGCCGATGGCGTGGCGTCACTGGTGATCGCGGCAATCATGCTGAAAGCCGCCTACGGCCTGCTGCGTGACTCCGGGCGGGTGTTCCTCGAGGCCGCGCCCAAGGGGCTGGCACCGGATGAGGTCGGCCGGGCGATGGCCGGCGAGCCCGGTGTCGTCGAGGTTCACGACCTCCACGTGTGGGAGGTCACGTCAGGATTTCCAGCGCTGTCCGCCCACGTGCTGGTTGGCGCCAGCGCCAACTGCCATTCTGCACGCCGATGCCTTGAGGCGATGCTGCACGAGCGTTTCGGGCTCGAGCACACGACACTCCAGATCGACCACGAAGGCGGTGAGCTGATCTCGATCGAGAAGGCTCCGAGGCCGCACGCGCGGCCGGTTGGCTAGGACCCGGCCGCGGCTGAGCTCTGCGGATCTTCGAGCCGGTGCGACAGGGCCAGCGCGACGGCGGCCAGGACGATCAGCACGGCACCGTAGATGTAAGCCGTGTCGCGGAGACCGAGGCTGCTGGCGACCGCTCCCGCGGCGACGGCGGGAAGGCTGAAGGCGAGGTAGGAAACGGCGAGGATCGATGAGACCAGCCCGGCGCGCTGATCGGCGGGCGCGCGGTTGGACAGCGCCCGAAACGCGCCCGCGAACGCCGGACCGAATCCTAAGCCCGCGACCGCAGCGCCGACCAGGAACAGCACCTGGGACTTCAGGCCCAGCGACACCAGAGTCAGGGCAACACCGGCGATCAGAGCCACGAGCCCCCCTCGTGCCGCCGAACGGGCGTGAACGTCACGGAGCCTGACCGAGACCAGCGAGCTGATCCCGGCCATGATGAAGATCGGCAGGCCGCCGGTGACGTGGCTCGTGTTGCCGAAGACGCTGGCCGTCAGCGACGGGGCGAGCGAGAGAATCAGGCCACCTAGGGCCCACGTAGCGGCCAGGCACGGGATCGTGGCGATGAACGCCACGCGCAGCGACCCAGGCACGGCGAGGCTCGGTCGCAGCGAACGGCGCCAGGCGCGGCTGGTGTGCTGGACCGGCTCGGGTATGATCGCGGCGACCACGGCGGCGGCCGCGAAGCCGCCCAGCAGCAGCCAGAAGATCAGGCGCATCGGGTCAGGTCCGAACTCCACGAGCAGACCGCTTCCCAGCGCGCCCAGGGAGAGGCCGGTGAGCGGAGCCGCTGCGCCCAGCAGGGCACCGAGCCGCGGGCTGTGCCGGGGCTGGAGGTCGAGCAACGCGGCGCTGATCGACCCCATTGCGATGCCCGTCGCCACGCCCTGGGTCGCCCGTGCGGCCAACAGCCAGACAACGCTCTGCGCCTCGGCGAACAGGAGCATCCCCACGATCTCGAGCACCAGCGCGAACAACAGCGTCGGGCGCCGTCCGGCGTGGTCGGACACGGCCCCGGCGACCAGCAGCGCCACCAGCAGCGCGAGCGCGTAGATCGCGAACACGCTGGTCAGCGTGATCTCGGAGAAGCCCCACCGCTGCTGATAGACGATGTAGAGCGGCGACGGAGCGCTCGAGGCGAACAGCAGCAGCCCGAGGGTGACGGCGAGCGACCAGAAGGCCGGCCCTCGCCCCAGACGTACGCGGGGAACGGCGGTGGCGGAGATGGCGGTCGAGTCGAGCATGTGTTTGGTCCCACGGGTACAACGAGCTGGGTCGGAACGTTGTCAGGTGCTTGTTCGACGATCATCGTACCAAGGAAGGGCGCGGCCTCGAACAAGGAACCAAAGCACGGGCGGCAAGCAGATCGAGGCGCCTTATTCGGGCTGAGGCCGAACAACGCACCAGGACSCCGCCGCATCGGGCGAACTGGTGCGTTGTTCGGGCCCCGTTATAGATTGACCGACGCCATCCCGGCCTCGTCGTAGCGCTCGCCGGAGACCTTCGGCAGGTCGGCCTCGATCCGCTGCAGATCCTCGGCTGACAGCTCGACATCAACCGCGGCCGCATTCTCCTCGAGGTACTTGCGGCGCTTCGTGCCCGGGATCGGCACGAGATCTTCGCCCTGGGCCAGCACCCACGCGAGCGCCAGCTGGGCCGGAGTGATGCCCTTGTCCTCAGCAATCTCCTCGACCTTGGCCACCAGCTTCAGGTTGGCGTCGAGGTTCTCTCCGTTGAACCGCGGCCCGCGGCGCCGGAAGTCGCCCTCGTCGAGCTCCTCGGGATCCTTGAACCGGCCAGAGAGGAAACCGCGGCCAAGTGGGGAGTAGGGCACGAAGCCGATGCCGAGCTCGCGGCAGGTCGGCAGCACGCCCGCCTCGGGATCACGCGACCACATCGAGTACTCGGTCTGGACGGCGGTGATCGGATGCACCGCGTGGGCGCGGCGAATCGTCTCGGGCGCCGGCTCGCTCAGCCCGATGTGACGGATCTTGCCCTGCTCGACCAACTCGGCCAGAGCGCCGACCGTCTCCTCGATCGGGACGTTCGGATCGACGCGGTGCTGGTAGTAGAGGTCCACGTAGTCGGTCCCGAGCCGCTGAAGCGAGCCCTCGATCGAGCGGTGGACGTGCTCAGCGGAACCGTCGAGTGGTCCGAGCGTCGACAGATCGCCGGGCTTCGTTGTCTCCTCGATGCGGCGGGCGAACTTGGTGGCGATCACGTACTCGCTACGGTGCCCCTTGACGGCGCGGCCCACCAGCTGCTCGTTGGTCAGCGGGCCGTACAGCTGGGCGGTATCGAGGAAGTTGATCCCGAGCTCGAGCGCCCGGTGGATGGTCGCCGTCGCCTCCTCCTCGTCGGTCGATCCGTAGAAGGCCGACATGCCCATGCAGCCGAGCCCAAGCGCGGATACCTCCAGGGAACCAAGCTTGCGAGTTTTCATCCTTGCTCCATTCGTTCGCGGTAAAAGTTGATCTTCCACTCGATCAGGTCGAGGTTCTTGGCCGTCTCCTCGAGCTGGGCCACCACCGCCCGCCGATGCGCTTCCAGGAGCGCGAGACGCTCCGCATGGGAGTCCGCCCCCCGCTTGATCAGCTCGGCGTATCGGCGCACCTCACGGATCGGCATCCCGGTCGCCCGGAGCTTGGTCAGGAAGCGAATCCGCTCCAGATCATCGTCCCCGTAGCGCCGGTGGCCGCTTTCGTTGCGATCGACGGGATCAAGGAGCCCGGCGCGCTCGTAGTACCGCAGCGCGTGCGAGCTGATCCCGGAGACGCGAGCCGCGTCGGCGATCGTCAGCGTGGTGGCCACCGCTTCACCATACGACTTAGAGTGCGCTCTAAGTCAAGGAATCCGGGCGGCGGCGTGAAACGATGGGCCAATGGAACCCGTCGAGCTGTCAATCGGCGAGCGGACCGTGCGGATCTCCAGTCCGGACCGGGTTTACTTCTCCGCCCGCGGGGAGACGAAGCTCGATCTGGCCAACTACTACCTGAGCGTCGGCGACGGGATCGTACGCGCGCTCTACGAGCGGCCCTGCATGCTGCACCGCTTTCCCCGGGGCGTCGAGGACAAGAAGGTCCATCAGAAACGAATTCCCTCCGGCGCCCCGCCGTGGATCACCACGGTCCGGGTGGATTTTCCCTCCGGACGTCACGCCGACGAACTGTGTGTGACCGACGTTGCGGACGTGCTGTGGGCGGTGCAGATGTCGACGGTGGAGTTCCATCCGTGGAACTCGCGCCGCGCCGACGTGGAATGCCCTGACGAGTGGCGGATCGACATCGACCCGATGCCCGAGTGCAGCTTTGACTGCGTCCGCCGCGTAGCCCACACCGCGCACCAGGTGCTCGACGAGCTCGGCGCCGTCGGCTGGCCGAAGACCTCAGGCGGTTCTGGCATCCATATCTACGTCCGCATCGAGCCTCGGTGGGGCTTCGCCGACGTACGCCGCGCCGCGTTGGCCTTCGCCCGCGAGGTGCAGCGGCGCGCTCCCACCGACGCCACCACCACTTGGTGGCGAAAGGACCGCGAGCCGGACAAGGCGTTCGTTGATTACAACCAGAACGCGCGGGACCACACGATCGCCAGCGCGTACTCGGTGCGCGGCGTCAAAGACGGGACGGTCTCCACGCCGATCCGCTGGAACGAGATCGACGACGTTGTGCCGGGCGAGCTGACGATCGCCACCGTGCCGGAGCGATTCGCCCGGTTGGGTGATCTGCACGCCGGCATCGAGGACCAAGCCTTTTCGCTGGAGCGGTTGCTCGAGTGGGCCGACCGTGACGACCACGCCCGCCTGGCAGACCCGGGCGGAGCGTAGGAGAACCGGAATGACCACCGCAGACCCCCCGCTTCAGGCGGATCTCGTGTTTGAGGGTGGCGGGGTCAAGGGGATCGGACTGGCCGGTGCCTACCGGGAGCTGAGCGATCGGGGCTATCGGCCCGGGTGCGTGGCCGGCACCTCGGCGGGAGCGATCACCGCAGCGCTGGTCGCCGTCGGCTACACGGGCGCCGAGCTTCAGGAGATCGTTCTGCAGCAGATGCATTTCCAGGACTTCGAAGACCCGACGTTTCTCGATCACTTCGGTGCTCCGGGTGACCTGTTGCAGTTCTTCAAGTCCCGCGGGCTGCACTCGGGCAAGTACTTCCTGACCTGGATGCAGGCGCGTCTGGAGGCCAAGGGCATTACGACGTTCGGCCAACTGCGCGATCCCGCGGCGACGGATCCCAACCGCAACTACCGCCTTCAGGTGATCGCCTCCGATCTCGCCGCCCGGAGCATGCTCGTGCTGCCGCGGGACGCGGGACGGCTGGGGATCGATCCGGACCAGCTTGGGATCGCCGAAGCCGTACGTATGAGCATGTCGATTCCGGTGTTCTTCGAACCCGTGATGATCAGGAACCGGACGACGAAGGCCGACCACATGATCGTCGATGGTGGCCTGCTGTCGAACTATCCGATCTGGCTGTTCGACACCGCTCCGGGCACGGTTCCGAGGTTCCCCACCTTCGGAATGCTGCTCGTGGCACCGAATCAGAAGGCACCGCTGCTACCGAGCACCGCTGTATCGGAGCAGGTTGCGGAGATCGGCTCCGACGTCGACTACCTGAAGGCGATCGCCGAGACGATGATGGAGGCACACGATCGCTTCTACGTCGATCAGGCTAGCTACGCGCGGACGATCCCGATCCCCACGCTCGGCGTGGGCACAACCCAGTTCGACATCGCCCCCAGCCAGGCCGAGGCGTTGTTCGAATCAGGCCGCTCAGCGGCCGCGCAGTTCCTCTCCACCTGGGACTTTCAGAGTTACATCGCCAAGTTCCGCACCGGTCAGCCTCCGAGCCGGCGACAGGCGCTGCTGGGCGCAACGGCGACCTAGCCGGGAGCTACGGGTGCAAGTCCAGCGCCCGCAGCAAGCATTTGGGGAGCGTCAGCACCTGCTGCCCGCCCGGTTCGACGGCGAAGCCGTCGCCGAAGCCGGACACCACCGTGCACGGCGGCGGCGGCGCATCTAAGCGCCCTCTAGCTCGTCCGGCGCGCATACGTCTCGGCCGAGATAATCGCCGCAGCCGGCCGGCCCCGAGCATCCAACCGATTCCAGCTCTCGCTTCCCCCTCGCCCCCCCCTCGCCCCCCGGGGGCATTAGAGCCCACCTGGGTCGCTACATCAACACGCGGCGCTCAGGCGTCAGGCCACAAATTGCCATCCGCCACCGCCCCCTGCTCGATCTGCTCGAGCGTCTCGTCCGTGCGGCGGTCGGCGACCATCGCCTCGAGGGCCTCGGCGATCGTCGGCGCCCACACGCGTCGCAGCACCGCCGGCTGGCCGGATTCCGCTTGGAGCTCGGCCCAGTCAAGGGCGACACGCGACCCCTCGGATAGCGTGATCTGAGCCCGCCAACCGTGTGGGCAGAGCTCGCTCATCAGCGTCCGGGCTCGCAGTTCGGCACTGGCCACCGCTCGCCGCCGCCGCCACTCTGTCCGCCGGCGGCGCAGCGCCCGGCGAGCGCGTGGCACGAGCAAACCGAGCAACCAGAACCCAAGCAAGCCGGCGCAGACGCCGACGGCAAGCAGGAGCAGCGGATCGAGCAGGCTGATGCGGCCCGGGTGCCAGCGCTCACCTCCGAACTGGACGAAGAACCTCAGCACATCGGCAACCTACCGCGTCACCCCCAGCCGCGTCGAGATTTCCGTGGCAAGCTCTGTGCCCGGGCCGCCCAGGAGCTCGCCGGGGTGCGGTCCGCGCAGGCTGGAGGAGAGCAGAATCGCGTCAGCGGCCCGCATCTGCTCGAGCGTGAACGGGGCCACGATCACCGCCAGTCCGCCCGCGCCCGCGCTGCTCAGTACACGGGCTCGTGACACCGACGGGAGCACTCGTCCATCCAGCGGCGGGGCGATCAACGCATTGCCGTCGACGATCATCACGGCCGCGTACCCCGCCTCCAGCACCTGGCCGTCCAGGTCGCAGATCAGGGGAGTTGAGTCCTCGCGCGAAAGGCTGTCGATCAGTGCGCGGTCGGCCCACTTGTGCTCGCCCAGACCGCCGGGCAGGATCACTGGAGTCAGCTTGACCGCCCCGAGGCGCGGTAGCGGACGAGTCGACAGCCGCACTCCGGCCGCATCCAGCGACACGCGGACGCCACCGCTCGCCAGATCCGCGGCGGCGCGCGCCACCATCTCCTCGAGCCCGTCCGGCGCGCGAAGCTCCAGAGCCTCGGCGCTGGCTCGCAGCCGCTCGAGGTGCGCGGCAGTATCCACAGCCGTTCCGTCGCGGACGAGAATCGTTTCGAACACTCCCCGCGCGGGGTCTGGCCGGTCGCCGGTCACGATCGCGCCGGCGCGAGCGGGGGGCGCGTGATTGCTCTCATCGATTGCCACTCCGGCCGCCGTGGCGACTCCCCGTGCCTTGGCCAACGCCTCCTGCACCTCGCCCTCGGGGGAGGAATCCGACACCACGCCGCCCCCGACGCCCAGCCACATCTGCCCCCTGCGACGCTCGAACGTTCTGATCGCCACATTCAGCTCAAGCCCAGCCAACGGCGAGCACAGACCGATAGAGCCACAATATGCCTCGCGAGCGGTGGCCTCGAGCTGGTGGATCACTCGTAGCACCTGCACCTTGGGGGCCCCGGTAACCGAGCCGGGCGGGAAGCTCGCGCGCAGCAGCTCGGCATCTCCGGCGCCCCGGCGCAGGGTGCCACGCACGGTCGAGACCAGATGCCACACCCCGGCGGCCGGTTCGACCTCGCACAGCCGCGACACGCGGACCGTCCCGTACTCGCAAACCCGGCCGAGGTCGTTTCGCATCAGGTCGACGATCATCACGTTCTCGGCCCGGTCCTTGACGCTGCGCGCGAGTTCCGCCGGAGGCCGGGTGCGCGGAGCGGTGCCCTTGATCGGCCGGGTCTCCACCTCCCGCCCACGGCGCCGCAGAAACAACTCCGGGGAGAGACTCGCCACGGCGTGTCCATCGCCGGCCACGTAGGCGGCGTAGGCGGGTTCCAGCTGGGTCGCCGCGCGCACCCACAGGTCGAGCAGGTCGCCGTCGATCGTCGCCTCGAGGCGCAGGCAGATATTCGCCTGAAAGACTTCGCCGCCGGCGATTCGGGCGATCGCCTCGGCGACGGCCGCCGCATGCCCCCAGGCCCCCGGCGCAGCGATCTGCAGAGGGCCGGTCTCCGGGTCCGCGGCCTGCGGCACCGAACAACTCAGCCGCTCCCGCCAGCACCCGAGCCGCTCGCGCAGCGCCGAGTCCCGGTCCGCCGTCCACAGCGCCTCGAACCACCACTGTCCGGCGCTGTCGCAGCGAACCACGTGGTCGTGATAGGCGAGGTCGAACGCCGGTAAGGGCTGCGGGCGCGGCGGAGCCGGTGGCACCGGCTCGATGCGCCGCGCAAGTTCGAAGCCCAGCCAGCCGAACCAGCCGCCTCCGACCGGGACCGAGCCGCCCGTGTAAGCCCTGGTGTCGGGGTTCTCAATCTCCGCCGCCCGCATTGCCCCCAGCAGCTTGAACGGATCCTCATCACGCGTCGCGACGACCACCGGATGCGAGGTCAGGAGCACCCCACCTCCCGCCCATTTGCCGCTGAGTGCCGCCGCGCGCGGCTCACCTCGCAGCCAGCGCGCAGCCCGGAGCGGGTGGGCGGCGCCGGGCAGCGGCTCGCGTACCAGGCGGGCCGTGAGCGGCGGTGTCCGATGAGTCTCCGCTGTCGGCAAGGTCTACACGGTAGAACCTGATCCCACCGCGAGAAAGGTGACCGTGTCCGAAGCAGACCACATCGACAAGTCCCGGCCGGATGCCGAGCTGAGGCGGCTCGACAAGCTGGTCGGCCGCTGGGAGCTCACCGGCGACGCAAGCGGCACGGTCAGCTACGAATGGATGGACGGCGGCTTCTTCCTCCTCCAGCACCTCGACATCGAGCAGGCCGGTCACGCCATCAAGGGCATGGAGGTCATCGGCCGGCTGCTGCCGTTCGGCGCCGAAGCGCCAGGCGAGGAGATTCGGTCTCGCTTCTACGGCGAGGGAGGCGAGACTTACGACTACGTCTACGAGATCAGCGAAGACGGGAAGACACTGACGATTTGGGGCGGCGAGAGGGGCTCGCCCGCCTACTACAAGGGCAGCTTCAACGACGACGCCACAATCAACCGGGGTGCCTGGGTCTGGCCGGGCGGCGGCTACCRGGCGACGATGAGAAAGCTGTCCTAGTCTCTGGAGTCCCGGCCGACCGGGCTGGCGCGGGCGCCCCCTACCCTGGAGCGATGCCGGAACTGCCTGAGGCCGAACGCGCCCGTCAGACGTTGGAGGCCGTGCTCGGTCGACGCATGGTCAGCGTCGACGACCGCGATGCGTACGTGTGCCGCCCGCATGGGCCCGGGGAGATCGCGGACGCGCTGATCGGGCACGAGCTGGCGAGCGCCCATCGCCGCGGGAAGTTTCTCTGGCTCGAGACCGACGACGGCCCGACGCTTGGCCTGCACCTGGGCATGGCCGGCCGGATACTCCTCGACCCCGAGAGCGCCTCCCGCTGGGATCGATTCACCGTCGGCTTCGAGGATGGCGGACGATTCGTACTCCGCGACAAGCGCCGTCTCGGCCGGGCGATCCTCAACCCGGATTTCAGTCACGTCGGCCCCGACGCGGCGGACGTCAGCCGCAACGACTTCCGACGCCTGATCGGCCGCGGCCGCACGCCGGTCAAGGCCCGCCTGCTCGACCAGCACGCAATCTCCGGAGTCGGCAATCTGCTTGCCGACCAGGTGCTGTGGCAAGCCCGCATAGTTCCGGGGCGGCTCGTATCTGCTCTGAGCGAAGAGGACCTCGACGGGCTCCGGCGCGAGCTGCGTAGCGCGGTGCGCTCGGCGATTCGGCAGGGCGGCGCTCACACGGGACGGTTCGTGAAGGTGCGCGGCCAAGACGGAGCGTGCCCACGGGACGGCCACGGCCTGGAGCGAGCGACGATCGGCGGCCGGACAACCTACTGGTGCCCGGTCTGTCAGGTGTGAGGGGAGCCTGATTACCTCGTCGGCAGGTTCACCGTCAGCTTCGAGATCTGGACCGTGAACGTGCCGTTGCTGGCCCGGTAGTACGGCGCGTCGCGGCCCAGGAGCTCCAGCTTGACGGTGTCGCCGGCCGCGAACTCGTACCGTTGCCGTGCAGCTGGAAGGTCACCGGCCCACTCTGGTTGTCGGTGAGCCGATAGACGCCTCGGGAGACGAGCCGCTGCGAGCCGTTCGGAAGCACATCCCAGAGTCGTCCGGTGATCTCGCCGAACGTGCTGAGGGTGTTGACGGTTGCGGTGATCGTCGGCAGGCCCAGCAAGGTGAAGCCGCCGCTGGACATCGTGTACACCGCGGGCGCCGCCGAACCAAAGGTCAGCGTCCCGGGATGGAGCGCGGCGCCCTGATCGTTGAACGTCTGATTGGTGTTGACCTTGTTCGAGCCGCGGCTGTGTCCGAGGTCACCGAACTGAAGCGCTACGTATCCGCCCATGGCGCGGACGGCGTTGTAGATCCGGAGCGACTGTGACGCATAGCAGCTTCCGACCTCTCCATGTCCGCATCCGGACGTCGGCGCGAGGACCCTCCCCCGTCTCCAGGCGCCCTTCTGGGGGATATATGAGCAAAACCCCGAACGGAGGTGGAGATGCTTCTCACGCTTGCGCTCATCCTGTTGATCGTCGCCGTCGCTGGCGGCGTGGTCGTTCATCCGCTGTTGTTTCTGCTCGCGATCCTGGCCGTCCTGGTCCTGTTCAGCGATCGGAGAGGCGGCCGCGGGTTGGTGCGCTGACCCGGAAACCTCACCTGCGTGGCCGGTCCACCAAGCGGCGGACCGGCCACGTGGTGTCCACTCAGGTCATCGCCGCCACCAGGCGGTGGTGGCGCAACTCCTCCGGGGGCGAGCCGTGAAGGATCCAGGTCCCATCCTCGCGCCGGCCGAGCGTACCTGAGCGAGCGAGATCGCCGATCGCGGTGGTCACCGACGGCCGGTGGGCGCCGACGAGGTCGGCCAGGCGTTGGTGGGAGAGCGGCAGTGGTACGGCGATCCCGTCTGCGCTCACGCGTCCCCACCGCTCGGCCAGGTGCCAGAGCGTCAGCATCAGCCGGTCGTCGACACGCTGGTGATGGGCGATCGCCAGCGCGACGGCCAGCGCATGCGCTCGACGAGTTCCCCGGGCGAACAGCTCGACGCCAAGTTGCGGCCACGGGTTCATTCTTTCCACGAGACCGTGATCGAGCACGGCCAGCCGGGTCGGCTCGAGGACCATCCAGCCGACCTCGGCCTGCACATGGGAACCGTCCCCGTCCCAGCGCCACGGTCGCAGCACATCGCCCGGTCCGAGCAACTCGGTGCAGCTTCGGCCGAGCACGTCGACCTCCCGGGCGAGCAGCCCGTCGATGATCATGAACCCGCGGTGGTGCTTGTCGGGCTCAATCGCGTTGCCAGCGTCCCACGTCCCGGTGGAGAGTCGTCGTATCCGGGTCAGTGCCTGACGGCGGGCGCGCTCACGCTCGGGCTCATCGATCAGCTCGGCCAGGTCCGGGTCGGCGTCGACGATGCTGATCAGGTCGGTTATCGAGCCCACGGCGTTTGCAGGCTACACCCCAACCAGAGACCTAAGCTCTCATCACAAACCGCATTGGTGGTGGTGCTCGGATTTGCACTCAGCGAGCAGTGACCTCGCCCGCCACGCTCCTGGGAGGTGTAGCTGCGGGCGGGCGCGCGGTCGGCGTTTGGATCCCCTAGCGACTCGATACGTTTGTCTGATGCAGCTGTGCATCCTGATCCGCCATGGCGAGTCGCTGTACAACGTCGAGAAGCGCATCAACGGCAACCCGGCCGTCGAGGTGGCCCTCAGCGATCACGGCCGCGCCGAGGCCGCCCGGCTCGCGTTGCACATCGCACATGTGGGGATCGAGGTGTGCGTGCACACCCGGTTTCTCAGGACGATCGAGACCGCGCGGCTTGCTCTCGGCCCCCGCGTCGACAGCGTTCCGTTCGTGTGTGAACCGCTGCTTGACGACATCAACGCCGGTGACTTGGAAGGTCGGGCGATCACCGAGTTCTCGACCTGGACCGCGGCTTACGGTCCGGACGTCCCGTTTCCCGGCGGCGAGAGCGTCCACGGCGCGGCAGTGCGCTTTGCCCAGGGCTACCGCGCGCTGGCCGCCCGCCCGGAGTCAGTCGTGCTGGCCGTAGGTCACGAACTGCCGATTCGCTTTGCGCTCAACGCCGCGTCGGGTTCCGGGGACCTCGAGCGTCCCGAGCACCAGATCGCCAACGCCGATCCCTATCTGTTCCAGCCTTCGGCCCTGGAGCGCGCCGCCCGCCGGATCGATGAGCTAATCGGCCGGCGGCGGCCCAGCGCGACGGGAGGCCGGCGCGAGTTATGATCGAGCCAATGCCGCCCCCTAATGACCACACGTTGGGACCGGCCGACGGGACGCTGCAGGTTCACACGTTCCGGGAAGGCATGGCGCAGAAGATCGGCCACGACCTGGTGATCGACGTGCGTCAGTGGCGGGCCACCGCGCGGACCGGGGAAGACGGCACGCTCTCGGCGATCGAGGCAGAGGTAGATCCAAGCTCCTTGCACGTACGCGAGGGGCACCACGGGGTTAAGCCGCTGACCGACAAGGACCGCGAGGAGATCCGCAAAAACATCGACAAGCAAATCCTGCGGGGGCAGCCCATCAGCTTTCGCTCGGACACGGTGCAGAGCAGCGCCGGCAGGCTGAGCGTCCAAGGTGAGCTCACCGTGGGAAGCGAGTCGCACCCGATCTCATTCACGCTCGAGACCACGGCCGACGGCCGTGTGGGGGGTACCGTGCCCGTCACTCAGAGCCAATGGGGCATCAAGCCCTACCGCGCGTTCATGGGGGCGCTGAAGGTGCGTGACGACGTCGACGTCGTCATCGACGTCCAGCTGTGAGGAGGGGCGTCCCGCTCCGCCGCGCGGTTGCGGCGGCCGCGGTGACGTCGGCGAGCGCCGCCCTCGTGCTTTCCGCATGCGGAGGCTCCGCGACGAGCACCAGCCCGACCACCACCCTCAACACGGGCCCCGCCGCAGCCTCGACCTCCGCTCCGTCCACCACAGCGCGGCCCCGGGCCGCGCCCAAGCCGACCCCGGCTCCCCCGTCCTATCCGACCCTGGTCGGCCGCGCGATCGCGTCGTCTGCGCCGACTGAGTTTATCCCCGTGGTGAGCTGGCGCGGACGGACGGCTGCGTGGCTCGCGCGCGGAGCCGGCGTCACGCTGCTGTCGTTTGACCAGACGCTGCTGGGGCTGCGGCTTCATTCGGGCACGATCGACGCCGGCGGCACAGGTTGGCGCTGGGGACCGACCGCCTCGCGGTCCGAGCGCGCTCGCCTCGTCGCCGCATTCAACGGCGCGTTCAGGTTCTCCACCGACTCGGGCGGCTTCATGTCTTACGGCCAGGTCGGAAAGCCGCTGCGCGACGGACTGGCTTCAATCGTCACGTATGCCGACGGGCGCACCGACATCGGGACTTGGCACTCAGAGGTCCCGGCAGCCGGGGCGACGGTGGTCTCGGTCCGTCAAAACCTGACTCCGCTGATCGACCGCGGCAGACCGGCCTCGTCGGTGGGTTGCCGATCTTGCTGGGGTGCGACGCTCGGAGGCGTCGAGGACCCCGCGCGCTCGGCGGTTGGGATCACGGCGAGCGGACATCTGATCTGGGCCGCCGGAGAGCATCTGACCGTTGCCGCACTCACCGATGCGCTGCGCGGGGCGCGCGTCGTGCGCGCGGTCGAGCTCGACATCAACCCGCAGTGGGTGGCCGGCTACCTCTACCGCCACCACGGACCTTCCGGACCCCTCGCCGCGGTGCCACTGGTACCCGGTCAGGTCGGCGTCCCCGGTTCCTTTCTCAGCCCCTACAGCCGGGACTTCTTCACCATCGTCGCGCGCTGATCGCCTCGATCTCGCTCACTTCCGTTCAGGTGACGCCCAGCCGGATCGGCCGAACAGGAGTTCGCTCGCGCGCTCAATCTGATGAACGAGCGCCACCGGCTCGATGTGTTCGGACCGGGAGCCCTGTGGGGATGCGGAGGCCGCACTGGCGACGCTCGAGCCTGTCTAGGTGCGGGCAGCCGGCTCGCCCGCCCGCCGTCGGTGACCCGCGGCACGACCGCACGCACAAGCGCCGCGCGCGGCGAGGCGGGAGCCGAACCGCGCGCGGCGCAACACCCCGTGAGCTAGCAGCCCGCCTTGTAGAGCGCGCTTTGCATCTGAGGCAGGTTCTGCTTGGTGATGACGTTGTAGCCCGTGTTGATGACCTTGGTCACAGGCTTGCCCGCCAGCGCGTTGTAGGCCTGCTGCACGCCGTCCTGCCCGATCGTCGCGGGCTGCTGGGCGACGAGAGCCTGGACCAGGCCCTTGCTCAGGTCGGTGACCTGCTTGGGGCCGGCGTCGAAGCCGACGATCTTCACCTTGCCCAGCTTGCCCGCCTGCTGGAGCGCGGTGGCCGCGCCCTCGGCCGAGAACAGGTTGGTGGCGAAGATGCCCGCCAGGTCCGGGTTGCGCTGGAGCACCGCGCTGACGATCGACGCCGCCTTGGCGGGATCGTCCTGGTCGTACTGCGCTCCGACGTAGCTCACCCCTGAGCTGCCCTTGACCGCCGACTCAAAGCCCTGCTGGCGCTGGTCGGTGGTGGAGATTCCGGGCTTGACGTTCATCACGAACACTTTGCCCTTGTTCCCGATCAGCTTGAGCAGCGTCTGGCCGGCGATCACGCCGCCCTTGGTGTTGTCTGAATGCACCTGCGCCTTGGCGATGCTGGGGTCCTTCAGCGTCGTGTCCACGAGCACTATCTTCGAGTTCTGGGCCGCCTGGGCAATCGGCGCCTGCATCGCCTGAACGTCGGTGGGCGCGATCAGGATCGCGTCCGGGCTGCGCGCCGTCACGGCGTTCAGTACCGGCGTCTGGAGGCTCGGGTCGAACTGGTCCGGGCCGGTGAAGGTGAGCGACACGCCGAGCTTCTTCGCCTCGGCCTGCGCGCCACAGTTCATCGTGATGTAGAACTCGTCGCCCTTCACCCCGGCGACCAGCGACATGTTGTAGTGCTTGCCGCCGCCACCACCACCGCCACTACTACTGCTGCTGCTACTGCTACTGCCGCAGCCGACGGTGAATCCGGCCAGGGCGACCGCGGCGATCGTTCCGTTTAGAGCCCTTCGTGTGCGTATGTCCATCGATTCCCTCTCTCCTCGGTTGACTGCCTATACCTGCTGCTTCGCCCGCCGCCTGAGCTGGTCCAGGTAGACGGCCAGGATCAGAACTGCCCCCACGGCCACGTCCTGCCAGAACGGCTGCACGCCGATGACGTTGAAGCCGTTGGAAAGGACCGCCGGGATGAACACGCCGACCACGGTGCCGGCGATCGCGCCGACACCGCCGAACAAGCTCGTGCCGCCGATCACCACCGCCGCGATCGCGTTGAGGTTGTCGGTGGCATGTCCGCCCACCGTGGTGGTGGAGAACCGCGCCAAATTGAGCCAGCCGGCCAGCCCGGCCAGCAGCCCGGCCAGCGCGTACACCTTGATCAGGTGAGCGTCGACGTTGATGCCCGCACGCCGCGCGGCCTCGGCATTCGAGCCGATGCCGTAGGTCCAGCGACCGAAGCGGGTGATCCACAGGATCAGCCCGAACACGATCGCCACGCCTCCGGCTATGAGCACGAGGTACGGAACGCCGGCCACGCGGCCGATGCCCACGGTCAAAACCAGGTTGTTGGGGACGCTGCGGACGTCCACGCCTCCCGTCAGGAGCAGCGCCGCGCCGAGCGCCATGCCGAGACTACCCAGCGTGACGATCAACGGCGGCACCCTCAGCTTCGTGATCACCAGGCCGTTGAACAGACCCCAGGCCAGTCCACCGGCCAGCGCCACGACGAGACCGATCAGGATCACCCCGGTGCTGTCACCGCCAATCGAGGCCATCACCTTGGCTGACAACACCCCGCCGAACAACAGCACCGACCCGACCGACAGATCGATCCCCGCGGTGATGATCACGAACGTCTCCCCCACGGCCAGGATCAGCAGCACCGAGGCGTCGGTGGCGATGTTGCGGAAGTTCGCCACGGTCGGGAAAGCGGTCGGCTCGTAGGCCGTGAAGCCGACGACGATCAGGATCAGGATCGCGAAGATCCACACCGTCGAGTTGCCGAGGATGAGCTGCCAGCGCGTGGGGGGCGGCGGCTCGTCGTCGAGATCCTCAGCCCCCGCGATCACTGGCTCGATCTCGCTCACGCCGCCTCCTCGTTCTGGATGGCTCCGGTCATCGCGCCGACCAGCGCCTCCATCGTCGCGTCCTCCGCGCGGAACCGGGCAACCCGCCGCCCGAGCCGCAGCACTTCGATACGATCACACACCTCGATCACCTCCGGCATGTTGTGGCTGATCAGCACCACCGAGATGCCCTGGGCTCGAACCTTCCGGACCAGATCGAGCACCTTGCGCGTCTGCACGACCCCCAGCGCGGCCGTCGGCTCATCCATGAACACGACGCGGTTGGCCCAGGTCACGGCGCGACTGACCGCGACACCTTGACGCTGCCCGCCGGAGAAGTTGGCCACCGGGGCGGTGGTCGTCGGCACGCCCACGCCCAGGGTGTCGAACGCCTCGGAGGTCCGGCGGCGCATCTCGCGGTTGTTCAGCACGCCCAGCCTGCCCAACGGGCCAGGCATCAGGACCTCGCGGCCAAGAAACAGGTTGGCCGAGGACTCGAGGTCGGGCGCCAGCGCGAGGTCCTGGTACACGGTCTCGATCCCGTGCCCACGCGCAGCAGCGGGCGAACTGATCTCGACCGGTCGGCCCTCGATCAGGATCTCGCCGGAGTCCCGCGTCAGCGCGCCGGCCAGGATCTTGACCAGTGTGCTCTTGCCCGCGCCGTTGTCGCCGACCAGGGCAACCACCTCGCTGGGGTAGACGGAAAAGTTGACTCCTCGCAGCGCGCGCACCCCACCGAAGTGCTTGTGGATGTCGCGCGCCTCCAGCAGCGGTACGGCTTCTGTGCTCATCAGTTCTCCCTCTCTGTGGCGACGCCCACTGGGAGGGGCCGCTCCTCGATGGCTAGGCCCGCGGCACGCGCGCCGGCCAGCGCCGCTCCGCAGGCTCCGGCGTACGGACTCGGCTTGTGGATGAACGGGCCCAGGTGACGGGCCTTGACGGCGCGCGCGCCGGGACCTTCAGACCAGCCGCCGGTCACCACGAGCCTGCCCAGGGGCCCCGCGATCTCGACCATCTCGGCCAGGATCTTCGCCCCACTGCGAGCGCCCGCCTCCAGCGCCGCAAGGTAGACCATTGCCGGGGACGGATCGCGGCCGATCCCCGCCAGCGTCATCCGCTCGGAATCCGGTTCGAGCAACTGCAGACCATCGACACCCTCCGGCGCCTGCGACGCGGCGAGCTCGAGTTCGGCGCGCTGGTCCGGAGCGACACCGAGCAAGGCCAGGATCCGCTGCTGGGCCGCGCCCGAGCGGGTACTGCCGAGCAGCGCCTGCATTCCGTTGACGACGTGCCATCCGACCGACAGTCCCATCCCGACCGCCCGCTCGGTGTCCTCAGGCGAGAGCGGTCCGAGCGCGCGGACGAACGCCTCGGCGGTGCCGCAGGAATCGAGCGTGTCGCCCTCGCCGACCGCGCCCGCGCCACGCGCAGCGCAGAGGTGATCATGACCCCCGATCGCCAGCGCGGCCCCTTCGGCACGCGGGAGCCCGCCTCCGGCGATGTGGCCGGCCAGGGTGCCCGCCAGCTGCGGGTCGGGCAACAGACCCGCGGGGGCATCGACGAACTCGAGCGCCTCATCCCACCAGGCTCGCGCGTGTAGGTCATACCAACCGGTGCGACTGGCCAACGAGAGCTCGCTCACCTCCTCGCCACCGAGCTGGCTGACGATCCACTCGGCCACACTCAGCCAGCGCACTCCCGCGCGCGCCTGCGGCCAGTGCTCGCGCATCCAGCCGTACTTGGCGATCGTTGGCAACGGGCTGATCCGCAAGCCGGTGTGGCGGG